>Ga0102940_1000258_pt1 | contig 37057 bp, 28 predicted proteins | sample SalPonR2_C_D1_MG_FD_78215 | JGI IMG/M metagenome (GOLD analysis project Ga0102940, IMG submission 78215) | Salt pond soil microbial communities from South San Francisco under conditions of wetland restoration - Salt Pond MetaG R2_C_D1_MG | ecosystem: Environmental > Aquatic > Marine > Intertidal... | reverse complement strand
TCGGCCTGCTCGAGCTGTTCTTCGAGCTCGGGGATCCTGCCGTGCTGCAGCTCGGCCATGCGCGACCAGTCCTGCGCGCGTTTGGCGTTGTCGAGTTCGGCGCGGGCCCGCTCCAGCTCTTCCTTGATGTGGGTGGCGCCCTGCACCGAGGCTTTCTCGGACTTCCAGACCTCGTCGAGATCGGCAAACTCGCGTTCGGCGTCGTCGATCTCGCTTTCCAGGTCGGCCAGGCGCTTCTTGGAGGCCTCGTCGGTCTCCTTCTTCAAGGCCTCGCGCTGGATCTTGAGCTGGATCAGCCGGCGTTCCAGCCGGTCCAGCGCTTCGGGCTTGGAGTCGATCTCCATCCGAATGCGGCTGGCCGCCTCGTCCATCAGGTCGATGGCCTTGTCGGGCAGCTGGCGGTCGGTGATGTAGCGCTGCGACAGCGTGGCCGCGGCCACCAGCGCCGGGTCGGTGATGTCGACGCCGTGGTGGACTTCGTAGCGCTCCTGCAGGCCGCGGAGGATGGCGATAGTATCCTCGACGCTGGGCTCGCCGACGAACACCTTCTGGAAGCGGCGCTCGAGCGCTGCGTCCTTCTCGATGTTCTCGCGGTACTCGTCCAGCGTGGTCGCGCCGACGCAGTGCAGTTCGCCGCGCGCCAGGGCCGGTTTGAGCATGTTGCCGGCGTCCATCGAGCCTTCCGCCTTGCCGGCACCGACCATGGTGTGGATTTCGTCGATGAACAGAATGATCCGGCCTTCCTGCTTCTTCAGGTCGTTCAGGACCGCTTTCAGGCGCTCTTCGAACTCGCCGCGGAACTTCGCGCCGGCAATCAGTGCGCCCATGTCCAGCGACAGCACGCGCTTGTCGCGCAGGCCTTCCGGCACTTCGCTGTTGACGATGCGCTGGGCCAGGCCCTCGACGATCGCGGTCTTGCCGACGCCGGGCTCGCCGATCAGCACCGGGTTGTTCTTGGTCCGGCGCTGCAGCACCTGGATCGCGCGGCGGATTTCCTCGTCGCGGCCGATCACCGGGTCCAGCCGCGACTGTTCGGCCTTCTCGGTCAGGTCGATCGTGTACTTGTCCAGCGCCTCGCGGGTGTCCTCGGCGTTCGGGTCGTCGACGGTCTCGCCGCCGCGCACCTGGTCGATGGCGTCCTCCAGCCCCTTGGCGGTGACGCCGGCCTGGTGCAGCGTTTCGCCCAGCGGCACCTTCGCTTCGAGGGCGGCCAGCACGAACAGCTCCGAAGCGATGTAGGCGTCGTTGCGCTTCTGGGCGATCTTGTCGGTCAGGTTCAGCACCCGGCCGAGGTCGTTGGACAGGTTGATCTGCCCGGCCTGGCCCGAGACCTTCGAAAAGCCGTCGAGCTTCTCGCCCAGCCGCGAGCGCAGCGGCGCCACCTGGGCGCCGGCTTTCGTCAGCAGGCCGCGCATGCCGCCGCCCTCCTGGTCGAGCAGCGCGACCATCACGTGCTCGGGCTCGAGCATCTGGTGGTCCAGGCCCACGGCCAGGCTCTGGGCTTCGTTCAGCGCCTGCTGGAAGCGGGCCGTCAGTTTGTCCATTCTCATCGTCGACTCCTCTCGAGGCTACTGCGGAGCCGCCTGAGCGCGTGCGGTGGTGCTCGGAGTCCTCGCGTACCCACGAACGTACGCTCCGGTTCCTGCACTGAGCCTGCCCCGGACACTGATCCGGGGGCGACCACTCTCGGTCGCCTGCTCGCTACGCCTCTGGCCACTACCACATTCCGGTACTTATCCACAGGGTTGGGTCGCGCGGACATCGAATCAACCCGACACGCCGCAAGCCCGAAACGGAACGGGCCGCGCTCGAAGGCGCGGCCCGTTCCGTGTGCGGAGTCGATCGGCGCCAGGAGTTGACGCGCCGCAAATCCGCAGCGTCAGGGCGGCGATTCGAAGCCGTCGGCGAACAGGTCTTCGGTGAAACCGGGCGCGACGGCCACGGCGGTCAACTCGGCCGGCGAACCCGCTTCGGCAACGCCGAGCGACAGCGAGGTCTCGATCGGCGGCACATCGGTCTCGAGTTCGAAATTGAACAGCGAGAACCAGGTCAACGCATTGCTGGCCGCCGGTGCCGGCGGCGGGCGCGGCGTCGGCGGCGGTGCGGTGAACACCAGTTCGTCGCCGATCCGCTGCACGCTCCAGTCCAAGGTCTGGTGGCCGTCGGTGACCGGCGCGCCGAAGAAGGTGTCGAACAGGCCGGCGCCGGCCGGCAAAGGAATGCGGACCTCGTCGATGTCCCGATCGAAGTCGAAGTTCTGGATCGCGTAGTTGTAGCGCCAGCGGCCCGCCGACACTTCCGTGGCCCGGGCCAGCACGCGCAGGTGGCCCTGCGGGAGATTGTCCGGGTAGGTCGCCGTGGGCGTCTGCGAGGGCACGGTGATGGCGACGTGGCTGGCGAGCGGGTCCGTTGTTCCTTCGGGCACCCACTCGCTGATGGGCGGGCCCTTGCTGAAAGGCCCCAGCGGCCCGAAGGTCCACAGCCCGCCGGATTCGTTCGGGTTCAGGCTGTGATAGCCCATCGAGTTCCAGATATCGACGTCGTGCATCACGACGTACCAGGCGTCGAGGAAGTAGTCGGCGCCGGACACCTGAAGGTCGGCGTCGTTGATCATCATGCGATTCTCGAACGACGATGACGTATTGGTCTGCGAACCGGCGTTACCGGGATCGAAGAACGACGGCGAGGAGGTGAACAGGCCGCTGGCCGGATTGATGTCGTAGCGCGGACCCTGGTTGCTGTTACTGTTGTTGGTGCCGGTGCCGTAGACGTCTTCGCAGCCGGGCCACAGCACGTTGCCGCTGCCGCAGTTGATCGTGCAGTTGATGTTGATCGTAAAGAAGGCGTGCTTCACGCCCGAGGCGCCGATCTGCTCGATCCGGCCGTCGTGAATCCGGTACATGTTCCAGACCAGGTAGGGATGCTGGTCTTCCGGAATGTACGGCCACAGGCCGTTCGAACTGAACTTCGGAATCCAGACCGCATCCCCGCTGTCGCTTACGCTCTTCAGCGTGGCCGACGGCGCGACCTTGACCTGGCCGGCCGGCTCGGCGCCCTGGTCCTGAGCCACGACCTGGCCGATGCTGATCAGTTCGACATCGACTTCGTACAGGTTGCCCGGCGTGGACTGCTGCGGCCACTGCGGGCGGCCCGAACAACTCAGTCCACCGCGCGGCGGACTGATGCCGCTGAGATCGGCGCCGGGCGGGATGTAGAGGTTCAGGTCCAGCGCCGCCATGCCGATCGGGTAGCCGGCCAGCGGCGGAAAGCCCAGCGCAGAGGCCAGCTCGTCGGTGGCCCACAGGTCGGCGTTCTTGATCGTCAGCAGCTGTTCAGCCTGGTCGGCGAGTACGTGCGGGTGTGCGATCGTCAGCAGGTGCCGCCCCTTTCCGTCGCTGATGCGCAGCGCAGGATGATCCTTGTTGGTGAATCCGGTGGCGACCAGCTGCTCCAGCGAGACTTCGCGGTCCCGGTAGCGCAGCACGATGTCGGTGCCCAGGTCCAGCCGTCCTTCATCGAAATCCTCGAAATTGCCGTTCGGCGCGTAGATCGAGATCGAACCGAGGTTCCGGATCTCGACCGGCACCCGGACGATGCCCTCGATCGGCTGACCATCGACCAGGATTTCGAGCTCGGTGCGTTCGAGGTAGTCGCCGCGCAGTTCGAACTGGCCCGCCCCGCTCCAGGTCGACCAGAGCGCGGAGGGTGCGCGCTCGCCGTTCTCGTCGGCCACGGCCGGAAGCGGCAGGGCAATTGCGGCAATTGCGGACAGGACGGCAAACAGCGCGGTTTTCATCGATCCGTGGCCTTGAGCAGGAATACCTTTCGATGATAGCGGATAGGGTGCACGCGGCACAATCACGCCGACTCAGGCCCCATCCTCCCGCCGCCCCTTCCGCAGCGCCTCGCGATCATCCTCGAACAGGTCCGAAAGCTGCTCGCGCGAGCGGCGATCGATCTTGACCAGCTGCTCCTCGTCGTCCTTGTGCTGGACCTGCTCGGTCAGCGTCGCCTCGTCGTGCTCGCGGAAGCGATCGACATACTGGCTGGGGTTGCGCACGCCGACGGCGCGCAGCGACTCGCGGGCCAGCTCGAGGCTCGACAGCCAGGACTCACGGATAACGAAATCCACGCCCAGTGCCATCAACTCCAGCGCGTGCTGTCGATTCCGCGCCCGGGCGTGGATGCGGACCTCGGGGAAGTGGCGCTTGACCAGCTCGGCGGTGCGCAGCGACAGCTCGATGTCGGAGATGGTCAGCACGAACAGCGTCGCTTGCCCGACCCCTGCCGAGCGCAGCACATCGAGATTGCCGGCGTTGCCGTAGAACACCCGGTGGCCGAACTTGCGGACGAAATCGACGTGGACCTGGTCGAAATCCAGCGCCGTGAAGTGGATCCCGAGCATCGACAGGTTCCGGGCCACGATCTGGCCGACGCGGCCGAGGCCGGCGATGATCACGCGCGGCTCACCGTGGTCGTCGGGAATGCCCTCGAACTGGGGCTTGTCGTCCTCCGGCTGCTGGAGTCGCGGCAGCACCCAGCGCTCGTTGACGAAGTACAGCAGCGGGGTCAGCGCCATCGAGATCGTGATCGCGACAATCAGCGGGTCGACGGTTTCCTGGGCGATCACGTTCTCGTAGACCGCCACCTTGAACAGCACGAAGCCGAATTCACCGGCCTGCGGCAGCGCGAAGGCCAGCGAAAGCGCTTCGCGGCCGCGCAGGCCGCCGACCCGAGCCACGATCAGCAGCACGGCGAACTTGATCCCCATCAGCACCGCGACCATGCCGAACACCAGCCCGGGCTCGGAGCCGACCCGGCCGAAGTCGATGGTCATGCCCACGGCGATGAAGAACAGGCCCAACAGCAGCCCCTTGAACGGATCGATGCCGGCCTCGAGCTCGTGCCGGAACTCCGAATCCGACAGCAGCACGCCGGCCAGGAACGCGCCCAGCGCCATGCTCAGCCCGGCCCAGTCGGCCAGCAGCGCGGTGCCGAGCGCGACCAGCAGCACCGCGGCCAGAAAGATTTCGTGGACCCCGGTCCGGACGACGATGCGGAAGAACGGCCGCAGCAGGTAGCGACCACCGACGATGATGCCGACCACGATGGCGATCGCCTTCAGCGCGGGCAGCAGATAGCCGCCGCTGTCGGCGCCTTCCGGGGTGATCGCGAACAGCGGAATCAGCGCCAGCAGCGGAATCACGGCGATGTCCTGCAGCAGCAGGATCCCGAACGCACTGCGGCCGTACGGGGTGGTCAGCTGCTTCTTCTCGGCCAGCATCTGCAGGCCGATCGCGGTCGACGACAACGACAGCACGATCGCGACGACGAAGCCGAGCCGGACGTCCCCCAGCCACCACGCAGCCAGCGGCCACAGGGCCAGCGTGGTCAGGGCCAGCTGCAGCGAACCGTTCAGGAAGATCAGCTTGCGCAGCACCAGCAGGCGGCTGGGCCGCAGCTCGAGGCCGATGACGAACAGCATCAGCACCACGCCGAGTTCGGCGAAATGCAGCTTGGTCTCGACGTCGGTGATCAGGCCCAGGCCCCAGGGGCCGATCAGGATGCCGGCGGCCAGGTAGCCCAGCACCGCGCCGAGCCCGAAGCGCCGCGCCAGCGGCACCATGATGACCGCGCTGGCCAGGAAGATCACGACTTCGTCCAGCTGTCCCATGCCCCGTTCTCCTCAAGCCCGTCGGGCCGGCCGCCGCTGCCGGCGTCGCGGTCCCGGTCGAATGCGATCAGCTTATCGCGAAAGCGCCTCGCGGCCGGCATAGACGGCGCGGTCGCCGAGCGCTTCGTGGATGCGCAGCAGCTGGTTGTACTTGGCCACCCGGTCCGAGCGGCACAGCGAGCCGGTCTTGATCTGGCCGGCGCTGGTGGCCACCGCCAGGTCGGCGATCGTGGTGTCCTCGGTCTCGCCGGAGCGGTGCGACATGATGGTACCGAAGCCGGCCGCCTTCGCCATCTCGATGGCCATGAGCGTCTCGGTCAGGGTGCCGATCTGGTTCGGCTTGACCAGGATGGCGTTGGCGGTCTGCTCGTCGATGCCGCGCTGCAGGATCTTCGTGTTGGTCACGAACAGGTCGTCGCCGACCAGCTGGACCGCGCCGCCGAGGGCCTCGGTCAGCAGTTTCCAGCCCTGCCAGTCGTTCTCGCCCATGCCGTCCTCGATCGACAGGATCGGAAACTTCGCGACCAGGCCGGACAGGTACTCGACGAACTCCTCGCGACCGAACGCGCGGCCCTCGGAATCGAGCGTGTAGTGACCCTCGGTGCAGAACTCGCTGGACGCGACGTCCAGCGCCAGCACGACCTGCTCGCCGGGCTTGTAGCCGGCCTCGACGATCGCGGTCAGCAGCAGCTCCAGCGCCGCTTCGTTGGAGCTCAGATCCGGCGCGAAGCCGCCCTCGTCGCCGACCGCGGTGTTCAGTCCGCGCGACTTCAGCGTGGACTTGAGCGCGTGGAAGATCTCGGTGCCGGCCTGCAGCGCTGACGGAAAGTCGGGCAGCCCGACCGGCATGACCATGAACTCCTGGATGTCGACCCGGTTGTCGGCGTGGGCGCCACCGTTGAGAATGTTCATCATCGGCACCGGCAGGGTCGGCGCGGCATCGGTGATGTCCAGCAGCGATTCCCAGAGGTCCTGCCCGCGCGCATCGGCCACGGCGTGGGCCGCGGCCAGCGATACGCCCAGCAGCGCGTTGGCGCCGAGCCGGCCCTTGTTGTCGCTGCCGTCGAGTTCGATCAGCGCGGCGTCCAGTGCGCCCTGGTCGGCGGCATCCGCGCCGTACAGCGCGGCGGCAATCTCGCCGTTGACGTGAGCGACGGCCGTCTGCACGCCCTTGCCGTTGTAGCGCGCCTCGTCGCCGTCGCGCAGCTCGACCGCCTCGTGCTCCCCGGTCGAGGCCCCCGACGGCACCGCCGCCCGCCCGACCGCCCCGCCCTTGAGCGTGACTTCGGCTTCCAGCGTCGGATTGCCGCGCGAGTCGAGGATTTCACGGGCGTGGATCTTTATGATCTTCATGACACTACCTATTGAATCGATTGAGTTATTTACAGCAGATGGACGCCGATGAACGAAGCTGGAAAATCAAGACCGAACACGAATGACCGAAGAAACCAGTTCTGAGATACCGGTACGTTCCGAGGAAATTCCTCTCAACGTGCGCTCAGCTCAAGGCTACGACCGGATACTGTAGCCGCGTGTCCGGTCGATCGACATGGCCCGGCTTCTTTGCTTTCTGGTCTTTTGCCTTTCATCTGCGTTCATCTGCGGTTTCTTCTGCTTTTCGGAAACGCGATCAGCCCTTCACCACCCGATCGATTTCCACCAGTGTTTCGAGCAGGCCTTCCATGTCGGACAGGCGCATGGAGTTGGGGCCGTCGCACAGGGCTTTCTCGGGCTCGGGGTGGGTTTCGGTGAACAGGCCGGCGACGCCGACCGCGATCGCCGCGCGAGCCAGGACCGGGATGAACTCGCGCGCGCCGCCGGAGCTGTCGCCCTGCCCGCCCGGCAGCTGGACCGAGTGGGTGGCGTCCATGACCACCGGACAGCCGGTCTCGCGCATGATGGCCAGCGAGCGCATGTCGGCGACCAGGTTGTTGTAGCCGAACATGTAGCCCCGCTCGCAGCACATCACCTGGTCGTTGCCGGCGGCCTTCGCCTTCTCGACCACGGTGCGCATTTCCCAGGGCGAAAGGAACTGGCCCTTCTTGACGTTCATCGGCTTGCCGAGGCGCGCCACGTTCTGGATGAAATTGGTCTGGCGGCACAGGAAGGCCGGGGTCTGGACCACGTCGACGACCTCGGCAACGGCGTCCAGCGGCGTGTCCTCGTGGACGTCGGTCAGCACCGGCACGCCGACCTGGTCGCGCACCGCGGAGAGAATCTCCAGGCCCTCGTCGACGCCCGGTCCGCGGTAGCTCTTCACCGAGGTGCGGTTGGCCTTGTCGAACGACCCCTTGAAAACGTAGGGGATGCCGAGCCGGTCGGTGACCTCTTTCAGGTGGCCGGCCACGTCCAGGCACAGCTGCAACGATTCCAGCGTGTCGGGTCCGGCAATCAGGAAGAACGGTCGGTCGAGACCGACTTCGAAATCTGCAATCTTCATGGGCGTTTCCCGCGCGGGGTGAAGGTCACGAGGCCGCGGCCTCGGGCTGCCGGGCGCCGGCCTCCTGATGGGTCAGCGCGGCGCGGATGAAACCGGTGAACAGCGGGTGGCGATCGCGCGGCGTCGAAGTGAATTCCGGGTGGAACTGACAGGCCACGAACCAGGGGTGGTCGGTCAGCTCGACCATCTCGACCAGCATGCCGTCGGTCGACAGGCCACCGATCACCATGCCGTGCTCCTGGATCGTGTCGCGGTAGTGGTTGTTGAACTCATAGCGGTGGCGATGGCGCTCGAGAATCTCGTCCTTGCCGTAGATCCTGCGCGCCATGCTGCCCGGCTGCAGCAGACAACGCTGCGCGCCCAGTCGCATGGTGCCGCCGAGGTCACCGCCCTCGTCGCGCAGCTGCTTCTGGCCCGACTCGTCCATCCACTCGGTGATCAGGCCGATGATCGGGTGCGGGCTGTCGGGGTCGATCTCGGTGGAATTGGCGCCGGCCAGGCCGCAGACGTTGCGGGCGAACTCGACCACCGCGGCCTGCAGGCCGAGGCAGATACCCAGGTACGGAATGCCGTTCTCGCGGGCGTGGCGGATCGCCGTGATCTTGCCCTCGAAGCCGCGCTCGCCGAAGCCGCCGGGGACCAGGATGGCGTCGACACCGTCGAGCACGCCCACGCCCTGTTGTTCGATCTGCTCGGATTCGACCGGCTTGATCCGGACCTTGATCCGGTCGGCCAGGCCGCCGGCCGACAGGGCCTCGTTCAGCGACTTGTAGGCGTCGGCGTGTTCGACGTACTTGCCGACCATGGCCACGGTCACTTCATGGGCCGGGCGGGCCTTTCGCTCGACCACGTCCTCCCAGTCCGAGAGATCGGCCGGTCCGGCCTTCAGATCCAGCCGATCGAGTACGGTCCGGTCCAGACCCTGGCGCTGATAGAACAGCGGGATCTTGTAGATGTCGTCGACATCGACGGCCGAGACCACGGCTTCCTGCCGGACGTTGGTGAACAACGCGATCTTGCGCCGCTCCTCTTCGCTGAGCATGCGCTCACAGCGGCACAGCAGCACGTCGGGCTGGATGCCGATCGAGCGCAGCTCCTTGACCGAGTGCTGGGTGGGCTTGGTCTTGATCTCTTCGGCCGCGCGCAGATACGGCACCAGGGTCAGGTGCATGAAGAGCGCGCGGCGTCCGTATTCGTGGCCCAGCTGGCGGATGGCCTCGAGGAACGGCAGCGATTCGATGTCGCCGACGGTGCCGCCGATCTCGACCAATGCGACGTCGTAGCCCTCGGCGGCCTGTTCGATCGAGTCCTTGATCTCGTCGGTGATGTGCGGAATCACCTGGACCGTCGATCCCAGGTAGTCGCCGCGGCGCTCCTTGGCAATCACGTTGGCGTAGATCTTGCCGGTCGTGAAGTTGTTGCGCTGGGTCATCCGGGTCCGGACGAAGCGCTCGTAGTGCCCGAGGTCCAGGTCGGTCTCGGCGCCGTCCTCGGTCACGAAGACCTCACCGTGCTGGAACGGGCTCATGGTGCCCGGATCGAAGTTGATGTAGGGATCGAGCTTGAGCAGCGTCACGCGCAGACCGCGCGCCTCGAGAATGGACGCCAGCGAAGCCGACGCGATGCCCTTGCCGAGCGACGAGACGACGCCGCCGGTAACGAAAATGAGTGAGGCCATGGCCAGCAACCCGGATGAGTGACTCCGGGACGACATTCTACCCCGAAAACGGCCGGCCGCCACCGAACGATCACACAGGTGCCATTCTGCAGGTCGATTGCTATACTGCCGACGACGAGCTATCGCAGTGGAGCATCCGCAATGACTGCCGAATCCGATTCGAAACAGGGGCCGCAGGGAACGCAGGTCTTTTCCCGCGACCAGCTCCCCGGCAACCTCGCCGCCGGCGGCGACGCCACGGTCACCGGGCGCGAAGCGCGGCTGATCGGCGCCGGCGAAGGGCTGGACGGGCGCGAGTTCGCGCTGACCTCCGACCGCACCACCATCGGCCGCTCGCAGGTCTGCGATATCCAGATCGACGAGCCCAGCCTGTCGTCCGAACATGCGCGCCTTGTCCGATCCGAGGACGGCTGGCGGGTGATCAACCTGCTGTCGACCAACGGCGTGTTCGTCAACGACGAAAAGGTCTTCTCGCACCGGCTCGACGACGGCGACGTGATCCGCCTGGGCCGAATCAGCCTGAAGTTCCGCGACCCGAACAGCAAAGACGGCGCGAGCACGGGCGGCGGTACGCCCGGCTGGCTGCCGTGGCTGATCGTGGCCGGGATCGTGGTCGCGGGCGCGGCGATCTTCCTGCTGCGCTAGTTCGCCTGCGTGGAACGCATCGGCCGCTACGAGATCCGCCGTGAACTCGGCCGCGGCTCGATGTCGATCGTCTACGAGGGCTTCGACAGCCGCATCGATCGTTCGCTCGGCATCAAGGTGCTGCGCGAGCACCTGGCCCGCGACGTCAACGCCCGGCAGCGGTTCCTGCGCGAGGCACGGGCCGCCGGTGGCCTGTCGCATCCCAACATCACCACCGTGTTCGACGTCGGCCAGCACGAAGGGCTGCCGTTCCTTGCCATGGAGCGGCTGTCCGGAGACACGCTGGCCGAACGGCGGAAGCAGGACGCCCGGTTCGACGTCGACACCATTCTGAAAATCGGCCTGCAGCTGGCCGCCGGACTGGACTACGCCCACCGCCACGGCGTGATCCACCGCGACCTGAAGCCGGCCAACATCCACCTCGACCCGGACAGCGACCTGGTCAAGATCATGGATTTCGGGATCGCCGCGATCGAGCGCGGTGCCGAGCAGCGCGGGTCCTCGACCGTGGCCGGCACGCCGACCCACATGGCCCCGGAGCAGCTCACCGCGCAACGTGCCGACGAGCGCAGCGACCTGTATTCGCTGGGCGTGGTGCTGTTCGAGCTGCTATCCGGCGAGCTGCCGTTCGATGCGTCGGACTCCGACGCGGTCATCGACCAGGTGGTGCGCCACCAGACCCGGCCGCTGAAGCCGCGCGATCCGAACACGCCGCGCGAGCTGGTCGACCTGGTCTACCGGCTGATGGCCCGCGAACCGGAATCCAGGCCGGTCAGCGCCCGCCAGGTGGTCGAGGAGCTCGAGGAGATCCGCTCCGGGCTCCATCGCGGTCTGCTGAAGACCGTCCGCCAGCAGTCTTCGCTGCTGCGCTGGCCGCTGGGCATCGGCGCCGCGGTCGCCGTGGTGCTGGTGCTGGGCCTCTGGTACGTCTACAGCAGCCAGACCGGCGCGATCGAGTCGGCCACCTACGGCTACGGCGACGCGCTGGCCAGTCTCATCGCCCAGGACACCGCCGAGGCGCTGATCCTCGAAGACACCACCGCGCTGTCGATCCTGGTGTCGGACTTTTCCGTGAACCCACAGGTCGACCACCTGCACGTCGCCGACGCTGCGGGCGTGGTCCAGGCTTCGACCAATCCGTTCCTGCAGGGCCAGCCGGTGCCGGAGCTCGACGGCCGCTCGATCGATCGCGAGGCGGGCAGCGTGGTACTGGCCCGCAACGACGACGGATTGCTGCAGTTCTCGGTGCCCATCCGGTTCCAGGCGAGGCGGGTCGGCGAAGTCCGGCTCGGCCTCGACGGCAGCACGCTGGACACCACCGCGGCCACCACGCTCGGCCTGCTGGCACTGGTCTTCAGCATCACCGTACTGGTCGTGGCGCTGGGGGTGGGCTGGATGATGCGTCGCCAGCAGCGCGCCCTGCAGCGGTTGGCCTGGGGCCTGAAGCGCCTGGCCCGCGGACAGGTCGATTTCCGGCTGGAAGCGGAGCGGCGCGACGAGTTCAGCGACGTCTACCGCCAGTTCAACCGGCTGGCCGTCCGGCTCGACGAGCATCGCGCCGCGAGCCGGCCCGACGATCCGACCGAACCCCTGGACCCGCCCGTGCTGCGCACCGCGCAGGGACTGCCCGACGACACGCTGGACCTGACGGCGCCGGCGCCGAAGACCGGCGATTCCTCGGTCACGCCGCTGCGCAAGGACCGGACCCGGCGCTGAGCCCCGTCGGGCGGCACGGCCGCCCGCGCTTTACTCCGGTGCGTCGAGCCGACGCCGCAACTGGCGCGCGCGGTCCAGGTAGACCCGGGCCGGTTCGAACTCCGGCACCGCTTCGAGCAGTTCGTCCCAGGTCCGGATCGCCAGGTCGATGTCGCGCGATCGCCAGGCACGCAATGCCCGGTCGTGGTAGTCCGCCACCAGCGCCTCGCGCAGTTCGGCCTCCCGGGCCTGCGCCGCAGCGTAGTCAGGGTCACGATCCAGCGCGCTACGCGCCTCGGCATGGGCCTCGAGCAGCAGGCCGCGCCGTTCGAAGGCCTCGGCCCGGGCCAGCTGCTCGAACACCTCGACCCGGGTCCGCCGCACCTCGAGCCGCGCCCGTCCCGGTCCCGGCGCCAGCACGGCCGTCGCCTCGGCCAGCGTCGCCACCGCGGCCTCGAACTGATCCGCCTCGACCTCGGTCCGCGCGCTGTCGAGGCTGAGTTCGACCAGCAGATCTTCGGCGGCTGGCGACAGTTCGCGGTCGCGCGCGGCGGCGAGCAGCAGTTCGCGCGCATCGGTGGGCTGCCCGGAAGCCAGCAGGTACTCGGCGACCGTCTCCAGCTCCGAGCGTCGCGCCTCGGGCGATGCATCGTCCTGCCCAATCACCTCGCCGGCCTCGACCGCGGCTACTGCAGGCTCCGCCAACGCGTCGTCTCCGGTCTGGTCTTCGGCGGGGCTTGCCGAGTCCTGCGGCACTCGAAGTTCAGCGCCGACCGCAAGGCGGCGGGGTTGATCCACGCCGTTGAGCCGCGCCAGCGCGACGAACAGCAAGGGATTGCCGACCTCGCGCGCAGCGATTTCCGACAGCGTATCGCCCGGCGCGACGCGCAGCGTCCGGTACGGGCCCGGCAGCAGCGCCTCCGGCGATTCTTCCAGCTGCCGCGCCAGCAGCGTCAGCGTCGGCGAACCCGGGCTGGCCTGGCGCAGTGCCGCCAGCATTCCGGCGGCCTCTTCGAACTCGCCGCGCTGCAGGGCATCCATCGCATCGACCAGCCGCACCGGCCCGGACGACTCGCGCGCCGGCTGCACGGCCGGCGGATCGGGCTCGGGGATCGGCCGTTGCGGGACCAGCTGACAGCCGGCCAGCAGCGCCAGAACCGGTCCGAAGACCAGGACGCGCGCCCATCGATGGGTCGGGACCATGCTCATCGGCGGTTCGTCATTCTCCGATATTGATCGCTTCGGACCGCGCCCGACCCAGCGTGCGCAGTTGATCGACGCTGACGCCGGCGCCCGGGTCCAGCGACAGGTCTCCGTCGTTCAGGGCCGCGTAGCGCTGCATCAGCTCCGACAGCGCGCGGGTCCGGTCGTCGCCGAGCAGCAGCGGATCGAACCGGCCGGTCCAGTCGGCCGCACCGGTCTGCCCGGCCGCGCGCTCGACCTGCATCAGCGCCCGGCGCGCGAAGCGCCGAACCGCCGGATAGTCATCATCGAGCGCCTGCAGCAGGTGCGATCGCCAGGCCGCCGGATCGCCGAGCTGGCCTCGTTCGGCGGAGCGCCCGAGCGCCACGGCCATGACCGCCCGCTCGACCGGATCGCCGGCATGTAGCCGGGCCAGCCCGTCGACCACATCGGCCGGCAGGCCGTCGGCGCGCTCGACCGGGCGCGCCGGCCGCTGCCACAGCCGCGCCGTTTCCTGTTCGGCCCAGGCCAGCGAGCGATCGGTGTGGCAAAGCGTGCAGGCATTGGGCCGGGCGTTCGCCGCATCGGCGGCGGGATCCGGCACCTCGATGTGATGCGAGCGATGGATCTCCATCACGCCGTAGACCATTTCCGGCATGTGGCAAGACAGGCAGTTCGACCCGGGGGTATCGGCCGCGTGGTGAGTGTGCGCCTCCAGATCGGCGGCCAGGTCCTGGTGGCAGGACACGCAGCCGCCGCTGCCGCGCAGCTCTTCGGTCAGCATGCCGGCCGGGTCGCCGTCGTGCATGGTGTGGCAGCTTCCGCAGGTCATCTCGCTTTCGGTGTGGCAGTCCGACAGCAGCAGCCCCTGGTACTCGTAGGCGGTCAATCGTGGTGTGCCGTCGGGCCAGAAGCGCAGTGAGAAGTCGATGTCGTGACCGCGAACCGGCAGCTGGCTGTCCGGCCAGACCAGGTCGACCGACTCGAACAGGTCGCCGCCGGGCCGATAGGTCGGGCCCGTGTCGATGAACTCGCGCATGGTCTCCACGTCCTTGGCCAGCCGCTGGCCGTGACACTGGCCGCAGACCTGGGTCCGGGCGTCCCGGTCCAACCGCTCGGGGTTGACGATGGTGTCGTCGGCGAAGCCGGTGGCCGTGTACCAGGCGCGCGTCAGCCAGTTGGCGTGCTTCTCGACGTGCTCGGCGGCCGGACCGTGGCAGCTTTCGCAGGCGATCCCCAGCTCGGCGACGCTCGATTCGTAGCGACCGTCGACCAGCGGGTCGACCCTCTCGCCGGCGCGGGCGCGTTCGACCATCTCGTCGTAGTTGACGATGTTCGGCTCCGGCCCGGTGTTGTGGCAGAAGATGCAGTTGTTGTTCCAGACCGACACGTGGTCGTCGAACTGCTGGTCGTCCGGCCCCAGGAAGGCCGCGTTGGTATGCACCCAGCGCTGATCGCCGTTGTGCCAGAGCAGGTGCAGTCGGTAGAAGTTGCCGCCGCCCTGCGTATCGCGCATCAGATACTGCTGATAACGGTGCGATCCGACAGTGCGATCGACCGGGTAACGGGCCACGACCCGGTCGCCGCCCGGCGCCAGGTATTCGAAGAAGAACCGATCGCCCTCGCGCACCGGGCGCACGGTCATGCCCCATTGGTCGATCGACCGCCCGTCGAAGCGACCCTGGACGGTCTCCGGGGTGGCCTCCTGCGTCATCGTGCGGTGATAGGTCCGATGCCAACTCGAGAACCGGCCGCGGTGACAGGTATGGCAGGTTTCGCTCCCGGCCCACTCGTCGTCGCCGGCGGCCCACAGTCGCGGTTCCGGCGTCAGCCCTCCCAGCGCCAGCAGTCCGAACGCGACCAGCAGCCGCAGCAGCGCGGGCGGCCTCATGCGGCGTCGTCCCCGGCCAGGTCGGCGCGCGGGGTGGCCGGTGGCCACAGTTCGTTCATCGGCACGCTGCGACCGTTCTCGACGACGATCCGCGCGTGCGAGCGGTTCAGCAGCCGGGGTCGGGCCACGCCGCAGGAATGCGCGATCGTTTCGACCTCCTTGATCAGGTTGCGCGCGTACCAGGCCACCCGCTCGGCCTTGTCCTCCGGTACCAGGCCACGCTGCAGCTTCGGATCGTGGGTGGTCACGCCGGTCGGACAGGTGTTCTTGTTGCACTGCATGGCCTGGATGCAGCCGAGCGCGAACATGAAGCCGCGGCCGGCCACCACGATGTCGGCGCCGACGCACAGCGCCCAGGCGACGTCGGCCGGGTTGATGCGCTTGCCCGACGCGAACACGCGGATGCGCGAGCGCAGCGCGTATTCGTCGAGCGTGTCGACGACCAGCGGCAGGGCCTCGGACAGTGGAAGCCCGACATCGTCCATCAGCGTCATCGGCGCTGCGCCGGTGCCGCCGTCGCCGGAGTCGACGGTGATGAAATCCGGTGCATGCTCGACCCCGCGCCGGTGGACCGCGCGGCACAGGTCGGCCAGGAAGCCAGCCTCGCCGACCACGATCTTGATGCCGCAGGGCTTGCCGGTGACCTCGCGGACGTGGCCGATCACGTCCAGCAGCTCGTCGACCGAGCCGATTTCAGGATGCCGATTGGGGCTGATCGCGTCACGGTCGCGCGGCACTGCGCGGATCGTCGCGACCTCCTCGGTGATCTTGGCCTTCGGCAGGATGCCGCCCTTGCCCGGCTTGGCGCCCTGGGCGAGCTTCAGTTCGAACATCCGGACCTGCTCGTGGGCGGCGACGGCGGCCAGCTTCTCGTCGTTGAGCCGGCCGAGCTCGTCGCGCACGCCGAACTTGGCCGTACCGATCTGGAACACCAGGTCGCAACCGCCCTCGAGGTGCCAGGGCGCCAGCCCGCCTTCGCCGGTGTTGAGCCAGATGCCGGCGGAGCGCGCGCCCATCGACAGCGCACGGACCGCCGGCGCCGACAGCGCTCCGTAGCTCATGCCGGAAACATGGAAGAAGGTGTCGGTAGTGTGCGGGTGGCGCGCGTGCGGTCCGATGGTCAGCGTCGCCAGCGGCTCGGCTTCGTCGTCGAGCTTGGGGAATGCGCAGTTCAGGAAGATCACCGAACCCTCGCGCCGCAGGTCGCGGGTCGAACCGAAGGCCGAGGTGTTGTTCAGGTTCTTGGCCGCGCGATAGACCCAGGAACGCTGGGCACGATTGAACGGCAGCTCCTCGCGGTCCGCCGAATAGAAGTATTGGCGGAAGAACGCGCCGAGGTGCTCGAACAGGTAGCGGAACCGGCCGATCACCGGGAAATTGCGGCGCACCGCGTGCTGCGGCTGGTTGCGGTCGATCACGTACATCGCGATCAGAGCCAGCGCGGCCAGGCCGATCAGGAACACGAAAAGCACCGCCATGAACTGCAGCACGTTCGTCGTCAGGGCGAATACCGATTCCATGCCGGGGTCAGGGCTCCTCGCGAGCGGGATTCATTCATGGGTGACCGGGCGGGTGGATCGCATCTCCTCGGCCGGCCGACCGCCGTCGATGGTAGACCATTCGCCGCGTGCGTGCCGTCGAGCCGACCGTTCGGCGACGCCGGCTCGAGGCGCAGCGTTCAACCCTCGATCCAGGCCAGCGTGGCCTGCCGGCCGCTGCGGCCGTCGCGGCGGTGGCTGAAGAAACGCTCGGGCTCCGCCGCGGTGCAGCGACCGACATCGCGGGCCTCGGCCACGCCGATCGCGCGAAGCCGACGGATCGCGATCGCCGAAAGGTCGGCGCGCCAGTGGCCGGGACGGGTCGGCGCAAAAGCGTGCGAATCGTCGGGGAACGCATCGCGCACCGGCGCATCGACTTCGTAGGCCGCCGCGCCGATGCGCGGCCCGATCCAGGCCTGCAGCTCGCCCGGGGGCACCGGCAGCGCGGCCACCGTGGCCTCCAGCACCCCGGCGGCCAGGCCGCGCCAGCCGGCGTGGGCTGCGGCCACGCAGCGTCCGTCGCGATCGGCAAGGAGCACCGGCAGGCAGTCGGCGGTCAGGATCGCTACGACCTGGCCGGGCCGGTCGGTCCAGGCTGCGTCGGCCTCGATCCCGGGTCGCCATTGGTCCAGATGGATCACCCCGGTGCCGTGGACCTGGCGGAGCCAGCGCGGCGCGGCCGGAAGCGCCGCGGCCAGGCGGCCGCGATTGGCGGCCACCGCGGCGGGGTCGTCGCCGCCGGCATCGCCGAGATTCAGGCTATCGAACGGCGGTTCCGAAACGCCGCCCAGGCGCGAGGTCGCGACTCCCCGGACCGGACCGGCCAGCGCAGCGTCGATGAAGGGCGGGCCGCTCACGCGAGAACCTCGAGCAAGTCTTCGAGATCGGCCGGCAGCGGCGATCGCGTATCGACCTCGCCGTCGGTCAGCGGGTGCTCGAAGCTCAATCGCGCCGCATGCAGCGCCTGACGGGGAAACGCCTGCCAGGCCTCGCGCTGGTCCGGCGTCAACCCGGCAGGTGCGCCGCGACGGCCGTACATCGGATCGCCGACCAGCGGGAAACCGATGTGCTGCATGTGCACGCGAATCTGGTGCGTGCGGCCGGTGTCGAGCTTGACGTCCAGCCAGGTGCCGCCGGCCAGCCGCCGGTTCAGGCGGTAGTGCGTCACCGCGCGCCGACCGTCGGCGCGCACGACCTGCCGCCGCCGATCCACCGGGTGACGACCCAGAGGCGCGTCCACGGTGCCGCCGGCGATCACTTCGCCCCAGACCAGGCACTGGTAGTACCGATGGATGTCGCGCCGCTTCAGCTGGGCGACCAGCGCGGCATGCGCGGCCGAACTGCGCGCAACCAGCAGGCAGCCCGAGGTGTCCTTGTCGAGCCGGTGGACCAGCCCCGCCCGCGGCAGCCGGGCCAGGGCCGGATCGTGGTGCAGCAGCGCGTTGACCAGCGTGCCGTCCGGATTGCCCGAACCCGGATGGACCACCTGCCCGGCCGGCTTGTCGACGACGAACAGGTGGGCGTCCTCGTACAGCACCTCGACGTCGATCGGCTGCGGACGGGGATTCGACGGATGATCTTCGAGCTCGGCATCCAGCACCAGCCGCTCGCCGCCGATCACCTTGCGGTTGGGCTTGATCACCGCCCCGTCGAGGGTCAGCGCGCCGTCGCGCAGCCACGCCGTCAGGCGGCTGCGCGAGAACTCCGGCCATTGCGCTGCGGCCACCAGGTCGACTCGGTCCCCGGCCGACGCCACCGGGACGCATGCCTCGCGCCGGACGCGGTGCGGGGCGTTCACCGGGACGCCCCAGTGCGGTGACGGCTGCGGCATGGAGGGTTTATCATGTGTACCTTCCCGTCCGGATTTCCTGGCTGCCCATGCGTTCTTCCAGTATCGCCGCAATTCTCGCCCTGCTGTTGCCGATTTTCCTGCTGACCGGCTGCGGCGGAGACGACGCCATCCGCGACGAGGGCCCCGACGCGGAGACGCTCTACGAGGAAGCGCGCGGTGCGCTGGCCGCCCGCTCCTACGAAGAAGCGATCAGCCTGTACCGCGCCCTGACCGTGCGCTTCCCGTTCGGCCGTCATGCCGAGCAGGCGCTGCTCGACATGGCCTACGCCCAGCACAAGGCCGGCCGGCCCGAACAGGCGATCTCGTCGCTGGACCGGTTCCTGCGCACCTACCCGACCCATCCGAACGTCGACTACGCCTGGTACCTGAAGGGGCTGACCAACTACGAACAGACGATGGGCTTCCTGCGCGAGCTGTTCCCCGGCACCGCCGCCGACCGCGACCAGCAGGCCGCCGCGCAGGCCTTCCGTGATTTCCAGGAGCTGATCCGGCGCTATCCCGAGAGCCGCTACGTGGCCGACGCGCGCCAGCGCATGGTGTTCCTGCGCAACATCATGGCCGAGTACGAAACCACCGTCGCCCGGTATTACCAGCGGCGCGGCGCCCACATCGCGGCGCTGAACCGCTGCCGCTACGTGATCGAGAACTACCCCGGCGCGCCGGCCACCGTCGCGGCGCTGGAAATCATGGCCGAATCCTACGAACGCATGCAGATGACCGAGCTGGCCGCCGACACCCGCCGAGTGCTGGAGTACAACTACGCCGAGCTCATGACCGAGGAGGAGCGCAAGGGCCTGCTCGATCGGCTCTGGCCGTTCGACTGAGTGCGGCCGGCCGCGCTCCGTGGTTGATCACGTCCCGGCATGAACGCCGCCCGCGATCCCGATCCGGCCGACGCCGCAGCAAGTGAGCGCCCGGTCGCCGTCGTGCTGCTGTCCGGCGGACTCGATTCGGCCACCGCGCTGGCCATTGCGATCTCGCGCGGCTTCGACTGCCACACCCTCGCCCTGGACTACGGCCAGCGTCACCGCGCCGAACTGGACGCCGCGGCGCGGCTGTCGGCGGCGCTGGGCGCGGTCGGTCACCGGACGGTCGCGGTGGATCTCCGGCGGATCGGTGGATCGGCACTGACCGACGACGTCGATGTGCCGGAAACGCCGACCGAGGGAATCCCGGTGACCTACGTCCCCGCCCGCAACACCGTGATGCTGGCGATCGCCACCGGACTGGCCGAAACACTCGAGGCCGAGGCGCTGTTCATCGGCGTCAACGCCGTGGACTATTCCGGCTATCCGGACTGCCGCCCGCAGTACATCGCCGCGTTCCAGGAACTGGCCTCGCTGGCCACCAAGCGCGGCGTGGAAGGCTTTCCACTGGCGATCGAAACGCCACTGATCCACCTGAGCAAGGCCGAAATCATCCGCCGCGGCGCGCAGCTGGGCGTGAACTACGCTGAAACGGTGTCCTGCTACCAGGCCGATGAACAGGGCCGTGCCTGCGGCCGCTGCGATTCCTGCCGGATCCGGCGCGAAGGCTTCGAGGCCGCGGGCATCGACGACCCGACGCGCTACGCCGATTGACCCCGGTCGACCGTTCGACCCTGCAACGAAAACGGCCGACGCCCGGGGCGTCGGCCGCGGATTCGTTCCGGTGTCGGAAACGCCGCGCGGTTCAGACCACGACGGTCACCGGACCGTGGGCATGGCGCACGACCTTTTCGCTGACACTGCCGAGCAACAGGCTCTGCATCCGTGACAGGCCGCGACGGCCGAGCACCACGTGCACGCCTTCGTCGTCTTCGGTGCAGCGGATGATTTCCTCGGCCGGGTCGCCGATCGACATATCGTCGGATACGTCGACATCGGTCTCACCGAGTTCGGCGTGGACCTTGTCGAAGACCCGCTGGGCGACCTGCTGGGCCGAGTGCTCGATGTCGTCGCGACTCATGCCGGCCATGCCGATGACCTCGACCGAGGACAGCGGAAACACGTAGAACAGACGGACCTTCGCCGACAGGCCCTTGGCCAGATGGACCCCGAAACGCACCGCGCGCATCGAGTTGTCGGATCCGTCGATGGGCACTACCACTTCCTTGATCGGTTGCATGTCTCCACTCCTCCTGTAGTCAGCGTCTGATTGAAGAATAGCGCGGCTCGGCGACCCTGAAACTGACCCACGTCAAGCATCCGGAAGGGTTCCTTCGAGCAGCGTTGCCAGGTCGTCTTCGTCGTACACGGTCACGCCGAGCTCGCGCGCCCGGTCCAGCTTGGAACCGGGCGACTCGCCGACGATCACCGCGCGGGTGCTCTTCGACACCGAACCGGTGACCTTGGCGCCGAGGGCCTGGAGCCGGTTCTTGGCCTCCGAGCGCGGCATGCGGGAAAGACTGCCGGTCAGCACGAAGGTGCAGCCGGCCAGCGGCTGCTCCCCGGCCGGTTCGGCGGCTTCGGCCTTCGGCGTCACGCCGGCGTCGAGAAGTCGATCGACCACCGCGCGGTTGCGTTCCTCGGCGAAGAACTCGCGGATATGCGCGGCCATGATCGGCCCGACGTCCTCGACGGCCTCCAGCGCTTCGACGTCGGCGGCCATCAGCGCGTCCAGGCCGCCGAAGTGACGGGCCAGGTTGCGGGCGCTGACCTCGCCGACCTCGCGGATACCGAGGGCGAACAGCAGCCGGCCCAGCGGCACGTTCCTGGAGCGGTCGATCGCCTCGGTCAGGTTGTGCGCGGATTTCTCGCCCATCCGCTCCAGCCCGGCCAGCGTCTCGACGTCCAGCGTGTAGAGGTCGGCCGGGTCGTCGACCCGCTCTCGGTCGACCAGCTGATCGATGATCTTCGTGCCGAGACCCTCGATGTCCATCGCGCCCCGGGAGGCGAAATGTTCCAGCGCGCGTTTGCGCTGGGCCGGACAGACGAGACCGCCCGAACAACGGGCGGCGGCCTGCCCTTCGACCTGTTCGACGTGCGAGCCGCAGACCGGGCAGTGTTCGGGCAGCTGCCACTCGGGCAGGTCTTCGTCGCGTTCATCGACGAGCGCGCGGACCACTTCGGGAATCACGTCGCCGGCGCGCCGCACGACGACCCGGTCGCCGGGCCGGATGTCCTTGCGGCGGATCTCGTCGAGGTTGTGCAGCGTCGCATTGGTCACCGTCACCCCGCCGACGAACACCGGCTCCAGCCGCGCGACCGGCGTGAGCTTGCCGGTTCGCCCGACCTGGACGTCGATCGAACGCAGCGTGGTCAGTTCTTCCTGGGCCGGGAACTTGCGCGCCAACGCCCAGCGCGGCGACCGACTGACGAAACCGAGCTCCCGTTGCTGATCGAAGTCCTCGACCTTGTAGACCACCCCGTCGATGTCGAAATCCAGGTCATCGCGAGCCTCACCGATGTCGTGATACGCCGCGACCAGGCCGTCCAGCCCCTCGACCCGCCGCGCCAGTGACGACACCGGAAAGCCCAGTTCGCGAAGCTGCTCGAGCACCGCCCACTGGTCGTCTTCGAGCACCTGCTCGGCCAGTGCCTGGTAGGCGAAGAACCGCAGCGGACGATCGGCGGTAACGGCCGGGTCGAGCTGGCGAAGACTTCCGGCCGCCGCGTTGCGCGGGTTGACGAAGGTCTTGTGGTCGCCGGCGGCCAGCCGGTCGTTGAGCGCCTTGAAGCCCGACCGGGTCATGTAGACCTCGCCGCGCACCTCCAGCGGGTCGGGGATCGAGTCGCCGGCGAGTTTCAGCGGAATCGCGCGGATCGTGCGCACGTTGCCGGTCACGTCCTCGCCGGTCTGGCCGTCGCCGCGGGTCGCGGCCCGGACCAATCGCCCGCCCTCGTAGCGCAGGCTGATCGCGAGGCCGTCGAGCTTGGGCTCGGCGGTATAGCGCACCGGCTCGACGTCCAGCGTTTCGCGGATGCGCCGGTCGAACTCCGCCACTTCCTCGTCCTCGAAGGCATTGGCCAGCGACAGCATCGGCAGCGCGTGCTCGACCGTCTCGAATCCGTCGTCGGCGCGCGCGCCGACGCGGTGGGTCGGCGAATCCGGGTCGTCCAGTTCCGGATATTCAGCTTCCAGCTGCTCAAGTTCGCGCAGCAGGCGGTCGTATTCCGCATCGGGAATCGACGGATCGTCGAGCACGTAATATCGGTAGTTGTGCGCACGGATGTTTTCGCGCAGCTCCTCGACCCGCTGCGCCGGAGAGGATTCGCTCGCCGACCGGCTCATCCGCCGATGCCGGCCTTGCGATCGAATTCGCGCATTTCCTCGCGGATCTGGGCAATGCGCTGGCGGGTCAGCAGGCACTGGCTGTCGTCCATCAGGTCGGCCTCCAGCAGCTCGGACAGGCGCTGACCGGTCGCCAGCATCGCGTCCCAGGCGTCCAGCGCCGAGACCGGGCCCGGCAGAGTCAGGAACAGCGTGACGCCCGGCGTCTCGAACAGGTTCCAGCCCGAGGGGTCGAAACTGCCCGGCCGGGTGATGTTGGCCATGCTGAACACCGGCTTCGTGGCGCCCTGGTGGCGCCGATGGAAGATCTTCATTTCGCCGAAGCGCAGGCCGGCCTTGATCGCCGAGTCGAGCAGAGTCAGACCGTTGATCAGCCGTTCTCCGCGAGCGCGGAGATAGAGCGTGACCACTTTCGGCGGCTCGCCGCCCGGGCCAACCGGGGTGCGGACCCGCGGCGCAGCGGGTCCGGCGGTGGGTTCAGGCTCGTCGCCGGGCCAGCGCGGTTCGACCCGATCGTCCGGTTCGGCGCGCGCGTCCGGTTCGCTCGTCGATTGGCTTGCCGATTGGCTCGTCGATTGGCTCGTCGATTCGATCGTAGGCTCGATCCTGGGCTCCCGGCGCGATCCGGGTTCGGGCTCGGCCGCGCTCCGCAGCCTGCGGGCCTCGGCCTTGCGCGGCGACTCGATGCTCCAGTCCGGGGCTTCCGAGCCCAGGTCGGGCAGCTGGGTCTGGCGCGGCTCGCCCGACGGTGAGTCGCCGGCATCCAGCGACGACGCGTCCCGGCGGTCGTCCACGCCATCGGCGACCCCGCTCGTCGATCCGTCGACGGCCGGCTCCTGGCGCTTCTGGGCGTCGCGGCGCGTGGCTCCGGGGCTGCGCCCCCGGCCGGCGGGCCGGTGCAGGAACCAGATCAGGGCCAGAATCACCAGACCGATCAGGATGAGGGTCAGGCGCAGGCTTGTGCTGTCCATCGCGGTCTCCCGTCTGCCGGATCAGGAAGCGGCCATGGCCACCGCCTTTTCCAGGTCCACCGACACCAACCGGGAAATCCCCGGTTCACGCATGGTAACCCCCAGCATCTGGTGCGCGACTTCCATCGTCACCTTGTTGTGGGTGACGAACAGGAACTGCACCTTTTCAGACATCTCGCGGACCAGTTCCGAGAACCGGCCCACGTTGGCGTCGTCGAGCGGGGCGTCGACTTCGTCGAGCAGGCAGAACGGCGCCGGATTGAGGTTGAAGATCGAGAACACGAAGGCCACCGCGGTCAGCGCCTTCTCGCCGCCGGACAGCAGGTGGATCCGGCTGACCCGCTTGCCCGGCGGACGGGCCAGGATCGCCGCACCGGCGGTCAGCCAGTCGTCGCCGACCATCTCCAGCGTGCCGTGTCCGCCGCCGAACAGCCGCGGGAACAGCGTTTCGAGGTTCCGGTTGACCCGTTCGAAGGTGTCCTTGTACTTGGTCCGCGTGGTCTTGTCGATCCGCGCGATTGCCGTCTCCAGCGTTTCCAGCGCATCGGTCAGGTCGGTGTGCTGGCGATCCAGGTACTCCTTGCGCTTGGATTCCTCGTCGAATTCCTCGATCGCGGCCAGGTTGACCGGCTCCATCCGTCGGATCCGCTCCTCCAGCCGGGCCAGTTCGTCGACCCAGGCCTGCGCCTCGGCGTCGTCGGGCAGGCTCTCGACCAGCGCCTCGAGCTGACCGCCGAGTTCCTCGATGCGCGAGGCATGCCGCTCGACCTCTATTTCCAGTTCGCGCAGCCGCAGCCGGTGGTTGGACTGCTGCTGGCGGATTTCCTCGGCCTGCGCCGCGGACTTCTGGCGCGCCTGGTCGTGGCCGCGCCACTGCGTCTCCAGTTCCTCGAGCTCGGCCCGCGCGGCCTTCAGCCGGTTCTCGACCTCGAGCCGGCGCTCCAGCAGCCCATCGCGCTTTGTGGCCTGCTCGCGCTCCGGCGCATCGCCCTTCGCCAGCGCTTCGGACAGCTCGACGTAGCGGCCCTGCAGCTGGCCGATCTGGGTGTCCATGCGCTGGATGGCCTGCTTCAGAGAATCGAGGCTGGCCCGGCACGATTCCAGCTTCAGGGCGTGCTGCTCGCGCGCGTCGCGGGCCTCGCGATAGGCATGGCGGGCCCGCTCGCGGACCTGCTGCTGCTCGGCCCGGGCCTTGTCCAGCGCTTGCTGCTCGGCGTCCTGGGTCTCGAGTTCCTCCAGCGCCGCCTGCAGTTCGCGCCGCACGTTGCCGACGGCTTCCCGGTCGCCTTGCTGGCGCTTCTCCAGCGCCTCGCGTTCCTGTGCGGCCTGTTCGCGCTGCTTCTTCAGCGCTTCGCGACGATTGTCCTGGCCGGCCTTGATTCCGGTCAGCTCGGCGCGCCTGGCCCGGCGTCGGTCGACCTCCGCCCGGGCCTGCTCGACCGCCTCGACCGCCGCCTTGTCCTGCTCGGCGGCCTGTTCGAGTTGCTGTTGCCGCCGCTCGATCTGGCTGTCCAGCTCGGCCAGCGAGGCCTCCAGCGCACGGATCTCCTGTTGCCGGGCCAGCCGCCCGTCGCCCGCGTCGTCCTGACCGGCGCGCCAGATCCAACCCGGACCGCGCCAGGTCCCGTCCGGGGTGATCACCGATTCATGCGGCGCCAGGCCCGCCATGTGGCCGGCGGCCTGCCCGGCGTCGTCGGCCAGGTGTACGCTGGCCAGCAAGCCGTGGAGTGCCCCGGCACCGTCGACCACAGCGGCCAGCGTGCCCGCCGCCGGGTCCGAGGACGCGGATCGATCGAGCAGGCCGATCGGCCCGGCCGGCAGTGCATCGGGCAACGCACCCTCCACAAGCCGGGCGCTCAGCCAGTGCTCCAGCACGGTTTCGGCCGCGGCCTCCCATCGGTCCTCGACCTTCAGCGACTCCAGCAGCCGTGGTGCGGAATCGAGGCCGCGCTCGGCCAGCCAGCGCTCGCGGTCGGCGTCGGAGCGGTCGGGTTCGTTCAGGGTCTTCAGCGACTGCAGCCGGCCGTGGGCCTCGTGCCGGCGGCCACGATCGGCTTCCTGTGCCCGCCGCAGCTCCTCGATCCGGGTTCGCTGCCCGTCGCGGGCCCCGCGGGCCTCGGCCAGCGCCTTGTCGGCGGCCTCCAGCGCGCGTTCGACCTGGGCCAGATCGTCGGCCGTCGCGCGGGCCTCGGTATCGAGCGACTCCAACCGGCCCTCGTCATCGGAACGCATCCGGCCCAGCCGCTCGGCGGCCTGGTTCATGCGCTCGTCGAGATGTTCGATGCGCAGCTTCAGCAACTCGACCTGCTGGCGGTTCTTCGCCCCACCCTGCTGACAGGCCGCCAGCGCTTCCTGGCGTGCGGTCAGCTCGGTATCGGCCGTATCCAGCGCCGAGCGCGCGGTTTCTTCGTGCTCGCGCGCGGCCTTCAGCGCCGGCTCCAGTTCGGCCATGCGCTGCGTGACCTGCTCGACCTGCGCCTTGTCCAGCACCAGGTGCTGCTTGAGCTCGTTGAGCTGCGACTCGGTTTCGGTGTATTCGGCCTGCTGGCGCTGGCGAAGTTCGCGGGCGTGCTCGATGGCCTGCTCGAGCCGGGCGATCTCGCCGCCGACCTCGTAGAGTTCGGCCTGGACCTTCGAGGCGTGGTCTGACGCGCCGTGCTGCTTCTCGCGCAGCTGCTCCAGCGCCTTCTCGGCCTCGCGCTGGGCAGCCACGGTCTGCTCCAGCGCGGTCTCGGTCTGCTTCAGGGCCTTCGACTGGGCCTCGACGTCGCCGCGGGCCTTGCGCCAGCGCAGCGCGGTCAGCCGGGCCTCGTCCTCCCGGTAGTGCTCCTTGAGCTTGCGGTAGCGCTCCGCGGCCTTGGCCTGGCGCTGCAGCTTGGCCAGCTGCTTGCCGACCTCCTCGCGCAGGTCCGCCAGCCGCTCGAGGTTCTCGCGGGTGTGCTTGATCCGGTTCTCGGTCTCGCGTCGGCGCTCCTTGTACAGGGAAATGCCGGCCGCTTCTTCGAGGAAGCCGCGCAGCTCCTCGGGCCGCGCCTCGACGATCTGCGAGATCATGCCCTGCTCGATGATCGCGTAGCTGCGCGGGCCGAGCCCCGTGCCCAGGAACAGGTCGGTGATGTCCTTGCGCCGGCAGCGGCTGCCGTTCAGGAAGTACAGCGACTGGCCGTCGCGGCTGACCTGGCGGCGGACCGAGATCTCGTTGTAGCGGGCGTATTCGCCGCCGGCCCGGCCGTCGGCGTTGTCGAACACCAGCTCGACGGTGGCCGTGGTCACCGGCTTGCGGGCGCTGGACCCGGAGAAGATCACGTCGCTCATCGATTCACCGCGCAGCTGGCGCGCAGAGCTTTCGCCCATTACCCACCGCACGGCGTCGATGATGTTCGATTTGCCGCAGCCGTTGGGGCCGACGATGCCCATCAGGTTGGAAGGGAACTTGATCGTGGTCGGATCGACGAAGGACTTGAATCCGGCCAGTTTGATGGCGGTCAGGCGCATGGGGCGTGAGTGTCTCTCAATGGTGTTCGCGATGAGCGTTGTGCCGTCGACCGGTTCATCGACGCCGTCCCGCCCCCGCTGAATTATTCTATGCCGTTGGGGCTATTGTGCCCTCAAGAACCGGCCCACGTCACATCAACAGGACACCGAATGTCGAGCCAACCCAGCAAGGACCTCGAGACCTTCCCGAACCCACGCCCGGAGATCGATTTCACGATCCACATCCGGGTGCCCGAATTCACCTGCCTGTGCCCGAAGACGGGCCAGCCGGACTTCGCCGAGCTGCGCATCGACTATGTGCCCGACCAGCGCTGCGTCGAGCTGAAATCGCTGAAGCTCTACGCCTGGTCGTTCCGCGACGAGGGCGCGTTCCACGAGGCCGTCACCAACCGGATCCTGGCCGACCTGGTCAGCGCCACCGAGCCGCGCTTCATGCGGCTGACCGCGGAGTTCAACGTTCGCGGCGGCGTCTACACCGACGTGGTGGTCGAACACCGCGCCGACGGCTGGACGCCGCCGGTCAAGGTGGAGCTGCCCTGAATCGATCGGCCGGCCCGGCCCGGGCCGGCCGATTCTCCGCCCGGCTTCGCTCAATTGCCCGCCGGCGCCTCATCGCCGGATTCGTCGTCGCCGGTGGCCGCGTCCATCGGCAGCATCGGCACGATCTCGGCATCCTCGAACAGGCTTTCGACCAGCGCCTCGCCGCGCTGGCTCGCCAGCGTGCGGCGAATGCCCTCGCGGACGTCCTCCAGCGGCGGCGGCTCGAGCGATTCCGTGTCGATCAGGCGAACGGCCAGCCAGCCCTGCCCCATGGCCTGTGGCGTCGCCAGCACCTGGCCGGGCTCGGCCGCGGCCAGCGCCTCGGCGAACGTGGCCGGGACCTGACTGACGTCGATCCAGTTCGGGCGCAGCATCTGCAGACCGGCGGCCCCGGCTTCGGCCGACATCGCGGCGAAATCGCGCTCGCCGTCGGTCACCGACTCCAGCGCGTCCAGTGCCGCGGACTGGTCGGCGAACTGCACCGCTTCGATCCGATAGCGGCGATCGCCGGCGCGAGCGACCTGTTCGCGATAGACCCGGACGATTTCCGACTCGGTCACCGGGTTCTGCTCCTGGAACTGGTCGAGGAACCGGACATTGGTCAGGCGAAGGTCGTTGATCCGCCGCTCGGCGCGCATCTTGGCCGTCTCGGTTGCACCCTGGTCGCGCGCAGCGTTGGCCACCGCCTGCAGGCGGATCAACCCGTCGAGCAGTTCACGCATGCGCTCGGTCTCGTCTTCCGAGACGCCGCGAGCCTCCATGGTGACCTCGAGCATGGCCTTGGTCACCGGCTCGCCGCCGACCTCGACCAGCACGACGTCGTCCGGGTGGACCCACTGGTCATCGCCCTGCGAGCCGCAACCGGCAAGCAGCACTGCGAATGCCGCGGTAATAACTAACTTTTTCAATGCATTGGAGTTCATTTCAACACTCGATTGGAAGTTGATTTCAGCCTGCGCCGCCGGCCACGACTTCGATCGTCAGCGCGTGGATGTCGCTTTGCATCAGCCCGCCCATCGCGTCGTAAACAGCACGGTGCTGCGCCAGCCGCGTCAGCGCCGTCAGCCGGTCGGACCCGATCCGGACCCGAAAGTGCCCGCGCCCGTCGCGCGCGCCGGGATGCCCGACGTGCAGGTGCGATTCGTCGATGACCTCCAGCGAATCCGGCTCGAAGGCCTGTTCGAGCCGTTCGCGGATCATCGCCACTCGCTCGGCGGTCATGGCAGGACCGCCTTGAAGGGCCGCACGTCGGCGCCGGTCCAGGCGCCGGACTCGATGTACGGATCGGCCTCGGCCCAGGTCCGCGCGGCCTCCAGCGACTCGAATTCGGCCACCACCAGCGAGCCGGTGAAGCCCGCCGGGCCAGGGTCCTCGGCATCGATCGCCGGCAGCGGACCGGCCAGCACCAGGCGGCCGTCGTCGCGCAGGGCCTCCAGCCGGGCCAGGTGCTCGCCGCGGCTGGCGGCACGGCTCGGCAGGCTGTCGTCGGCCTCGTGGCCGAGAATCATGTAGAGCATCGTGAAGTCCGTCCGGCCGCTGCCGGTCTCGGGATTCGGCCGCGCAGTATAACGAGCGCACCGTCCGGGAGCGGGCTGCTACACTGCCGCGGATGAGCGAAGCCCCCATTTCCGAGGACGCAGCGAACGACGCGCCCGCCGCTACCGAAGCGGATCCGGCCGAGCATGCCCGGCAGCAGCAGATTCCGCTGGCCACGGTGCGCGGCGAGCCGCTGTTGAAGCTGCCGGACGATCTGTACATTCCGCCGGATGCGCTGGAAGTCTTCCTCGACGCCTTCGAGGGGCCGCTCGACCTGCTGCTGTACCTGATTCGCCGTCAGAATATCGACATTCTCGATATCCCGATCGCCGAGATCACCCGGCAGTACACCGGCTATATCGAGATGATGCAGGACATGAAACTGGAGCTCGCCGCCGAGTACCTGGTCATGGCCGCGATCCTGGCCGAGATCAAGTCGCGAATGCTGCTGCCCCGCCCGGAGCCCGAGGCCGAGGAAGAAGGCGACCCGCGCGCCGAGCTGGTCCGCCGGCTGCAGGAATACGAACGCTTCAAGCAGGCCGCCGACGACCTCGACGAACTGCCGCGGCTGGAGCGCGACATCGCGCTGGCCAGCGCCGAAGTCGTCGACGACAAGCCGATCCGGGTGCCTCCCGAGGTCGATCTGAAGGAACTGCTGCTGGCGCTGCGAGACGTGATCGCCCGGGCGGAGCTGTTCGCCCAGCACAGCATCCAGTCCGAGCCGCTGTCGGTGCGCGAGCGCATGAGCCGCATCGTGCAGTCGCTGAAAGCCGGAGAATTCGTCCGCTTCGAAGACATGTTCGATCTTGAGGAAGGCCGCCTCGGCGCCGTCGTGACTTTCCTGGCCCTGCTGGAGCTGCTGCGCGAACACCTGGTGGACCTGGTCCAGCAGGATCTGTTCGGCGCGATCTATCTGCGGGCGCCGGGCGCCGAGGCTTCGTCGTGACCGCGGGGGCGCGCAATGCGATGGGGCTGCGGAACCTTCGAGCGCCAGGGACGAGGGGAAAGGGACGAGGGACGAGTAGAACCCACCATCCGTGTCCCGTGTACCCAGATCCGGCGATCGCCCCGAACCACACCAGCCCCTAGCCCCTTTTCCCTAGTCCCTGGCAAACGTATGGACCCCGACAAACTCAAACAATACGTCGAAGCCGCGCTGCTGGCGGCCGGACAGCCGATGACGCTGGCCCAGATGAACGGCCTGTTCGACGAGGACGAGCAGCCCGGTCATTCGCTGCTGCGCCAGGCCCTGGCCGCGCTGGACGCCGAGCTGGAGGACCGCGCCGTGGAGCTGGTCGAAGTGGCCGGCGGGTATCGCCTGCAGATCCGGCAGAAGCTGATGCCGGTGATTTCGAAGATGTGGACCGAAAAGCCGCCGAAATACTCGCGCGCGCTGCTCGAGACCCTGGCCATCATCGCCTACCGCCAGCCGATCACGCGCGGCGAAATCGAGGGGATCCGCGGCGTGTCGCTGAGCGCCAACATCCTCAAGACGCTGCAGGACCGCGAATGGATCAAGACCGTGGGCCACCGCGATGTGCCCGGCAAACCCGAACTGCTGGGCACGACCCGGGAGTTCCTGGACTACTTCAACCTGAAGGGCCTGGACGACCTGCCGACGCTGGCCGAGATTCGCGACCTCGACAACCTGGAACCCGAACTTCAGCTGGCCGACCCCGATCGGCCGGCAAGCGAGACGCCGAACGATGAGCAAGCGAAGCAAACCGAACCCGCGAACGACGAGCGGGAAGACCGCACCGAAGACGACGGAGACGAAGAACGCGCCGTCGCCGAAGACGCTGACGGCGAAGAAACGGACGAGCCGGCCGTCGGACCCGAAGACCTCGACGAGTCGGACCGCGAAGACGAATTCGAAGAAGACGAATTCGAAGAAGACGCGCTCGAAGAAGACGACGGGCCCGAGCCGCAAGCACGCGACTTCGACGACGACGAAGACGACGACGCCTCGCTCGAAGACTTCGAAGACGACGAAGAAGCACACGACGAAGACGGCGGGCGGAGGACGGACTGACCCTCGCCGCCGCGGCGTCAAGCACGACAGCCGGCGACCGGTCGCGACGCCACCCGAGGCCGGCGAACGACTCCAGAAACTGCTTGCCGGGGCGGGCCTCGGCTCGCGCAGAGCACTGGAAACCCGAATCACCGATGGCGCAGTGCGGATCAACGGAAAACGTGCCGAACTGGGCACCCGCGCAGTCGAAGGCGACCGGATCAGCGTTGATGGACGCAGCTTCACGGTCCAGGCCGAACCGGCCCGTCACCGCACCCTGATCTACCACAAGCCCGAGGGCCAGGTCACCACCCGCAGCGATCCCGAGGGCCGGCGCACAGTATTCGACGCGCTGCCGAAGCCGCCGTCCGGGCGCTGGATCGCGATCGGCAGACTCGACCTGAACACCGCCGGGCTGCTGGTGCTGACGACGGACGGCGAGCTGGCCAACCGGATGATGCACCCGTCGGGCAACGTCGACCGCGAGTACCTGTGCCGGATCCGCGGCAGGATCGACGACGACGACCTCGCGCGGCTTCTCGAAGGCATTCAGCTCGACGACGGCGTCGCTCGCTTCAGCGACCTCGTGATCGGCGAGGAAACCGCCGGCCACACCTGGTACACCGTGACCATCATGGAAGGCCGCAACCGCGAAGTTCGCCGTCTTTGGGAAGCGGTCGGCGCCCAGGTCGCTCGCCTGAAGCGCGTCCGCTTCGGCCCGGTCTTCCTGCCCGCAAAACTCACCCCCGGCCGCTGGCAGACCCTCAACCCCGCCGACCACCGCGTATTGCGAGAAGACGTCGGCCTCCCCGGCCGCGCCACCGAACTCATCGCCGTCGACGAAAACAAGCCCGACCGCGAACCCAGGCCACCCCGGCGTCGGCGCTAGGGACTGGCTTCGTTCCTGCCGGGTGCCCGTATCTTCTAGATGATGAGCGCGAAGACGCAAAGGCGCGAAGAGAGAAGCAAGGCTTCAACGAGAAAAGCAGACGGCGCCAGGAGCGAGCGATCGGAGGGAAACAAATCAGAAGCCGCCTTCCCGGCGTGAGACCGACAGAATCACGGACCGATTCTTCTTCGATGGTCTCTCGCGCTTTTCGATTTTCCCTTTGCGCCTTCGCGTCTTCGCGCCCATCATCTAACGGACGCTGGCACTAACCCCCGATCAAAGCCTCGACCCGATCCGCATAGGTGGTACGAAGCTCGAGCCATTCCATCTTGAACCAGGGCGTGAAGCGCTCCGGGTGGGCGGCGAGTTGGGCGTCCAGTTCGGCGGGTTCGATCCACTTCCACTCGGCGATTTCGTCGGGATGGACTTCGACGTTGCCGCGGGCGCGGCCGATGTAGACGTGGCAGTACTCGTGCTCGGCGCCGCGGTCTTCGAAGTCGGCCTGGTAGATGAAGCTGTAGAGGCGTTCGAGGTCGGATTCCAGGCCAAGCTCCTCGCGCATGCGGCGCGCGGTGGCGTATTCCAGGCTCTCGCCGCGGCGCGGGTGCGAGCAGCAGCTGTTCGACCAGTACAGTGGCCACAGCGGCTTGGCGTTGGCGCGGCGCTGGAGCAGCACGCGGCCCTGCGCATCGAACAGAAACACGGAAAAGGCCCGATGCAGTGTGCCGTGCCCGGTGTGGCAATCGACCTTGTCGCGGTGGCCGATCTCGTTGTCGTTCTCGTCGACGAGGATCAGCGGCTCGTCGTCGAACGAGACCTGTCCGGCGGGCAGTCCGCTCATCCCCGTCCTCCGCTGGCATCGTCGCCACCGCCGTCACCGCCATCACCGCCAATCGTCACGCACAAGGCCTGGTAGCCCGCGTTCTTCAGCGCCATCTCGATCCGCGCCGGCGTCTCGCCGTCGGACGGGCACAGCGCGATGATCGAGCCACCGCCTCCGCCACCCGTGAGCTTGGCGCCCAGCGCACCTTCGCGGCGCGCGATCTGGATCATTTCCTCCAGTTCCCAGCTCGACACCTGCATGGCGTTGAGCAGGCCCTGGCAGACGTTCATCAGCTCGCCGAGGGTGTCCAGTTCATGATTGGCCAGCGCTTCGACGCCCTGCAGCACCAGCGAATCGATCTGGTCGAAGATGTCCTCGTACAGCGCGGGGTGCGCGTCGCGGGCCTTGCGCACCCGCGCGACCGTGGCCGCGGTCAGACTCTCGATGCCGGAGATGCCGATCACCAGGTCGACCGGCTTCGGGATGGCGATTTCCCTGCGCAGCGGTTCGTCACCGGCGCGGAACAGCATCGCGCGGCCATAGGTCGACAGCGTATTGTCGATGCCCGACGGCGTGCCGTGGGCGATCTTCTCGCACTCGAACGCCAGGGCGTTGACCTGTTCATCCTCCAGGCCCAGTTCGAAGCACTGGTCCAGCCCGCGGATGGTCGCCACGGCCAGCGACGCCGAGCCGCCCAGCCCCATCGCGCGTGGAACCTTGGGCACGATCTCGATCCGCATGGCCTCGTTCTGCAGCCCGAGCGATTCGAGAATCAGGTTCATCGACTTGTCGAACGAGTGCTGTTTCTCGCTTCGGGTATGCAGGCGCTGCTCCACGCCCCAGCGCGGGATGATCATCTGCACGCCGTCGCCACCCTTCTCCACGTGGGCCTGGATAGCCAACGGCACGGGCGCGGCCACGGCATGGCGGCCGTAGACCACCGCGTGCTCGCCGAGCAGGATGATCTTGCCGTGGCCGGCCGCCATCGGCGGCGTGGCGACCGGCGCCGGGGCGTCGGGCGCCTCGCGCCGGTCGGGCGGCACGGCCTCGACGGCGTCGGCCGAAAGTTCATCGACCAGCTCCCTGGCTTTCCATATCTTGATCTCGCCGGAGGCGATCAGACGGTCGACGACGGTGTCGAAGACTTCCGGCGACGCACCGGCGGCCGCGACCACGCTGCGGGCGTGCAGCGTCATGTGGCCCTGCTGGATGCCCTCGGTGACCAGCGCCCGCACCGCGGAGAAGTTCTGCGCCAGGCCGACCGCGCCCATCACCTCGGCCAGCTCGCGCGCGGTCTTGACGCCGAGCAACCGCAGGTTCATGCCCACGGTCGGGTTCGACTGCAGCGGGCCGCCGACGGTCCCGACCTTCAGCGGAATCTCGAGCTGCCCCACCAGCGCGCCGTCCGCGCCCTTCGTCCACTGGGTCAGCGAGGCGTAGTGCGAGCCGCGCGCCGCCCAGGCGTGGGCGCCGGCCTCGATCGCCCGCCAGTCGTTGCCGGTGGCCAGCGCCACGGCGTCGATGCCGTTCATGATGCCCTTGTTGTGCGTGGCCGCCCGGTAGGGATCGATCGACGCGAATTCGTTGGCGAGGATGATGCCGTCGCGGACCTGCTCGCCGTCGAAGCCCTTGCCGACCAGCGCGTCGATCGGAATCGACACCCGGGCCCGGACCATCGCGCGGTCGGTCAGGTTGGACAGGATGCGCAGGAAGACCTTGCCCTCGGCGATGTTCTCGACCAGCGAGGCCACGCCTTCGCACATGGTGTTGACGAGGTTCGCGCCCATCGCGTCGCGGGTGTCGACCAGCAGGTGGACGACGACCATGTCGCCGCCCTGCCCCGACGACGGCAGGATGTGGACCTCCAGGTCCTTCGCCCCGCCGCCGCGCGCGACCATGTTCGGGTGCAGGCTGTTGGCGAGGTTGATGATCTCATCCTTGCGCTGGAGCAGCGCCGTCCTGGCCCGCTGCGGGTGCGGCACGTCGACGACCTGGATCTGCCCGATCAGGATCGGTTCGGTGCTTTCGACCTCGAAGCCGCCGCCGGCGCGGGCGACCTTGGCCGCCGAACTCAGCGCGGCGACGATCGACGGCTCCTCGACGACCAGCGGCACGGCGTATTCGCGGCCGTTGATCAGGAAGTTCAGGCCCAGCCCCACCGGCAGCCCCATGACGCCGATCACGTTCTCGATCATCTTGTCGGCGGAGTCGACGTTCAGCGTGTGCTCGCCGCTGACCAGGGCCTGGTAGTCCTGGTTCGACAACAGGCCCTGTTTGCGGACCGCGCGCACGCGCTCGGTGACCGACAGCTTGTAGAACTTCGGGATACGTGCCACGGATCAGGCTCCTTCGGTGGGCTCGCCCCGCCCCTCGGCAACGCAGGCGCCGGACGGTTCGATCCGCAATTCTACCGGACGGGCGCCCGCAGCCGAAGTCCGCCGGCCGAAGGCGGCCAGGCGCTCCGGATCGGTGGCCAGCGCGACACCGAAATCCCCGCCCCCGGCGCCGCAGGTCTTGTAGGCCACGCCGGCTTCGGCGGCGAACTCGGCCAGGCGCCGATGCGGCGCGGTGACGATCTCGACGCCGAGCGCCGCCTGGAGCTCGAGCAGCGCGTCGAACCAGCCACGTGCCGAGGCGATCCAGGCCTCGGCCCGACCGGCATCGAGCGCGCTGCAGGTCAGCGCGTCGACCCGCGCAACCCAGTGCTCGGCCGTGTCGGGCGAGCGCGATTGCCAGCCATCAAAGGCCGCGGCAAAGGCCGGCGTCGAGGCCGGACGTCCGACCCACACGGGCCGGGCATGGAGACCCTCCGGCCACGACGCCCGGGTTGCAACCAGCCGATCGCCGCCGGCCTGGACGCGCAGCAGGCCTCCCTGCAGGCTTGCTGCGAGGTCGGCGCCGCTGGCCGGACCGCCGATCGCGGCGCGATAATCGCTCAGCATGCCGTCCAGCGTGCCGGCCGGGACCTCGGCCCAGGCCGCCAGCGCGGTGTCCAGCGCGGCGCTGACCGCCGCGCTGGAGCCCAGCCCCAGCTTCACCCGCGAGCCGTCGGCATCGGCGTCGAACAGTTCGGCGGTGTCGATCGTGATCTGCAGCCCGGCCGGTTCCAGGCCGTAGTGCGCCAGCCGCCGCGCGAGCCACCGCCCGCTCAGCCCGAGCAGGCGCTCGGGCCGCTCTGGATCGAACACCAGGCCCTCGCCGGCCAGACCGAGCTGCGGCGCGCAGACGACGAGGTCTTCGGAATCGACCGCCTCGACGGTCACGTGCGCCCGGCGATCCACGGCCATCACCACCCCCCGGCCGCCGGCCAGCACCGCGTACTCGCCAAACAGCAGCAGCTTGCCCGGCGCGCTGGCCCGCACCGGAGTCAAGAGTCCAGCACCTCGGCGCCCGGGCCCAGGCCGCTCTCGATCACGTCGATGACGCCCGGCACCTCGGCCAGCGCGTCGCGCACCGTCGGCAGCGCGACCGACTCGCAGACGGCCTTGACCTGCGGGCCGGCGTCGACGGTGAAGAACACCGGCACGCCATCGGCGCGCAGCGCGCGGATCCGGTGCAGGCATTCCATCGTGGTGGCGTTGAAGTACAGCAGTCCCGGCCGGGCCGACATCGCCAGCCCGTGCATCGCCAGCGCGCTGCCTTCGGACACCTCGGCCAGGCGCTCGAAGTCCTTGTGATCGATGGCCTGCCGCGCCTCGGCCAGGTCGGCCGGCTGGTTTTCGACCCAGGCGCGGTAGAACGGCGAGGTGTCGGCCGTACGCTGCATGCCCTCGGTCGATCCGACCGCCTTCTCGGCCCGGGTGCTGATTGCCACAGCGACCTCAAGCGGCCAATGGCCGGCCTCGGCCAACGGTTCGGCGATGCTGTCCGTGCCGTCGCCGCGCTCGCCGCGGTGCATTTCGACGATGCCGCCGAAGATCGAACGGGCCGCCGAGCCGGAGCCGATCCGGGCCAGCTCCGACAGCGTCCGCGCATCCCAACCGGC
>Ga0102940_1000254_pt1 | contig 37238 bp, 32 predicted proteins | sample SalPonR2_C_D1_MG_FD_78215 | JGI IMG/M metagenome (GOLD analysis project Ga0102940, IMG submission 78215) | Salt pond soil microbial communities from South San Francisco under conditions of wetland restoration - Salt Pond MetaG R2_C_D1_MG | ecosystem: Environmental > Aquatic > Marine > Intertidal... | reverse complement strand
GCCGTCTTCGAGATCAATCGCGAATACACGGCCGCGAACCCCGGGGCGCCGGAACCGGTGGAACGGGTCGGCATGTTCACGAGTGGCGAAGTAGGAGGACAGGCCATCGTGGAGCTGCACCGCGGCGAGAACCGGCCGCTGGAGGGCGAGGAGTTCGCCGACCTCTGGCGCGAGAAGGTCGGCGACATCGCGGGCATCAAGGAACTGGATTTCCGCGCGGGCGACCACATGGGCGGCGGTGCGCCGCTCAGCTTCGGCCTGTCAGGCAACAATTACGAGACGCTGGAGGAGGCGGCCGGGGAGCTGCAGGCGAAACTGGCCGAGTACGAGGGCGTCTTCGACATCCGCAACTCCGCCAGCTCCGGCGGCAAGGAGATCCGGCTGTCCATCCGGCCCGAGGCCGAGGCGCTCGGGCTGAACATGGCATCTCTCGGCCGCCAGGTCCGCCAGGCCTTCTACGGCGAGGAGGCCCAGCGCATCCAGCGCGGCACCGACGAACTCAAGGTCATGGTGCGCTATCCCGAGCAGGAGCGCCGCTCAGTCGCCGACCTGGAGAACATGCGCATCCGCACCCCGGACGGCGCCGAGGTGCCGTTCCGTTCGGTGGCGGAGATCGAGTTCGACGAGGCGTACTCGAGCATCACCAGGCTGAACAGGAAGCGCACCATCACGGTGTCGGCGGACATCGACGCGAGCCGGGTCGAACCCGGCCCGATCATCAGTGAGATCAGCGAGCAGTACATCCCGGACCTGCTCGCACGCTATCCCGGTGTCAGCTACGGCCTGGAGGGTGCGAGCCAGGAGGAGCGAGACTTCGTCCGCAACATTTCGGTGGCATCCATCGCGGCCCTGTTCCTGATCTATGCGCTGATCGCCATCCCGCTGCGTTCCTACGCCCAGCCGCTGATCATCATGTCGGTGATCCCGTTCGGCCTCATCGGCGCGGTGCTGGGGCACATCGTCATGGGCGAGGCCATCAGCATGTTCTCGCTGTTCGGCATCATCGCGCTGGCAGGCGTGGTGGTGAACGACAGCCTGATCCTGATCGACTTCGTCAACCGGGCCCGCGCCGAAGGCATCGCCCGGCTGGAGGCGGTTAAGGACGCGGCGCGGCAGCGCTTCCGGCCCATCATCCTGACCTCGCTCACCACGGCGGCAGGACTCGCGCCGATCATGGCGGAGACCAGCACCCAGGCCCAGTACGTGATTCCCATGGCCATCTCGCTCAGCTTCGGCATCATCTTCGCCACGGTCATCACCCTGTTCCTGGTGCCGTGCCTGTATCTGCTGCAGGAGGATCTCGGCCGCGGCATGCGCAGCCTGCGGGATTTTCTGCTGGGCCGCGAGCCGGAGCGCCGCTCGGCCTGATCCGGAATCTGCGGCGCTACTGCTCGGCGTCGGCGATCTGCAGCGCGTCGCCCGAGCCCTGCAGCCGTTCCAGTACCGGGAACTGGATGCTCATGCCCGGCTGCACCCGGTCGAGCTGGAGGTCCGGGTTGTACTGGCGCAGCAGCCACACCGGCACGTCGTAGTCGCGGCGGGCGAGCAGCCATACCGACTCGCCCCGGCGCACGCGGTGCGCCACCGCGTCGCGGATGCGGTACTTGCGGAAGAAGCGTTCCTGCAGATCCTGGTGATAGTCGAGGCGCCGCTCCTCGAAGGCCTGCCGGTCCACATCCTCGAACACCAGCCGCAGCCGGTCGCCGATGCGCACCGGGCGGCGGAAGCTGTAACCGTTCGCGTCCCGCAGCCGCTGAGTGCGGATCCCCAGCCAGTCCGCGTAGTGGCCGAGGGTCTCCATCGCCTGGATCTCGATGGTGGCGTCCCCGGCCACGGAGTAGTCGGCCGGGTCCGCCGCCAGCACGGTCTGGCTCGTGGCCAGGCCGGTGCCGGCCTCGTCTTCCGGCAAGCCCCCGGCCCCGCCGACGGAGCCGCCGACGGGTTCGGGCCCGATCAGGGCGGCCGCCACCAGGGTGGTGTCGTAGTCGGGTTCGTCGGTGCCGGGGTCGGCCGGCACCGGGGTCTGCGCGGGCGGCGGCGCGCTGGCGGCCGCGGCGGCCAGACGGGCGGTGTCCTCGTCCGTGGGCAGCCGCAAAACCTGTCCGGCCCGGATATGGTGCCGGCTGCGCAGGCCGTTCATGGCCACCAGGTCGGAGACACTGACGTCGTAGAAGGTCGCGATGCCCGACAGCGTGTCGCCGCGCGCGACCGTGTGGACGACGTCCGGCAGCTGACGCGGGAACACCGTGCCAGGACCCAGTCCCGCCAGCACCGTTCCGGCATCACCGCCGAGTGAGCCGGCCGGCAGCCGCAGGGCAAAGCCTTTCGGGATGTGCTTGTTGCCGCTCCAGACCGTGTGCTGCAGGGCGGGGTTGAGCCGTTCGAGCTCCCGCAGTCCGATGCCGAGCGCGCCGGCGAGGCCCCGGGCGCTGGTGTAGCTCTCGACCGTCAGCAGCTCGTGCTCCTGCGGCGGCTCGAAGGCGACATCGCCGAAGTACTTCTCCGGCTGCCGGTCCACCTGCAGCGCCGCCAGGAAGGCCACGTAGAAATTCCGCGAGGCGAAGCCAAAGGCGCGGCCGCGGTAGTTGCGCACGATGGTCTCGATGTCCCTGGTGCCCAGCTGGCGGGCGGCCCGGCGCATGCCGGCCACGCCGTGGTTGTAGCCGGTCAGCGCCAGCGGCCAGCTGCTGGTGACGGCGTAGTTGTTCTCGAGCAGGCGCGCCGCCGCCACGGTGGAGAGGAAGGGGTCGCGCCGCTCGTCCACCACGTGGTCGATGCGCATGAAGCGCCGCCCGGTGGAGCGGGTGAACTGCCACATGCCGGCCGCGCCCACCTTGGAGTAGGCCTCCGGATTGAACGAGGACTCGACGTGGGGCAGGGCGACGAGCTCCTGCGGCAGGCCCCGTTCGGCCAGCACGCGCTCGATGTACGGCCGGTAGCGGCCCGAGCGCCGCAAGCCGGCCAGGAACCGGTCCGACTGGCCGAGCTGGAACCGAACCTGGCGCGCCGCCTGCGCGAGCCGCTGGTTGCTGACATCCTCCGGCCACAGCGCCAGCACGCGCCGTTCCTCGGCGGAGAGGTTGTCGCGCTTGCCGCCAGCCAGGCGCTCCAGGATGCGGTGGTAGTGCGCCCGGCGCTCGCGGATCTCCCGGTAGCGTTGGCTGCGGCTGCGGCCGTCGAAGTCCAGCGTCTCGTAGCGCACGGCCAGGTTGCGGGCATCGTGCAGCACGCCGCCGTCGCTCGCCACGCCGGTATAGATATGCGTCCAGAAGGCGATATCCGGCTCGAGTCCCGCCGGCCGCGGGAACGGCTCGCCGGCGCCGGCGGTGGCGGCGAAGCAGAGGGTCAGGGCGACGAGGGCCCGGGTGTGGCGCCAGCGCGCTGTCGACATTCGGGGTCTCCGGGCCGCCCGCGGCGGCGACAGGCCGTACCTGCAGTGTGGCGTTCACAGTGTGCGTGTCGTTCCGCCGCCGGGGCAACGAAAGGCATCACGCTTTCTTGTTATTGCTTCGAGGAATACAGTATCGAACAGGGCGTTGCAAGAGGGCGCCACGCAGAGAGCAAGGCACGGGGGCCGAGATGAGAAGGCTGAATATCGCGGACAGCAACTTCCTGCTGGCGGAGAACCGGGAGACGCCCATGCACGTGGGCGCGCTGAATGTCTACACGCTGCCGAAGGGCGTCTCGCAGCGCAGCTACATGAAGGAGCTGTTGTCCATACTGCGCCGCGACGACCCGCTGCTGCCGCCGTTCGGCGAGCGGCTCGACCCCGGCCTGCTCGGCCGGACCGGGCTGGTGCGGCACTGGGTGCCCGACGAGCACATGGACATGGAATACCACGTGCGCCACGCGGCCCTGCCGAAGCCGGGCCGCTATCGGGAGCTGTTCGCGCTGGCCTCGCGGCTGCACAGCACGCTGCTGGACCGCAACCGGCCGCTGTGGGTCATGTACGTGATCGAGGGTCTGAACAAACGCCAGTTCGCCACCTACTTCAAGGTGCACCACTGCGCCATCGACGGCACCCGGGGCGTGCACCTGATGCAGAGCATGCTGTCGCCCTCGCCGGAAGGCCACGTCGACTATTCGCCGCTGTCACTGCAGGCCTGGGAGACCTACAAGCACCGGATCGGCAGCGAGAGCGGCGCCGGCGCGCCGTCGCCGACCGACCTGAAGGCGGTGGCCGAGGCGCTGCGCCAGCAGCTCGGCGTCACGGTGGACGTGCTGGGCGGGCTGCGCCGCTACGGCCAGGTGTGGCTCGGCATGGGCGGCAGGCTGGCCGCGCCGTGGCACCGGGTGCCCCACGGGCTGCTCACACAGAAGATCTCCGGCTCCCGGCGCCTGGTGGCCGAGTCCTGGCCATTCGACCGGGTGCACGACGTGGGCCGGGCACTGGGCGCCACGCTGAACGATGTGGTGCTGGCGATGTGCGCCGGCGCCCTGCGGCGCTATCACGAGTCCCAGGGCGAGTCGCTGGATCGCCCGCTCAAGGCCCTGGCGCCCATCTCGGTGCGCACCGGCGGCGATATCGACTCGGCCAACGCCATCGGCTTCATCATCACCAGCCTGGCCACGGACGTCCCGGATCCGGAGCGCCGCCTGCGTGCCATCCAGGCCTCCATGCAGGCAGGCAAGGATCTGTACGCGACCCTCTCGCCGGAGGCGGCCAGCCTGTTCACGGCCGTCGCCTTCTCGCCAATGCTGCTCACCAACTTTCTCGGCACGGCGAACTGGTTCCCTGCCTACAACCTGGTGATCTCGAACGTGCCGGGACCGAAGCAGCCCATGTACTGGAACGGGGCGCCGCTGGACGGCATCTATCCCATGAATATTGTCGTCCATGGCCAGGCGATGAGCATCACGCTAGTCAGTTATGCCGGCAATCTGGACTTCGGCATCGTCGCCTGCCGCCGGTCCGTGCCGCGAGTGCAGCGCATGCTCGGTTATCTCGAAGAATCGCTGACGGAACTGGAGTCCGTCGCCGGCACCCGGGCCGCCTGAGCCTGTCAGGGGCTGGCGTAGATCGCCACGGTCACCCGGCCGTCGGCGCCGATGCTGGCCCGGTACATGCCCGGGGTGTTGTGAGGCATGGCGATGTTGCCCGCGGCGTCCATGGCGATGACGCCGCCGTCGCCGCCGGCGGCCGGCAGCACCTCGTGGATCAGCCTGCCGGCGGCCTTATCGATGCTCATGCCGTCGCGCACGTGCTCGCAGATGCTGTGGGCGACGACGTAACGGATGAAATACTCGCCGGTGCCCGTGGCGCTGACCGCGCAGGTCTCGTTGTTCGCGTAGGTGCCTGCGCCGATGATCGGCGTGTCGCCCACCCGGCCCCAGCGCTTGTTGGTGAGGCCGCCGGTGGAGGTACCCGCCGCCAGGTTGCCGTCCCGGTCGAGCGCGACCGCGCCCACCGTGGAGTACCAGCGCCCGGCAGTGCCGCGGCGCGCCGCAGTCTGCGCCGTCTTCGCCTCCTGCAGCTGGCGCCAGCGCCGCTCGGTGTGGAAATAGGCGGGGTCCACCAGCTCGAAGCCCTGCTCCACCGCGAAGGTCTCCGCGCCTTCTCCGATCAGCATCACGTGGCGGGATTCGGTCATGACCGCGAGCGCCAGGTCGATGGGATTGGCGATGCGGCGCACCGCCGCCACCGCGCCGGCGTTGAGCGTGGCGCCGTCCATCACCGAGGCGTCCAGCTCGTTCTCCCCCTCGGCGTTGAATACCGCGCCCTTGCCCGCGTTGAAGAACGGCGAGTCCTCCAGGATGTTCACGGCGGCCTGCACGGCCTCGAGGCTGGTGCCCCCCTCCGTCAGCACGCGGTGGCCGACCCGCACGGCGTGCTCCAGTTCGGCGCGGATGGCGGTCTCCTGCTTCGGCGTCGTCTCCTCCCGGCTCATCGTCCCGGCGCCGGCGTGGATGGCGATGGCGACGGGGGCTTCGGCGGCGGGGAGCGCGGTCGGGGCCGCCATGGCGGCGAGCAGCGCGACGGTCAGCGTCAGTGCGCGGGCGGTCTGTCTCATGGTGTCTCGCGGTCGGTGCGGGTCAGGCGTCGGGCAGCTCGTAGAAATTGAAACGCGTGCCCTTCTCGCCGGTCACGATAACACGGCAGTCGCCCCAGCTCTCCGGGATCTCCCAGGTGATGCCCTCGCGCACCCGGTCGCTGTAACGATGCCAGTCGCAGCGGATCTCCAGGCGTTCGGCCGCGCCGTTCACGCCGTCGATGGAGAACGCCCGGCGCAGCGGTCGGTAGTGCCAGCTCGTGCGGCAGTCCTCGCAGGCCGCGGCGCCGCCGATGGCGGCCTCGACGAGTATCGGCGCCTCCCCGGCGGCGCTGGCGCGGATCTGCTCCACTGCGTCGGCCAGCGGGCCGAGGCCTTCCTCGTCGCCGCCGGCAGCGAAGTACTCCTCGCTGGTCCCCAGGGCCGTGCCGTAGTCGCCGAGCCGGATCTGCAGCGCCAGGATGGCTCTCAGCAGGCCGGGGTAGAGATTGTCCTCGACATAGTCGCCGCCGCCCGCGGCCGCCCGCTTCAGTGCCGCGAGCTGGGCCCGCTGGTCGCCTTCCTCGCCGGCGACGATCGCCTTCAGCATCCACAGCCGGGCCACCTCGTAAAGGTTTAGCCGGCCGTTCCCGGTCTCCGTGATCAGCCGCTTCGCCCGGTCGATCTCGCCGTCCTCCAGCAGTCCCGAGATCTTCGCGTGGATACGATGGAAGCGGGAGGTGGCGCCAAGCCTCTTCGGGTCGATCGTGAAGCGGATCATGACCCGGGTGCGCGACTGCTCGATCGGTTCGCCTTCCCGGGTGGCAGGCTCGAACCTCCACTGGCGGGCCGCGTCCAGCGCGGCATCCTCGAACAGCGAGCTGCCGCTGGAGTCCTCGACGATGGGGTCGACCACCTCTCCGGACTTCGTGACGACGAAACTGAGCTGCACCCAGCCCTGGCGTTCCCGTTTCAGCTCGAAGCGCGGGTAGGCCGGCGGCTGCCGCTCCAGGGGCTTTGCGCGAGTCCCGTGGAAAGGCAGAGCCTCTTCGTCGGGATGAGGCACGGCCGGGGCGGCCGCCAGGCACAGGGCCCCGAGCAGGGCCAGCGTCGTTCCGATTCTTGCCATCAAGCTCCCCGCATGCCCGTCTTTAAATGAGTAAAATAGACCAGATAAGGAGCCTATTTCAAACCGGGCCGCGAGAGTGCGGGTTTCACACCGGTGCTAGACTGCGCGCATCCCAGCCAGGAGCGCCGTGACATGGCCGCACAGCATCCCGTCAACATCCGGCTCATCGACCACGTGGTCATCCGGGCGCGCGACCCGCGCGCGCTGCTGGCGTTCTATCGGGAGGTACTCGGCTGCGCGCTGGAGAAAGAGCAGACGGGCGTCGGTCTGTATCAGCTGAGGGCCGGCGCCTCTCTGATCGACGTGGTCGCCGTCGACGGCGAACTCGGCCGCAACTTCCCGCAACCGCCCGCAGACGATGCTCCGAACATGGATCATTTCTGCGTGCAGGTAGAGCCGTGGGACGCCGATGCCATCCGCGAGCACCTCCGGGCGCACGGCATCGAGGCCGGCGAAGTCGTGCAGCGCTACGGCGCGCTCGGCTACGGGCCGTCCCTCTATATCCGGGACCCGGAGGGCAACACGGTCGAACTCAAGGGCCCGCCGACCGAAGCGGCAGGCTGAGCGATCAGTTCACGGTGTCCACGTTGGCCACGATGGACCAGTTGGCGTCCAGCATCTCGGCCGGTTCCAGGTAGATCTCTTTTGCCTCCACCCGCATGCAGTCGCCGGCATGCAGCATGGCCGAACTCCCGTCGTAGGTGATCTTCAGCGGGACCAGGTGACGGCTCTCGCCCGTGCAGACGCGCACGACACGCGCTTCCTGGTAGTCGACCACTTGCTTGCGGTCATCCTCGAAGAAGTAGTATTCGTCGGGTTCCGAATACATGCGGATCATCTGATTCACCGGTGAACTCTGTGCGACGGCCGGTGCCGTGAGAAGGCCGAATACGAGTCCGGCTGCAACTGTGCTGATCGTGGTCGGGATTCTCATCGATTACCTCGTGTAGTGGGTTATGACGGCCGCGGCGGCTGCGATTATGAGCACCCAGAAGAACAGGCCGAAGAAGACGGCCGTGCCCTTCAACGCCTCCTCGCCGGCATTCTCCGGCGTCACGTCGCCGGCACGGCGAGGCGGCCCGGACGGGACCGCAGCGGCGAGCAGCAGTACCAGCAGGAACAGGCTAACCAGCAGGAAGCCGAGCCAGGGTACGCCCCAGACAGGCGGTCCGATCGGCGTGATCCAGAGCCCTGCCGCCCAGATGAGCGGGAACAGGAGCAGGAAGAAGAACACGAAGACCGCGGCCAGTCCCGCATCCTCGCTGCGTCGGGTGGAGGCCAGCACGGCCGCCACCAGCGCGGCGAGAACGAGGGCGAGAAGCAGTTCGGCGAAGAACATCAGTTCTCATCCCGGCTGGCATCGGACAGCGTGATCACGCTGTCGGCCTCGAACACCCGCCCCTCCAGCAGGTCCGTGTCGAGCGCGCCGGAGACGCTCACCCGGTCGCCCTCGTCGATCTTCTGGTAGCCGAGATCATCCAGCGGGTTGTAGCCGAGGAACTCGGTCTCCACGGTCATGCGCTGGTTGCCGGTATCGATGACGAACTCCCGCTCGGGGCGGTCGATGTCGGTGACCGTGCCGCGAATCGTCGCGCGGCTGAGCTCGAGCGGCGTGGTCACGGTCCAGAAGTAGGGCGTGTAGTCGCCGTTCTCCTCGTCGGCGCTGCTGGCGTAGAAGTAGGTGTTCAGGTTCTCCACGTAAACGCTGCCGGCCTCGATCGAAGCCGCCTCGAACAGGTCGTCGTCGACCTCGCCGTAGACGGTCACGCGGTCGCCGTCCATCAGCCCGTAGGCGTCGCCGTAGCTGTCCCAGTCATCCATCTCCACCAGGATGACGCCGTCGCCGTAATCCAGGTAGAAGGAGTCCTCGTCCGGTGCCACGACGGTGCCGCTGATGCTGATCCAGCTGTCGTCGGGTTCCGCATAGGGGTCGGTGCCCTGGGCTCCGGCCGCGGCCGTCAGCAGGGCACCGGCCGCGATTGCAAACAGTGCCTCGTAGCGTTGCATCAGTACCTCCTCGTGCGTGTCGACGGCATTTCACGCGGGAGGTTGCAACTGCCGTGCCGGAACGGGCCGGGAATTGCCAGAATACTGATTATGCGAGTATTTTCGGCTCCGGGGGGCCGGGCATGGCCGGCCGCCGCCGTCGGCCGCGTGAAGAACTTGCGGTGCCGCCGTGAATTTCCTGCAAAAGCCCGGCGGCCGTTCGGGCGTCAGTCCTTGCGCTCGACTCGCTCGTCCACCCGCTCCGCCATGTCGCGCAGCCCTTCCGAGATCTCCACCCGGTAGGGCTCGGCTGCCACGGGCAGCAGCGAGAGATCCCTGGGCAGGGCGGCCATCTGGGCCGCCGCCCGTTCGCGGATGTCGGCGAGTGCCTCCGGCTCGTCCAGCCGTTCGCCGGCGCGCATGACCGGCCGGAGCAGAGGTTCGCCGTCCAGCGCTTCGTCCACCAGGCCGATGACGTCGTGGTCGAAGGTGCCGCTGTCGCGGTGGTGGCGGAACACCTGCTTGCGGCCCGGCCAGGTGGCCTTGCCGGAGGATTTCTTGCGCCGCGGGATGCCGGCGTATTCCTGGATCTTGTAGACGCAGTCGAGGTAGGGCGCGTCGGCGGAGACGTCCAGATCCGTGCCCACACCGTAGCCCGTCGCCGGTATGCCGGCGGCGGCAAGGCCGGCGATGCGGTCCTCGTTCAGCCCGCCGCTGACCATGATCTCGATGTCCTCGCAGCCGCCCTCGTCGAGGATGCGGCGTACCGCTTTGGCGCTGGCGTAGAGATCGCCGCTGTCGATGCGCACGCCGCGGATCACGAAGCCTTCCGGCCCGAGCTTGCGGGCCAGCTCCATCACCTTGCGCGCGCCTTCCTCGGTGTCGTAGGTGTCGATGAGCAGCACGGTGTTCTCGGGCTGACTGCGGCAGAAGTCCTCGAACGCCTGCATCTCCGAGTCGTGAGCCTGGATGAACGAGTGGGCCATGGTGCCGAGCACGGGGATGCCGTAGAGCTCGTGGGCGAGTACGGTGGCCGTGCCGTCGAAACCGCCGATCCAGGCCGCCCGCGCGGCGAACAGGCCCGCCTCGGCGCCGTGGGCCCGGCGCAGCCCGAAATCGACCAGCCGCTGCTGCTCGTGGGCGGCCAGGCGCATGCGCGCCGCCTTGCTGGCGATCAACGTCTGCATCTGCAGCAGATTCACCACGCGGGTCTCGATCAGCTGGGCTTCGGGCAGCGGTGCGACCACCCGCACGATGGGCTCGTTGCCGAAGAAGGCCGTGCCCTCCGGCATGGCGTCCACGTCGCCGGTGAAGCGCATCTCCGCCAGCGAGTCTATGAAGGCATCGTCCAGTTTCTCCGTGCTCCGCAGCGCCTCCAGGTCACGCTCCTCGAAGCGGAAATCGACGAGGTAGTCGAGCAGCTGTTCCAGGCCCGCCGCCAGCAGGAAGTTGCGGTGGTCGGGGAGCTTGCGCACGAAGAACTCGAACACGGCAGTATCGTCCATGCCGATGTGCCGGTAGGCCTGCAGCATGGTGAGCTGGTACAGGTCGGTCAGGTTCGGGCTGCCGAGGCGCTCGAGCCAGCGGGAACGGCTCAGGGAATCGCTCATGTGGGTGGTTCCTTTTCCTCAGGCCGCTTCGAGATGCTGGAAGTCGGTCTTCACCGCGCCTTCCTTCTCCATGGCGGCCACGGCCTTCTCGCCGTCGTCCGGTTCGACGTTGACGGCCCTGACCGCGTCCTCCAGCAGCACGACCTCGTAGCCGTTCACCAGCCCGTCCTGCACGGTCTCGCGCACGCAGTAGTCGGTGGCCAGTCCGCCCACGAACACGCGCTTCACGCCGCGCTCCTTCAGCCACTGGTTCAGCTCGGTGCCCTGGAAGCCGCTGTACGCCTCCTCGTCCGGCGTCTCGGCCTTGGAGACGACCTTCGTGTCGCCGTGCAGATCGAGCCCCGTGGCGAATGCCGCGCCCTTGGTGCCCGCGACGCAGTGCGGCGGCCAGGGACCGCCCTGCTCCTCGAACGAGCAGTGGTTCTCCGGGTGCCAGTCCCGGGTGGCCACGATGGGCAGGCCCAGCTTCTCGAACACCTCCGAGTACTTGTTGAGGACGGGGATTACCTCGTCGCCCTCCGGCACGCCGAGGGCGCCACCCGGCAGGAAGTCGTTCTGTACGTCGACCAGGATGAGCGCGTCGCCCTCGTGTGGCTTCAGCAGTGCGTCTCGCGTGGCCATGGAAATCCTCCGGTCCGTTGATGTACCTACTGTAACAGTGGGCCCGCTCGACTAGCATCTCAAGGGTGAAGGTATTCGCGCCTGCCACCTCCCGCACCTTCGCCGATGCGGTCTGCGACCGGCTCGGCACCGCGCCGGCGCGTCTGCGAGAGCGCGATTTCGACGACGGCGAGCACAAGATCCGCCCGCTGGAGCCGGTACGCGGCGACGACGTCTACGTCGTCCATTCCCTCTACGCCGAGCCGGGGCGAAGCGTCAACGACAAGCTGTGCCGGCTGATATTCCTGCTGGGCGCACTGCGCGACGCCGGCGCCGGACGGCTCACCGCCGTCATCCCCTATCTCGCCTACGCCCGCAAGGACCGCAAGACGAAGAGCCGGGATCCCGTCACCACCCGTTACGTTGCGGGCATGCTGGAGTCGTCCGGGCTGGACCGCGTGGTCACGCTGGACGTGCACAATCTCGCGGCCTACCAGAACGCGTTCCGCTGCCGCAGCGAGCACCTGGAGGCAAAGCGACTGTTCGTCGAGCATATCCGGGAGCGCATCGGCGACGAGCCGATCGCCGTGGTCTCCCCCGACGTGGGCGGCGTCAAGCGGGCCACGGCATTCCGCGAGGCGCTGGAGGAGGCGCTAGGCCGCGACGTCGGTGACGCCTTCATCAACAAGAAACGCAGCCGGGACGTGGTGAGCGGGGATACGGTGGTCGGCGACGTCGAGGACCGTGTCGCCATCCTGCTGGACGATCTCATCAGCACGGGCACGACGCTGGCCCGGGCGGCCGCGGCCTGCCGGGAGCTCGGCGCACGCCGCGTGTTCGCGGCGGCCACCCACGGACTGCTGGTGGATCCGGCCAGCGAGAAGCTGGCGGTGCCGGCGCTGGACGGGGTCATCGTCACCGACAGCGTGGCGCCGATCGGCCGCATCAGCGATGCCTTCGCGGGCAGGCTGACTACCCTGAGCGTGGCGCCCCTGATCGGCGACGCCATCCGTTGCCTGCACGAGAACGGCTCGCTCGTGCGGCTGCTGGGGGAGGAAGAAGACTAGTCAGCCAGGGCTTCGTCGATGAACTCGCGGGCGAGGGCGATGTAGTGGCGCGCCTCTGCGACGTAGTGCTCCCGGTCGAAGGAAGGGTCTTCCAGGTGCCAGGCCGAGAGCACGGCTCGCACCATCGCGCGGCGGCTGAAGTAATACGCCATCAGTGACGGTTCCGGGTCGTCGCCGCTCGCCGCCTGCCAGGCCTCCAGCAGCCGGGCCCGCAGGTCCCGCCCGCCGGCCCGCTCGCATTCCAGCGCGAGGAAGGCCACTTCCTCGGCGCTGTCCTGCACGCGAAGGTCCCGCGAGAACTCCAGGCAGTCGATCACCGCGAAGCGCTCGCCCAGGTAGACGTGCTCGGGCCGCAGGTCGCCGTGGGCCTCGACGATACGGCCCGCCTCCGCCCGGGCGCCGATCGTCTGCCGGCGGGCGCGCACGTAGCGGCGCTGGTCGTCGAGGATGCCGGGCCAGAGGTCGTCGTCCAGTGCGTCGTCCAGCGCCTCCAGATGCCGGCGCTGCTCGTCGTTCTGCGCCAGCAGGCGGGAGACGTAGGCCTCGGCCTCCAGGGGCTCCGGCGCGAGGCCCGAGTAGAATTCCGCGAGGTGCCGCGCCACCCTGTGCAGCTGCTCGTCGCCGAGCCGGCCGCGCCTGATCCGCTGCTCCAGCATCTCCTCCTCGGGCAGGCGGCGCATCTTCACCAGCCAGTCCACCGCGCGGCCGTCGCCGCCCAGATGCAGGTGGCCGTCCGGGTCCTCGGTGAGGGGCACGACGTCGAGGTATACCCAGTCCGCCAGGCGGCGGTTCAGCCGGAGTTCCTCCCGGCAGTAGTGCTCCCGGTCTTCCAGCCGCCGGTAGTCGATCACCTGCGCGCGGATCGCCTTCTTCATCTTCCAGGCGTGGCGATCGGTGAGGAACACCCAGGCGAAGTGGGTCTCCACCGGCTCGACGTCGGAGACCGGCTCCGGCTCGGGATAGCTGGAAGGCGACGCCAGGAAGCGGACCTTGCGCGCGGCCTCGCCGGAGCGGTCCCCGGGCGCGTCCTCCGGGCAGATGCCTTCATCGTCCGGGGTGGAGGGAGTCACGCCGCCATTATAGGCCGGATCGCGGCCGTTACGGATTTGCACCGCCGGCACACGGCGTCACACTTGGGGGCGTAGTCAGCAAGGAGAGAGGGAGATGACGGTATTCGCAGACCGGAAGGAAGCCGGACGCGAGCTCGGGAAGGAACTCCGCAGGCACACGAAGGCCGGCTCACCGCTCGTGCTCGGCCTGGCCCGGGGCGGCGTGCCGGTGGCCGCCGAGGTGGCGAGAGCACTCGACGGGGAACTGGACGTGCTCGTCGTGCGCAAGGTCGGCGTGCCGGGCCAGCCGGAACTGGCCGCCGGAGCCATCGCCTCGGGCGGCGTGCAGGTGATCTCGGACCGGGTCATGGGCATGACGGGCCTCGACGAGGAAGACCTGCGCCCGGTCGTGGAACGCGAGCAGGCGGAACTCGAGCGCAGGGAGAAGGCCTACCGCGGCGACCGACCGCCGCTGGACGTGGGCGGCCGCGAGGTGATCCTGGCCGACGACGGCATGGCCACCGGTTCCACCATGCTCGCGGCCGTGCGCGCGGTGCGCAAACTCGGCGCCGAACGTATTATCGTGGCGGTGCCGACGGCATCCGGCGAGGCAGCGGCGGACATGGAGCAGGAAGCCGATGAAGTCGTCTGCCTGGACACCCCGTCGCCCTACATGGCCGTGGGCTACTGGTACAGCGATTTCGGCCAGACCAGCGACGAGGAAGTCCGGGAGCTGCTCCATGAGACCACGACCGCAAGTACACGCACCGACCGATGACGTGCTCGGCGATCTCGACGCCGTCGGTGTCGCCGGACGGATAGCGGCCGGAGACATCAGCGCGGCCGATGCGGTAGCGGCGGCCATCGCCAGACTGCGCGCCGTCGAGGGGGTACTCAATGCGGTGGCGGCTCCCCGCTACGACCAGGCCAGACGAGAGGCGGAGGGCCCGGTCGGCGGCGGATTGCTCGCCGGCGTGCCCTCCGCCATCAAGGACAACGTGGATCTCGCCGGTATGGTGACCCGCTACGGATCTCGAGCCACGCCGGAGCGCAGTTACGACGCCGACAGCCCGATCACCGCCCAGTTCCGTTCGACGGGGCTCCTCGCCATCGCCAAGACCGCCCTGCCCGAATTCGGCCTCACGGCCACGACCGAGCGAACCTGGGGCCCGCCGACGCGCAACCCCTGGAACACCCGCCACTCCACCGGCGGCTCCTCGGGCGGGTCGGCGGCCTTGGTGGCGGCGGGCGTCGTCCCGATCGCCCACGGCAACGACGGCGGCGGCTCCACGCGCATCCCGGCGTCCTGCTGCGGTCTCGTGGGGCTGAAGCCCTCGCGCGGCCGATTGCTCACGGTGGAGCTCGCCGAGCGGCTACCCGTCGACATCATCGCCGAAGGAGTCCTGACGCGGAGTGTTCGGGACACCGCCGCCTTCTATGCGGAGGCCGAGAAGCATCGCGCCGCCGCCGGGCTGTCGCCCCTCGGTTACATCGATGGCCCTTCCACCACGCGGCTGCGCATCGGTTTCACCACGCGGCATCCGCTCGGCGCCGCGTGCCATCCGGAGGTTGTTGCAGCGGTCGAGGACGCCGCCGCCGTCTGTCGCCGGCTGGGCCATCGGGTCAGGGAGATTCCCGCGCTGGCGGACGCCCCCATGGCCGCGGACTTCTTCCTGTACTGGGCCCGGATGGCCACGGCCATCCGGTTCCTCGGCCGCTTCGCGTTCGGCCGCGGCTTCGACCGACACGGACTCGAGCCCCTCACGCTGCAGCTGAGCCGGCATTATCTGCGCAATTTCTGGCGCAGCCCCGGCGCGATCCGCCGGCTGCGCCGTTTCGGCGAGGAACACCGGCGCCGTTACGCGGACTGCGACGTCATCGTGACACCGGTGCTGTCGCGGCCGCCGGTGCCGCTCGGCTATCTGGCGCTGGACATCGGTTTCGACACGGCCGCGGAGCGTCTCATGCACTACGCAGCGTTCACGCCGGTGCAGAACGTGGCCGGCACGCCGGCCATCTCCCTGCCGCTCGGCCAGAGCGTCGAAGGGCTGCCCATCGGCGTGCAGTTCGCTGCGGACCTGGGCCAGGAGCGCCGTCTGCTGGAGCTGGCCTACGAACTCGAGGCCGCCGTGCCCTGGTCGTACTGGGAATCCGGTATGTAAGTGCCACGGCAGCGGCGGACGGCCTGCATCTGTTACGGTGAGCTCATGGCCGAAAAGAAACCACTGATCGCCCGCGGCTTCCCGTTGTTCACCATTTTCGGCTTCGAGGTGAAGCTGAATCTCACCTGGCTGCTGCTGGCGCTGCTGATCACCTGGACCCTCGCCGAGGGTTTCTTCCCCGAGCGCTACCCGGACCTGGCGACGCAGACCCGCTGGTGGATGGGCATTGCCGGGGCGTTCGGCATCCTGCTCTCCATCGTCTTCCACGAGCTGTCCCATTCCCTGGTGGCCCGCTACTACGGCCTGAGAATGGGCGGCATCACGCTGTTCGTGTTCGGCGGCGTAGCCGAGATGCGCCACGAGCCGAAGGAGCCGAAGGTGGAGCTGCTGATGGCCGGCGCCGGCCCGCTCTCGAGTCTGGTGCTGGCGGGCATCTGCTGGGTGCTCCACGCCGGTGCGGAGACCTCGGGCCTGCCGACGCCCGTGACCGGCGTGCTCTACTACCTCGCCGTAATCAACGTGGCGCTGGCCGTATTCAACCTGATCCCGGCCTACCCGCTGGACGGCGGGCGTATGCTCCGGGCCGCCCTCTGGGCCTGGCGCAAGGACATCCGCGCTGCGACGCGCATCGCCAGCAACATGGGTTCGGGCTTCGGCCTCATCCTGATTTTCCTGGGTGTGCTGTCGCTGATCCAGGGCTTCTTCGTGGGCGGCATGTGGTACATCCTGATCGGGCTGTTCGTGCGCGGCGCGGCGAAGGGCTCCTACCGCCAGCTCATCGTCCAGCAGGTGCTCGAGGGGCGCGCGGCGCGCGACGTGATGAATACGGACCCGGTCACGGTGGACCGCTCGCTCAGCCTGCGTGACTTCGTGGACGACTATGTGTACCGCTACCGGTCGCGGCTGTTCCCGGTGGTGCAGGATGGCGAGCTCAAGGGCTGCGCCACGGTGGAGCGGGTGAAAGAGATCCCCGAGGAGCAGTGGGAGCAGACGGCCGTCGCCGACATCGTCGACTCCTGCTCCGACGAGAATACCGTGAGCCCGGAGGAGGAACTCACGGACCTCGCATCGGGCCTGTTCGGCGCGTCCGCCGGCCGGCAGCGCCTGGTGGTGGAGGACGGCCGCCTGCTGGGCGTCGTCTCCGTGGACGATCTGCGCGAACTGCTGCAGCTACGGCTGGAACTCGGCGACGACGCCGAGGCGTCGGGCGCTCGCCGCTGAGTCCCGCCGGGCGGCGGCGCTCCTCAGAGCGCCTTGACCTTGATCAATTCCTCGCCATCCGGATCGGTGACGTGCACCGCGCAGGCGATGCAGGGGTCGAAGCTGTGGATGGTGCGCAGGATCTCGATCGGCTGCTTGGGATCGTGCAGCTGGTGGTTGTCCTGCAACGCGGCCTCGTAGGCACCCGGCACGCCTTCGGCATCCCGGGGGCCCGCGTTCCAGGTGCTGGGCACCACGGCCTGGTAGTTCGCGATCTTCTGGTTCTCGATCACGATCCAGTGTGACAGCGCGCCCCGGGGTGCTTCCATGATGCCCACGCCCTTCGCCTGGCGCGGCCAGCTGCCCGGATCCCACAGGCGCTCGTTGAACGTCTTCGTGTCGCCTCCGCCGATGTTGGTCACGAGTTCGTCGTACCAGACCTGCATCTGATCGGCGATGATCTTGGTCTCGAGCGTCCGGGCGGCGGTGCGGCCCAGCGTCGAGAACAGCGCCTGCACGGGCACGTCGAGCTGGTTCAGCGTCATCTGGACCAGCTCCCGGGTCTGGTCGTGGCCATTGGCGTAGAGCATCAGCACGCGTGCCAGCGGCCCTACTTCCATGGAGTGACCCTTCCAGCGCGGGGACTTCAGCCAGGAATACGAGTCCTCCACGTTCAGGTGCTCGTAGGGCGGCTCCGGCCCGGTGTAGTTCAGTTCGGTCTCGCCCTCCCACGGATGGAGCCCGGCCTCCTTGCCTGCCGAATAGTCGTACCAGGAGCGGGCGACGAATTCCTGGATGCCTTCAGGGTCGTCCATGCGCAGGTCTTCGAGCTTGGAGATGTCCCGGTCCAGGATGACGCCCCGAGGCAGGAAGAAGCTGTCGACGTCGTTCATGCTCTTGGACGGCAGGTCGCCGAAGCAGAGGAAATTGCCGAGACCCTCGCCGCGCTCCGCCCAGTCCTTGTAGAACCCGGCGATGGTCAGCGTGTCCGGCACGTAGACCTGGTCCGTGAAGGTCTTCATCTGGTTGATGATGTCCTGCACCTGGTTCAGCCGCTTGCTGTTGATGGCGGAGTCCGAGTTCAGATCGATGGGGCAGGGCGCGCCGCCCACCACGAAGTTCGGATGCGGGTTGCGGCCGCCGAAGATCGCGTGCAGCTTGGCGACGTCGCGCTGCCAGGCCAGCGCCTCCAGGTAGTGGGAGACCGCCATCAGGTTCGCCTCCGGCGGCAGCTTGTAGGCCGGGTGGCCCCAGTAGGCGTTGGCGAAGATGCCGAGCTGCCCCTGGTCCACGAAACGCTGCAGCTGTTTCTGGGTGTCCGAGAAATAGCCGCGCGAGGACTTCGGGTGATTGCTGATGCTCTGGGCCAGCTCCGCCGTCTTGGCGGGGTCCGCCTTCAGTGCGGACACCACGTCCACCCAGTCCAGCGCATGCAGGTGGTAGAAATGCATGATGTGGTCGTGGACGTACTGCGCGCCGATCATCATGTTCCGGATCAGCTCGGCGTTGCGGGGCACCTCGTAATCCAGGGCATCCTCCACCGCGCGGACGGAGGCCATGCCGTGCACCAGCGTGCACACGCCGCAGATTCGCTGGGCGAAGGCCCAGGCGTCCCGCGGGTCGCGCCCCTGCAGAATGATCTCTATGCCGCGCACCATGGTGCCGGATGAATACGCCTGGGCGATGTCCTGGCCGGACATCTGGGCCTCGATGCGCAGGTGCCCTTCGATACGGGTGATCGGATCGACTACGACTCGTTCTTCAGCCATCTTCCTGTCCCCTTAGCTGGCGAGACGGTCGGCGACCATCTCCACCAGGCTGTGGATATTGATGTTCCAGTTGGTCTCGGCCTTGCCGGTCTCCAGCGTCGTGCGGCAGCCGCCGCAGCTCACGGCGACGTCGGTGGCGCCCGTGTTGTCCACGTCTTCGCGCTTCAGAGTGAACGCCTTGCGGCGCAGCTCCTGGGCGCTCGGCATCATGATCACGCCGCCGCCACCACCGCAGCAGAGATTGGTGCGGCCGTGGGATTCCATCTCATTGATCTCGATGCCCATGGCGCGCAGCACCGCACGCGGCTCCTCGATGGCGCCGCCGAGACGGCCCATCTTGCACGAGTCGTGGTAGGCCCAGGTGCGGTTGCCGCCGGCGTCCTTGTTCAGCTTCAGGCGGCCGGACTCGAGCTCGGCGGCCAGGAACTCGGATATCGACTGCACGTCGAAAGGCAACGCCTTCTGATGCAGGTTGGCGGCCTCCCACCGAAGGGTGGGATAGGCATGGCCGCACTCGGAGATGATCACCCGCTCGGCGCCCACGTCGATGGCGGCATTGATGATGCGTTCGCTGATCTTCTTCTTCGCGGCCTTGTCGCCGGAGAGGAAGCCGTAGTTGGAGGACTCGAACGCGTCGCTGCGGATGGTCCAGTCGACCCCCGTATGGTTCAGCACCTTCACCGTCGCCTCCAGCGTGCCCGAGTCGCCGATCAGGTCGTGGGAGGTGGAGAGCACGAGCACGTCGGCCTTGTCCTTGTCGAGCGGGACGTCATAGCCCTTGCCACGCAGTTCCTCGACCTTCTCCTTCAGCTGCTCGCTGCCCGCCCCGAACAGGGTGTTTTCCCGCAACTGCTCGTCCGTCGGGCCCTGCAGCTCGTCGGGAGCGAGCCCGGCGGCGGCCATGCCGGTACGGGTCACGTAGATCAGCTGCTGGATGTGGATGCCCATCGGGCAGAGAATGCTGCAGCGCCCGCACTGGCTGCAGCCGTCGTAGACCAGCGGCTTCCACGCCTCGAGGTCCTCGAGTGTCAGCTTCGGGGTCCAGAGCCGCCGCAGCCAGCGCAGCGGATCCACCTCGCGGCGGTAGAAACGTTTCAGCGGTTCCACCTTGTGGATGGGCGTATAGCGGGGATCCTGTGTGCCGATCTGGTAGTGACAGGCCTCGGCGCACATGCCGCAATGAATGCAGGACTCGAGATGGGTGGCCATCTCGCTGTCCAGGTTGGCGAGAAATGCGTCCTTCGCGCGCTGGAGCCGCTCGTCGTCGGAGAGCTGCCGCGGCTCGGCCGTGTCCTTCGCTTTCTTCCTCAATGATTCGAGGGTCTCTACGGTGGTGGCATTCATGCTTCGACACCTCTGCGGGAGAAGTCCGAACCGGTTCGAAAACGGGACGGCCAGACCATGAACATGTGCATGAGCTTGCTGAAGGGTATGTAGATCATCAGCAGCTCGATGCTGAGGATGTGTAAGGCGAGCAGCGTCTCGTAGCGGGCGCCGAGATGATAGAAAGCGAGCGTTCCGGTCAGCAGCGGCAGGAACGTCACGGTCCAGGCGATGTAGTCGTCCGCATTGTTCAGCACCTTGAGGACCGGATGGATCATCCGGCGTATCAGCAGGGTGACGAGGATGCCCATGGTGACGATGCCCGTGACCATGATCACGGCGTTGGGCAGATGCGGCCAGCCGAAGCCGAGGATGTTCTCGAAGAAGAAAACGTGCGGCCCGAACAGGAAGATCACCACGAACAGCCCGATATGCCAGGCATATCCCGTGTAGTGCTGGAACTTGATGTTCTTCTCCAGCTCGTGAGGCGGCGCCGAGTAGGTAAGGATCGCCTTCAGTCCCCCGCGGATACTCTGCTTGCCGCCGCGCGGCTTCGTCAGATCCTTGCTGAAGCGGATCGCCACCGCGCCCAGTATCCGCCACACGATGCCAACCAGCAGGATGACCAGGGCGATCTGGAATCCCGGTCCGCGGGCGAAGTCCAGTAGGGTCATGTCTGTGACTCCTGTGCTTTCTTCTGTTTACGCCGAGCCGCGTAGGCGGAGGCGGCACCCAGTGCTGCGCCGGCCGCGCCGGCGGCGAGAAGGGCCGAGGTGGGTCCGAATGCGGTCGCCGACAGCGGCTCGTAGAACCCGCCCTTGTCCCAGAAGTCCGGCTCCGAGCAGCCGAGGCAGGGGTGCCCTGACTCGATGGGGAAGCTCGTGCCCTGGTTCCACTTCACCGTCGCGCAGGCGTTGTAGGTGGTGGGCGCCTTGCAGCCGAGCTTGTACAGGCACCAGCCCTTCTTCGCGCCCTCGTCGTCGAAGGACTCGGCGAACAGCCCGCGGTCGTAGAAGGTGCGCCGGTAGCAGCGGTCGTGGATGGTCTGGCCGAAGAAGGCCACCGGCCGGCCCTCGTGGTCGAGCTCCGGCAGGGAGCCGAAAGTCAGGAAGTGGGTGAGCACGCCGGTGATGACCATGGGGATGGGCGGACAGCCGGAGACATTGATGATGGGCTTGTCCTTGATGAGATCACGGACGGCCACCGCGCCGGTCGGATTCGGCTTGGCCTTCGGGATGCCGCCGAACGCCGCGCAGGTGCCGATGGAAACGATGGCGGCGGCGCCCTCCGCAGCTTCCATGAGCTGATCCTCGTTGCTCATGCCGGCGATGCAGGAATAGCCCGGGTTGCCGACGGGGATGGAGCCGTCCACCAGCAGAAGGTACTCGCCCTTGTTGGCCTCCATGGCCTGGTGCTTCGCATCCTCGGCGGCATGCCCCGCCGCGGCCTGCAGCGTGTGGTGGTAATCCAGCGAGATGCTGTTGAAGATCAGCCCCTCGATGGTCGGGGAATGGGAGCGCGTGAACGACTCCGTGCAGCCCGTGCACTCCTGGAACGGCAGCCAGATGACCGAGGGCCGCTTCGCGTTCTCGAGCGACTGGGCCACCGCGGACACCATCGACGGCGGCAGGGCCATCATCGAGGTGATCGTGGCGCAGAATTTCATGAAGCCGCGCCGTGAGACGCCCTGTTGCTCCAGTATCTCTCCGAGAGTCTGTTTTTCAGGCATGTTTCCGAGCATGGCTGCTTACCCCGTTTCGTGGGTGGTGTTGTGCGGTTGCGGCGTGGCCGCGTCGGTGGATTCGTGTTCGCGGCCGCTCTCCTCGAGCCGCCTGCGCAGGCTGGCGGCTCCGGCGCGCATGTCCCGGGATTCGGCCCGGATGATCGCCGGTACTTCGGCGATCTCGATCAGGCGGGCCATGATCTCCTCGTGGCTGTTGTAGTGAGTGATCAGCCAGACGCCCGGGAAGGCGCATTCGACGATGCGGCTCTCGCCGAGGGCCTCCATCCGGATGGCCACCTCGCCGGTGCCCAGCGCCTCCTCCAGCCGCTCCTCCTCGCCCGGCCCGAACGGCAGGGCGCGCAGGTCGATGGTGGTGGGCTCGCCCGTGTCCGCAAGGCGCTCCAGCGCGTGCAGCACCTCGTGCAGGATGGGTCTGACGTTGCCGAAGGAATGATCCTCCGGGAGCGGGGTTTCCACGCGGACCCCTATGTCGCGTATGCCGCTCACGGGGCTGTCTCCGGTTGCGGGCGGATGGCGGCGACGGCCGGGCCGCAGCGGTGGCCGTCCACCAGGGAGAGGATGTGCGCTACCGCTCGCTCCGCCGCGGCGGCCACCGGCGCGCTGAGCTGGTCACCCCAGTCCACGGTTTCCGGTTCGATGCCGATCAGGATGCGGCGGGCCGGGAGGCGTCCGCCCAGCCGGGCCATGTCGAGCGCGTCGGCGAGGCCCACCTCGTGCACGCTGCGGCCGCGGCGGGCGATGAAGGCGTCCATGGCTTCGTCTTCGAAGACGGCCAGCTCGCCGGGGACGCGGCCGTGCTTCGCCGCGTCGACCACGATGAGGCAATCGGCGTCCTCCAGCCAGCCGGTGAGCGCGAAGCCGAGGGTACCGCCGTCGATCAGTGCGATGTCCGCGTCGCCACCCAGGCGCGGGACGAGCATCTCTACGACACGCGGACCCACCCCGTCGTCACCCAGCAGGGTGTTACCGATACCGATGATGTGGAGCGAAGCCACAGAGTCCTCCTCACACCGGCGCTAATTGCCCCCAATCGTCTCCGGCGTGAGAACCCCTAGTGTAGGGGCGGGGTTCCCGGCTCCAATGGGGGACTATGCAGCGTGTCCTAGGTGTTTATACCTAAGAGAAATTTCCTGACCGGTAGGAAACCGGCTCAGCGGACCACCATGACGGTGATCGGGGCGCTGGACGCCACGTAGGCGGCATTGGAGGCGAACATCCGGTCGTCCACGTCGGGGATATGGGAGGCCATGACCACCAGGTCGGCGCCGCTCTCCTCCAGCGCCCGCATGAGCGCTTCGCGCACGTCCAGGCGGTCGTCCTCGGGTATGACCGCCCGCGCCGTCGCCTCGAAGCCGTGTCGTTCCGCCTGGTCCAGGGCGAAGGAGTCGAGCGCCTCGCGGAACTCGTCGGCCCGGCCGGCGGAGAGGGGGCCGGGCGCGACGCTGACATAGCAGACCGGGATGCGATAACCGGCGGCGAGGCCGGCGGCAGTTTGCAACGCCTTGTCCAGACTGGCGAGGTGCGCCAGGTCCACGGGCACCATGATCTTGTGATAGAACTGCATCGGCCTGCTCCTGTGCCGTCTCGCCAGGGATTTTTGCATGACGGCCCCGGGAATCCGAACGTCAGACGGACTCCTGGCGCCGCTCCGGTACCGACGCCATCGCATGTTCCGCCAATGCCGTGATCGTCAGCGACGGATTGACGCCCGGATTGGCGGGGACCGCCGCACCGTCGCATACCAGGAGGTTCCGATAGCCGAAGACCCGCTGGTGGCGGTCGATGACGCCACGACGCTCGTCCGCACCGATCACGGCCCCGCCGAGGATGTGCGCGGTGGTCGGTATGTTGGCGAGAGCCTCCATCAGCATGCTCTGCGGCAGACCATCGGTATGTCCGGCCAGCCAGGCGGCCGCCCGATTCGCGGACTCGATGTAGGTAGGGTTCGGTTTGTCGGGGTCCTGCGCGGTCTTCAACCGGACACCGGATCCGAATCGCCGTGGCACGGCACGGAAGCTGATCGCGTTGTCCAGAGTCTGCATCACCAACAGCACTACCGTGCGGCGGGCCCAGCCGACGGGCCAGAGTGATTTCAGGAGGCGCACGGGATGGCGCAGCGCCTGCCGGGCCAGGATCAGCGGCCGCGTGAGCCGGGTGCCCTTGCCGGTCAATAGCGTGAACAGCGTGCCCATGAAATCCCCGCGCCGGCCATAGGTAACCACCTCGATGTGCGTGTCGCTGTCGACGTGGATGCTTGCGCTGATGGCGACGCTGTTCCAGGTATTCAGCGTCTCGTCCGGTAGCGTGACGGCAAGAACCGACTCGCTGTTGGTGCGTACGAGTTGGCCGAGGCAGTCGCTGATGCGCGGCAGCGACCCCCGATGCCGGCAATTCGCCAGCAGCCGGTTCGTGCCGAGCGCACCCGCCGCCACGACGACGCCGGCGGCGCGATAGTGGCGCCGGTTGTGTCGCAGCCAGGCCCCGGGCCTCGCTGTCGAAAGCACGTAGCCGTCGCTGCCGTCGGATTGCCCGGCCGGTCTGATGTCGGTGACCTCGGTGTCCGGAATGATCGTCGCACCGCGTTTCTCGGCGAGATGCAGGTAATTCTTGACCAGCGTGTTCTTCGCGCCCTCGCGGCACCCGACCATGCAGGCGCCGCAGCGCGTACAGCCGGTACGCGGTGGTCCTTCGCCATCGAAATAGGGATCTTCTACGGTGGCGCCCGGTTCGCCGAAGTAGACGCCGACGGGCGTCCGGCGAAATGTCCCCTCGGTACCGAAGTGCCCTGCAATCGAGCGCAGCAATTCGTCGCCCGGGCTTTCGAACGGAACGACGTTGACACCCAGCATGTGCTCGGCCGTGTCGTAATGGGGTGCGAGTTCCGCCGACCAGTCGGCCAGATTCGACCACTGTGGATTGGCGAAGAACTCCGGTGCGGCGCGGTACAGGGTATTGGCGTACACGAGGCTGCCGCCGCCCACACCCGCCCCTGCCGCCAGGAAGACGTCGCGGAACGGAACCAGCCGCATGATGCCGCGCAGCCCGAGCGCGGGCGCCCACAGGAATCGGCGCAGGTTCCATGCGGAGGCTGCGAAATCCTGGTCCCGATAGCGCGGGCCGCTCTCGATCACTGCGACCCGGTAGCCTTTCTCGGCCAGCCGCAGGGCGGCGACGCTCCCGCCGAAGCCCGAGCCCACGACGCACCAGTCGAAGTCCTCGCAGACATCTGCCATTGCTGAATTCCCCCGCACCGAGCCAGGATGATAGTAGCGGGCTTGCCATCTATGATGCGAGGAGGGAAAACCACGACATGACCGAATCCGGTCCAGCAGGGAACCAAAAGATGAAAGCCTCCGATCTACTCGTGCGCTGCCTCGAAGCCGAGGGCATCGAATACATCTTCGGCGTACCCGGCGAGGAGAACGCCGACTTCATGCTCTCGCTGGAGGGCAGCGAGCAGATACGCTTCGTGCTCACCCGCCACGAGCAGGGCGCGGCCTTCATGGCCGAGATCTACGGGCGCCTCACCGGCAATCCCGCCGGCTGCCTTGGCACGCTGGGGCCCGGCGCCACCAACCTCATCACCGGCGTGGCGGATTCCAACATGGACCGCGCGCCCATGCTGGTGCTGACCGGCCAGGGCTCCACCCTGCGCCTGCACAAGGAGTCGCACCAGATCATGGACGTGGTCGGCATGTTCGAGCCGGTCACGAAATGGGCCACCACCGTCCACAACGCCCGCACCATCCCGGAGATCGTCAGGAAGGCGGTGCGGCTCGCGCGCACGGAGAAGCCGGGCGCCGTGCACATCGAGCTGCCCGAGGACGTGGCCAAGCGCGACGTGGAGGCCGAGCCGCTGGAGCCGCGGCGTTTCCGCCGCCCCGGCCCGGACGACAAGATCACCGACCGGGCCTTCGCCATGCTGGCCGAGGCGAAACGGCCGGTGATCATCGCCGGCAACGGCGCCATCCGGCGCAGGGCGTCGAAGCAGCTCAGGATCTTCTGCGAGTCCACCGGCATCGGCGTGCTGAGCACGTTCATGGCCAAGGGCGCGGTGGACATGGACGCCGACTACTGCCTCTACACCATCGGTCTCGGCGCCAAGGACATCCCGACGCTCGCCATCGACGAGGCGGATCTGGTGATCACGCTCGGCTTCGACATGGTGGAGTACCACCCGCGGCTGTGGAACCCGGAGCGGGACAAGACCATCATCCACGCCGACTTCCTGCCGGCCGAGATCGACCAGCACTATCACCCCGAGGTGGAGCTGGTGGGCGACCTGGCCCACACGCTGTGGATGCTGAATGAGCGGGTGCGCGGGCGGGGCCTGCCGGACTTCGACCTCGCCTCCCAGGGAGCGGTGCGCAAACGCATGACCGAAGAGCTCGCCGCCCACGCCGACGATGACACCGAGGGCGCGATCCGTCCCCAGAAGATGCTCTGGGACGCCCGCCAGGTGATGGGCCCCTCGGACATCCTGTTATCCGACGTGGGCGCCCACAAGATGTGGATCGCGCGTCACTACCACTGCCACGAGCCCAATACCTGCCTGATACCGAACGGCTTCTGCTCCATGGGCTCGGCGCTGCCCGGCGCCATCGCGGCGAACATCGTGCATCCGGAGCGCAAGGTTCTCGGCATCGCCGGCGACGGCGGCTTCCTGATGAACGTGCAGGAGATGGAGACGGCCCGGCGGCTCGGTAGCGACATCGTCATGCTGGTGTGGGAGGACGGCGGCTACGGGCTGATCAGCTGGAAGCAGGAGGACGAGTTCGGCCGCCACACCGCGCTCGGTTTCGGCAATCCGGACTGGCTGCAGCTCGCGGAGGCGTTCGGCTGGGGCGGGCACCGGGTGGAGCGCTCGCGGGAGTTCCGCGCGACGCTGGAGGCGGCCTTCGCGGAGCAGGGCCCCAGCCTGGTGGTGGCGCCGGTGGATTACCGGGAGAACCGGGAACTCACCCGCCGCCTCGGCGAGATCATCGGGGCGGGGATCGTGGGGGGCTGACCGGGCCCCGGCCGGCCGGGCTCCAGGCCAGCATGAGCTGGCCGGCGTAGTAGAGCGGCAGGCTCCAGACGTACGGCGGGAATTCCGGCTGCATGAACTGCCGTGCGGCCACGCCCAGGTCCGAGAAGTAGAAGGCCATCGCGCCGGCCGGCAGCAGCCAGGTGGCGCCGGCGCCGCGGGTGCCGAGCGCGCCGATCACCATGAGGTTGATGACCACCAGGTAGGCGAGCACCGGGATGCGAAGCCCGGCGCCCACGTGAGGCATCAGCCAGATCGCGACGCCGCTGGAGAACAACAGCACCGCGACCGCCGCGCCTGCCACCCAGCCGAGATTCACGCCGCGCAGCAGGAACGCGGTCAGATAGGCGAGGTGGGCCAGCAGGAACGCGGACAGGCCGAGCAGGAACCAGGTGTCGCCGGTGCCCAGCAGGAAGGCGTCGCCGAACCAGGACAGGCCGAGGCCGGCGAGCAGTGCCCGGCCCCAGCCGCTGTCCGGCGCGCCGGCCGACACCGCGACGACGATGAAGGCGGTGGAAGCCGTCATCTTGGCGATGGCCGCTGCAATGGACAGCCCCTGCAGCTGGAAGCCCACCAGCGCCGCGCAGGCGACCAGCGATATCACCGTCCAGAGAGTCCGCCGATGCATCATCCGGCACCGCTCACGGGTTGAAGCCGACGGCATCGCCGACGTGGATCGTCAGCACGAGGAAGACAATGGCCAGCGCGAACAGCTTGACCAGCAGCGGCACGATGAAGCGCACCCAGGCGCCGTAGGGGATGCGCCCGAGCGCGAGCGCGCCCATCACCAGCGCGCTGGTGGGCACGACCATGTTGGTGAAGCCGTCGCCGAACTGGTAGGCCAGCACCGCGGTCTGCTGGGGCACGTCGGTGAGCGTGGCCAGCGGCGACATGATGGGCATGGTCACGAAGGCCTGGCCGCTGCCGGACGGGATGAAGAAATTGCAGATGGTCTGCACGGCGAGCATGCCCACCGCCGAGGCCTCCGGGCCGAGTTCGGTGAGCACGCCGGCGATGGCGTGGATCACCGTGTCGATGACCTGGCCGTCGGAGAGCACCACCTCGATGGAGCGGGCGAAGCCCACCATGAGCGCCGCCGCGGTCATGTCGGCGGCGCCGCTGATGAAGGTGCGGCTGGTCTCGCCGGCCGGGATGCGGCCGATGATCGCCGCCAGCAATCCGATACCGAGGAACACCGCGTTCAGTTCGGGGATGTACCAGCCATGCGCCTGCACGCCCCAGACGAAGCCGACGATGCCGCCGACGAAGACCGCGAGCACGGCGATGCGGCTCGGTGAGAGCTCGACGTCGTGGGGCGGCTCGAAGCCGGTGGAGTAGTCCACGTGCGCCACCAGGCTGGTGGACGGGTCGCGCTGCACCCGGCGCGCGTAGCGGTAGAGATGGTGGAAGGCAACGGCCAGGAAGGCGGCCATCATCACGAGGCGGAACTGCCAGCCCGAGGTGATGGGGAGCCCGGCGATGTTCTGGGCGATGATGACACCGAAGGGGTTCGTGCCGGCACAGGCCCAGCCGATGCCATAGGGAATCCACACCATCCCCATGGCCACGATGGCGTCCATGCGCATGGCGAGGCTCATGGTCACGATAATGGGCACCAGCGGCACGTATTCCTCGCCCATGCCGATGGTGAACGCGCCCAGGCTGAACATCACCAGGCAGCCGCCGATGAGTATCCACGGGCTGGCGCCGAGGCGGGCCACTGACTTGTGCAGCACCGCGTCGATGGCGCCGGTGCGCCGCAGGATCGCGATGACGCCGCCCACGATGAAGATGAGAAAGATGATGTCCTGGGCGGCGGCCATGCCCTTCGGGATGGCCATGAGGAAGTGCCAGGGCGGTATCTCGGCCCGCTCGTCGGCGGCCACCCGCTCGTAGGTGCCCTCGACCACCATCGAGCGGCCCGGGTTGTCCGGGTAGGGCTGGCGCTCGAACTGCCCCTGCGGGATGGCATACACCAGCAGCTGGGCCACGACGATGATCGAGAAGATCAGTACCAGCGAATCGATGGACCAGCCGCGTTTGGTCATGCGTCTCCCTGCAGGAGGGCCTTGTAGGAGTGCCTTCAGGCCCGATCGAATGATGAATCGGGGCTAAAGCCCCTCCTACCCGTATCCCCGGGTATCAGGTTTTCGACGCGTCGAAGATGCTCTGGATGGCGTCGTCGAGCATCTCGTTGAACTCCTCGTCGCTCTGCTTCACCGACAGGCCCTCGGTGAGCGCGCGGGAGAAACTGGCCACCATGCGGTGCTGCTTCTTCAGCCGCGCGTCCGCTTCCTTGCGGCTGTAGCCGCCCGATAGCGCCACCACCTTCAGCACGTTCGGATGGTCGATGCAGTCCGAATAGAGATTGTCCACCTCGGGCAGCGTCAGCTTCAGCATCACCAGCCTGCCTTCTTCCAGCTTGTCGAGGTGCTCCATGATGTGGCGATGCAGGATGCCCTCCGCCTCGGTCTTCTCGGGGCAGTGGATATCGACCTCCGGTTCGATGATCGGCACGAGACCGGCGTCGATGATCTGCTTCGCCACCTCGAACTGCTGCTCGACTATGGCCTTGATGCCGTCCTCGTTGGCCTGCTTGATCACCGAGCGCATCTTGGTGCCGAAGATGCCCTTGTCCTTCGCCTTCTTCAGCAGCGCGTCGAGGCCGGGGATGGGTTTCATGAGCTGGACGCCGTCCTTCTCGTCGGCCAGGCCCTTGTCCACCTTCAGGATGGGCACGACCCGCTTCTCTTCCCAGAGGTAGTCGGCGGTGGGTCGGCCCTCGATCTCCCGGTCCATGGTGTCCTCGAACAGGATGGCGGCCAGGATGCGATCCCCGTCGAACGCCGGGCTGGTGATGATGCGGCTGCGCATCTGGTGCACGAGGTCGAACATCTGGTCGTCGTTCGACCAGGCGTTCTCGTCGATGCCGTAGAGCCGCAACGCCTTCGGCGTGCTGCCGCCGCTCTGGTCCAGCGCTGCGATGAAGCCGTCTTCCTTCCTGAATTTCTCGAGTTGCTGATCGAAGTTGCTCACGGTAAGCCTCGTCGTGTGGTTGTTCGTGGGATTCTGTCGCCATTCTACGCCATGGCGGGCGCCGGGCGGAAAATCGGGCGGTGACCGGTCCGGGGCGTCAGCCTGCGGCCGGCACGCTCAGGTAGCGCTCGCCGCGGTCGCACAGCACCGTGACCACGGTGTGGCCGGGGCCGAGTTCCCGGGCTACCTTCGTGGCCGCCAGCACGTTGGCGCCGGAGGAGATGCCAACGAGCAGGCCTTCCTCTGCCGCCAGCCGGCGCGCTGCCGCCTTGGCATCCTCGGTGGCGATGCGCACAACCTCGTCGATCTCCCCCAGGTTCACGAGATCCGGGATGAAGCCGTCCGCCAGCCCCTGGATGCCGTGCCTGCCCGGCACGTCGCCGGACATCACCGCGGATTCGTTCGGCTCCACGGCGACGATGCGGGCCGGCACGTCCGCGCCGCGCAGCGCCCGGGAGACGCCCATCAGCGTGCCGCCCGTGCCGACGCCCATGACGAAGGCGTCGAGGCGGCCGCCGGTCTGGCGCACGATCTCGGGGCCGGTGGTCATCTCGTGGGCCGCGGGGTTATCCACGTTCTTGAACTGGCGGGGCAGGAAGACCCGCGGGTCGTTCGCCTCCTCCTCCTCGCTCTCGCGTACGGCCGCCTGGATGTCGTTGATCTCTTCCAGCAGCCGGAGCTCGGCGCCAAGCAGCTCGATCATGCGGCGGCGCTCCTCGCTCACGGTCTTCGGCATGACGATGGTGACCGGGTAGCCGCGGATGGCCCCGATCATCGCCAGTGCGATGCCGGTGTTGCCGGAGGTGACCTCGAGGATGCGCGAGTCCGGCCCCAGGTCCCCGCGCCGCTCGGCCTCCAGGATCATGTGCCGGGCGATGCGGTCCTTGATGCTGCCGCCGGGATTCAGGTACTCGGCTTTGGCGTAGACCTGACAGCCCGTCTCCTCGCTGGCCGCGCGCAGCAGCATCAGCGGCGTGCAGCCGATGGAGTCCATCACGCCGGAGGTGACGAGACAGGTTGGGCGTTCCCGCGGACAGGGGACGAACTGGACGGGTTCCGTGCTGATGGCTGCCATGACGCTACTCCGGGCCGGCTGTGTGCCGCTCGCGGGTACAGGTCCGCCAGCTATGACAGAGCGGCCAGCGGTGATCCATACGTAATGGCCGTCGACCGGCGGGGAAATTGCGTGGGGCACTCCGATATGCAAAATGGACCGGGAAGAAGTCGGTTCGGGGACAAGAACAATGACCGACGGCGGGGACAAGGACCCCTTTTCGACGGGGGCGGGGCTGGAGGCCCTGTCGCGCGTCGCCCCGGGCGGCGGCGAGGCGCTGCTCGGCCGCGAGCTGGGGGACTACCGCATCACCGCGCTCATCGCCGAGGGCGGCATGAGCCGCGTCTACCGGGCCGAGCGCATCGACGGCAGCTTCGAGCGGGACGTCGCCATCAAGATCTCGCCGGCCAGTGGTCTCAGCCAGGAGTTCCGCGAGCGCTTCCTGCGCGAGCAGGGCATGCTGGCCGGCCTCAATCATCCCAATATCTGTCAGCTCTACGACGCGCAGGTCACCGAGGAGGGCTGGCCTTACATCGTCATGGAGCTCGTCGAAGGCGCGCCCGTCGACGAGTGGTGCCGCGAGCGGGCGGAGGATCGGGAAGCCACTGTCCGGCTGATGATCGGCATCGCCGACGCACTCGCCTACGCCCACGCCCGGCTGATCGTTCATCGCGACATCAAGCCCTCCAATGTGCTGGTCAACGCAGAGGGCCGCCCGAAGCTGCTGGACTTCGGCATCGCCAAGCTGCTCACGCCGGACGTCACGGCGCTGACCCGCGTCTCGCCGATGACGCCGCGCTACGCGAGCCCGGAGCAGCTCCTCGGCGACGAGGTGACCATCGGCTCCGACATCTACCAGCTCGGACTCCTGTTCTGCGAGATGCTCACGGGCGAGGCGCCGAACCCGGACCAGACGCTGTCGGAGGCCATCCAGCGGGCGGCGTCGAAGCACGCGGTGCCGATACCCGCGGACCAGCGGCGGCGCCTGCCGCGGGATTTGCTCCTTGTCATCGAGCAGTGCCTGCGCGTGGCGCCGGAGGAGCGCTACAGCGATGCCAACGCGCTGAAGCGCGACCTTGAGGCCTGGCTGCGAGGCTTTCCTGTCAGCGCGGCGGGTCAGGGTGCCGCCTATCGCTTCCGCAAGCTCGTCGCACGGAATCGGCCGGCTACCCTGATCACGGCGATCTCGACGGCCGCGATCATAGGCGGCAGCCTGTGGTACACCTACTCGCTGGCCGAGGCCCGGTCGCTGGCCGAGCGTCGTGCAGAGACATCGAACCGTATGCTGCAGACCATGTCGCAGTTAATCTCCGATACCTTTTCCGGCCTCATCACAGCGAATGCGGAGCGGCAGGTTGGCGGCGCGGTTTATATCGAGTCCGTACTGCGTGAAACCGTTACCCTGGTGCAGTCCGAACTCGCGACGGAGCCCGCCGCCCGCGCGGAGTTGCTGCGCGTGCAGGGCACCATCGAAATGGTGCTCGGCGATTACGGGGAGGCCGCGGACACCCTGGAGGCGGCTTACCGCCTGACCGACGCCGCTGAATCGCCTTCGGCAGCGATGCAGATTCTGTTCGACCGGACAGAGGCCGCCGCGCGGAGCAAGGACATGAACACGGCGAGGCAGATGCTGACCGAGGTCGAGCGGCTCCTCGACAGCCACAGCTTTGCGCCGGCTGTGCGCGCTCGGTATCACCATCAGGCCGGTCAACTCCTGCAGCTCGAGGGCGAGTTCGCTGCCGCCGTGGAGGAATTCGAGCGGGCGCTGGAATTGCTGGACAACCCGGGTGCTGACGGCAGCCGGTTGCTGGCCGATACCCACTACGAGATGGCTTTCGCCTACAGCGAGTGGCAGAAGCACGAAGACGCGCTCGCAGCCGCACGGCGTGCAGTGACTGTGCTGGAGGAGACGGAGAGCCCGATGAGTCATCTGCTGATAGATCCGCTGCGTCAGGTCGGCTGGTCGAACCTCAGGATGAGCGATTTCGCAGCTGCCGGCGAGGCCTACTCGCGTGCAATGGAGATCGCTACCGCGAACTTCGGCGATACGCATCCGCTCGTCGGTACGGTACACGACAGTCTGGGCGCCCTGGCCTACTACGAGGCACGCTTCGGCGACGCCATACGCCACTACGAGGAGCATCTGAGGATACTCCGGGTCTTCGAGGGGGAGGATTCGCGCAATCAGGTCACCCCGCTTGTGAACCTGGGCCTGATGTATGTAGACACGGGACGGATGACCGAGGCGGGCGAGAATCACAGGCTGGCGCTTGCAGCCACGGATCCGTCCCGGCCGGAGGACCGCAATGCTCGGCGCGTTATCATGGCGAACGAGGCGCGGCGCCTGTCGGCGATCGGCGATCACGCGGCGGCGGCCGAGCTGCATGGGGAGGTGCTGGACCTCACCCGGAAGTTGCTGGATGACGACAGCTTCGATGTCGTAGAACAGCAATCGTCTTACGGTCTCGCCCTGCTCAGGGCGGGCCGGCCGGAGCAAGGGCGGCGCGAATTCGAGGATAGCCTGCGCCGCTACGGCGAGATCTGGGGATTCGACGGGGAGGGCTATGCGGCCTTTGCCGAGCGTGGCTGGCCCTTCGATCTGGCACGGGGCGACGTGGATGCAGCGTTCGGCAAGCTGCGGGCGCGTGTCATGGAAAGGGTGGAAGAGGACAATCTGGACGTCATCTACTGGGCGGAGCAGCTGGGCGAGTACGCCACGCTGTGCCTGCGGAAAGACGATCTTGCCGGTGCACGCCAGGCGCTGGATTGGGCGGCGGTCGGCACGGCGGCGGCACCGGAGCATCCATGGTCCTATTTCGTGCAGGTGGTGGAGGCGGAGTACTGGCAGAGGCGGGGTGACGTCGATCGCGCACGCCGGATCGCCGGCGAAGCTTTGTCCGGATTGACCGCAAAGTACCCGCTGCATAAGGAACGCATCGGGCGTGCCAGGATCGTGCTCGAGCGCTGAGGCGGGCATCGGCCATCGTGCGGCGCTGGGCTTGTCACGAGGCAGAGCGTCCGGGAGCTGTAGACATGGCGTCACACATCACCATCCTCCTGGAATCTCACCGTGCAGGCGATGCGGACGCACTGAATCGCCTCGCCGCCGTCCTCTATCCCGAACTCAAGGCCATGGCCCGCCGCCGCACCGCCGGCAAACCGGGCCTGGGCGCCACCACGCTGGTGCAGGAAACCTTCCTGAAGCTGCTCTCCGGCGGCGAGCTGCAGCCGGAGGACCGGCGGCAGTTCTTCGCGCTGGCGGCCACGATCATGCGCCAGGTCATCGTCGACGAGGTCCGCTACGCCATGGCGGGCAAGCGCGACGGCCGCGAGGTGACGCTGACCGAGTCGGTGATGCCGGTGGAGTCGCAGGAGAAGGCCCAGTTCCTGCTGGAGGTCGACGAGATGCTCGGCATCCTGGAGGCCGAGGACGAACGCCTGGCCCGCGTCTTCGAATGCCGCTACTTCGCCGGCCTGACGACCGCCGAGACGGCCGAGGCGCTCGCCGTCTCCGAGCGCTCGGTCGAGCGATTCTGGTCGTCCGCGCGTTCGCGCATCGCGGAGCTGATGGACGACACGAGGGAGTAGAGCTGCCGGCGCCGCCCGGATGCCCCGTCCGCCGGTCGGGCGGCGCACTCCCGGAACAGTGCCTTGCCGCCGCCGGGCACGAGGCGCTCCCGCACGTCGCGCTCGTCGCCGTTACGCTCCCCCGTGTGCCGAGGGCGCCTGGGCATCAGTAGTAATGCTCCAGCGAGAGGGTGATGCGATCGCGGTCGGCGAACTGCCCGAACAGCCCGTCGTTATCCCCGTGGAAAGCATCGAAGCCGATACGGAGACTGGTCTCGTCGCCGACCAGCCAGGTGAGCGCGCCGCGCAGCATGCCGTCTCCCTCGCTCACGTCGCCGTACCAGCGCAGCTCCGCCGACAGCCGGTCGTGGGCGAAGTTTCGCCGCAGGAACAGCGTCGCGAGGCGGTCGGTGGCCGGGCGCACCAGCCCGGCGGGCGCGGACTGCACGTGGTCCACGAGGTACTGCAGGCTGACGAAGGTGTCGAAGGGCCCGCGGAAGTCCACGCCGAGTCCGGCGGTGTGCTGGTCCAGCGGTTCGGCGGCGAGCACGCCATCGCGGCGCAGATTGAACTCCCGGCCGGGCCGCAACGCGAGTTCCGTCCTCAGCACGAACCGCCCGAGGGAGTAGGCGGCGCTCAGTCCGTAGAGCTCGCGGCGCTCGTAGTAGCGTTCGAGCACCGGCCCGGCCGGAGAGACCTTCACCCTTCCCAGTGGCTCGAAGTCGGAACCCGAGAGGGCGACCAGCGACAGGTCCCATCCGCCGAGCATGCGGGAAAGTCGCAGGGCGAACGCGGAGTCTTCCACGCTATGTTCCGGTTCCTCTGTGAGCACGGGCAGGCGCGGCGCGCCGGGCGGCGCGCCGTAACGGAAGCGCGGCGCGGTGAGCTCGAACCAGGCGCCCTCCGTCGGGATCTCGTGCCCGGTGGCATCCGGGATCCAGGCGAATTCCGTGCGCCACGGGCCGATATAGAGATCGGCGTAGGCGCTCCACAGGCCGATGCGGGAATCCGCGAAGTCCGCCAGGATGAACTCCCGGAAGTGCTGGGGGTTGAGGGCGTCCATCACCTTCAGCCCGTCGAGCACGCCCCAGACGATCTGCTGCTTGCCGAAGCGCAACAGACCGCCGGGCAGGAAGAACTCGACGTAGGCGTCGCGGAGCTCCGCGATCGCGTCGTCGCCGATGGCCGCCGGCCGGGACGCCGTCGCGTAAGTGTCGGTGTCCGGTTCGCCGGACACCAGGCGGTTGCGGCCGTCCCAGACGAGGCGGGCGGAGGCGACCAGACGCGCCCCTTCGCCGAGCGCGGTCTCGACGGCGGGCTCGAGTTCCAGGCGGGTGCTCAGGGTGTCGTCCGTGCTCGTCGCATGGCCGTAGTGCAGCGCCGTGCGCAGTTCCGCATTGCCGGCGCCGTGGGCCGTGGCGGTCAGGACGAGCAGTGCGAGCAGGGGCAGGCATCTCACGGCCGTCTCCATTGCCATCTCCCTAGTAGCCCGGGAGCCCGCGCTGCAGGCTGCCTTCCCGGAACAGATGCTCCGGGAGGCTGTCCAGGTACTCCACGGTCTTGAACTCGAAGACGGTCCGCGACTCCGTCTGGCGATTGACCGCCTCGATGCGGGTGGCGGTCCAGTAGCCGTCGATTTCTTCGACGGCGGTGACGGTGACCGTCTTCAGAGGCCGGCTGTCGCGGTCCGCGAAATCGATCGACACCGGCAGCCAGGTCTCGCCGTCGACGACGGCCTCGAAGCCGCCGTAGCCGAGTTCCTGGGCAATGGCGTCGGTGCGCGGCGTGCCGGAGAGGCGGTACAGCACGCCGCAGGCTGTTGCCGCGCGGCCCTCGTAACGGAACTCGTAGTCGGCGAGGTCGAACTTGAGCTCCGATTGCATGTCGCCGTAGCTGAAGTCCGTGCTCTGGAACGATTCCCAGCGCTCGCCTGCGGAGACACGTCGGGACTTCCGCGCGGCCGGCATATAGAACCAGCGATCATCCTCGGCGCCCTCGGCGTGCCGGTCGTGGACGAGGAACGCAGTCCACCTCCCTCTCTTCGGCGCGGTATACGTGATGCGGGTGCGCCGCATCTCCTCGTCGTTGAGCTTCATGATCACCGCCGTGTGCTCGATCTTCCGGCCGCTGCGCGGCTCGACGGTGATCTGCACCAGCCGTTCCGTCGCGGTGCCCTCCGGCCGTGCGGCGACCCGTTCGGCAATCTCCCGGCCGGTGAGCGTGTCGGCGCGTGACTCCGCCGGCACCGCGCCGATTGAGAGTGCGAGTACGAGCCCGAGGCTCGCTGCCGCCGCGCCGGTGGACGCCGACGCGGTCCGCGGCAGCCGGCCGCGCAGCCGCTGCCTGACGGTGAACAGCGCGGGCACGATGAACAGTGCCGTGAGGAAGCTTGCGAAGGCGGCCACCGTCACCAGGCCGCCGAAGCGCTGCAGCGTGGGCAGCTCGCTGGTGAGCAGTACCGCGAAGCCCAGCCCGAGGGCGGCGGCGTTGAAGAAGCAGGCGCGGGCGGTGCCCGGCATCGCCGTTGCAATGGCCTCGCCAAGGTCTTCGTCGAAAGCCCGCAGGGCGTGCCGGATGCGGTCGATGAGGTGGATGGCGAAGTCCACACCCACGCCCACCGATATTGCTGCGAACATGGACGTGGCCGGCTCGAGGAACACGCCGAGATAGCCCATGACGCCGTAGAGCACCAGCACCGTGAAACTCACCGGCACGAGCGCGATCACGCCGGCCCAGATCCTGCCGAAGGTGAGGCAGGAGATGGCGAGCACCATCGCCAGCGACAGTCCGACGCTGAGGAAATGGGAATCCTGCAGGCGGCTCATCCAGTGGTAGCCGATATTGACGTCGCCGGCGAGGGTGGCCGACAGCTCGCCGCCGTCGAATTCTTTCTTCACATACTGCTGCAGAGCTTCGACGGTGGGGGCCGTCTGCGAATAGTAATGGG
>Ga0102940_1000253_pt1 | contig 37247 bp, 30 predicted proteins | sample SalPonR2_C_D1_MG_FD_78215 | JGI IMG/M metagenome (GOLD analysis project Ga0102940, IMG submission 78215) | Salt pond soil microbial communities from South San Francisco under conditions of wetland restoration - Salt Pond MetaG R2_C_D1_MG | ecosystem: Environmental > Aquatic > Marine > Intertidal... | reverse complement strand
GTAGGCCTTCAGGCCGCCGGGAACGTCGAAGGCGACCGCGAAGACGTCGAAGGCCACTCCGGGAGTGACGTCGAGCGTGGTCATGGTGCCTTCGGCGTCGGCGAACATGGCGAGATCGCCGGGCTCCGGCTGCTGCGCCTGCGCAGCACCGGCGCTCACGACCAGGGCGATGGCCGCGGCTGCAGTGACAAGCTTCTTCATGGAAGCACTTCCTCCGTGAGGGAGACTGTTGAACGCACGAGGGAGAAGATTCCTCCCGGGGATTTATCTCGAACCCTGCCCGTCGGGGGACGGGAAGGGTGATGCCCCGTGGCACCACCCACCCATCGATCGCGACGAAGCAGTCGCTCGTCGAAGACGATCAGTTGCGGTACAGGCTCTTCACCGCACCGAACGACTCGGTCTCGGTGTCGACCGGAGCCTCGACGGTCAGGCTGGGCCCGACGTCGCAGGTCAGGATCACACCGTTGCAGTCGCTGTACACGGGAAGAGTCGTGTCGAGGCTCGACGACTCCGGGTTCCCGGTCACACCGAAGACCGTGGCGGCATCCGGACTCGTCGCGATGAACGAGTACGTGGCCACGAGAACGGGGAAACCGGTGAAACCGATGGCACACTCACCCAGACCGACGTTCTGGCCACTGAAGACCGGCTCGTTCGGATCGTTCGGGAAGTTGAGACCCCCACCGCCCGGTCCGTACTGCGCACCGGTCGAGAAGAGATCGACACCGCCATCGACGGTGAGTGTGTAGCCGACGCCGTTGACCAGACCCTCGACGAACATCACGACATGAATGTCGAAAGGCTCGCCGACGATCGGGCTCACGAAACCCGTCGTTCCCTCGGCATCACCGTAGACACCGAGAGTACAGGGCTGCGCCGCAACGGGACCGGCGGCCACCGCGATCAGGATCGCGATGGTGACGGCCATTGTCCTCTTGAGCATGGGATCACTCCTTGTGGATGCTCAGGCACTTGTTGCGAATTCAAGGGAGTTGCTCTCGGCGGACGGGACACCCCGCGAGAGGTGCCCCCGAGCCGTTGACGGAGCAGGACTAGGGGCAGACTTCCTGGTTGTGGAGCGCGAACTCACCCACGTCGGCGATGTTCAGCTCGCCGTCGTCGATGAAGTCCGAGCGGAACGCGAAGGCACCGCTACCGAAATCCACACCGAACTCACCGACGTCGGCGATGTTGACCACACGGTCGCCCGTGATGTCAGCACTGTTGACGTCGATGCTCAGGGCCGGGCCGGCCAGAGCGTTGCCGCCCAGGAAGACCTGAAGGCCGTTCTGGGTGAAACCGCCACCGAAGATGTTTCCGGTGAAGGTGGTGACACCGCTGGCGTCCGTGTTCGCATCTGCGACCGAACCACCGGGGCAGATGTTCAGCTCATCGGTGCCGTTGTCGTTCAGGGTCACGTCCTGGAACGGAAAGCCCTGGATCGGCGTCCCGTTCGCATCGCGAACGGTGACGGTCACCGTGGCACCTGCCGTCCCCAGGTTCGAACCCAGGCCGGCCGGGGTGATGAGGACCTGAAGCGTCGAGCCCGGGCCAGAGGCCGTGCTCTGCGTCAGATCGGGCACACCCGCGGTCGCCGAGGTGGCGAGACCGAGAAGCATGCTGCCAGCGACAGCGAGACCCAAGAGTCTCTTGTTCATCAAGGATACCTCCCAAGGGTACGTCGCGCGGTCGGTGAGGTTTCCCGACCACGTTGCTTGTTTGTCTTGATCCGCGCTACCGAACTCCTTCCACTCTTTCAACCGATACTCGACACTCAGAGGCTAGCACGCTCCGAGATCGGGTGTCAAGCCCGTCGATTTCGTGCAAATCCAACGGGCGCAAGGAATTAAGCGAAAATCAAGAGCACATGAGAGCCGGACCAACGATCTCGACCGGTCACGATCTGACCAGTCGCGTCCGATCGATCCCGATGGCGGCGAGGCGCGCGAGGCGCTGGTGGGCGAAACAGGACTCGAACCTGTGACCCCCTGCTTGTAAGGCAGGTGCTCTGACCAGCTGAGCTATTCGCCCACCCGATGGTCGCTGCGGTGGCGCAGCCACAGGTGGAGTGGGATGAGCACGCAGTAGCCGGCGACCAGCAGGACGGGGGCGGCCACGGTACTGCGGAGCGACCCGAGGAGAACGTATCCCAGAACGATGCTGAGCAGACCGGCGAACAGCCAGATGTTGCGACGGAGCAAGGGCGACCTCCTCGGGTGCGCAGGGACGGTAGTCCGGGGGCTGGATGGCGTCAACCGGACCCGTCGTCGCGTTGGGCGCGCTGCCACGCACGGTACTGGCGCACGGCGCGGCGGTGCTCCTCCCACGTGCGGCTGAAGCGGTGCCCCCCCGCGCCGTCGGCCACGAAGTACATGGCGTCGAAGTCGGGCTCCGGCCACAGCACCGCGAGCAGGGCCTGCCGCCCGGGACTGTTGATCGGCCCCGGCGGCAGTCCGTGCACACGGTAGGTGTTGTACGGCGACTCGGTCTCGAGGTCCCCGTAGGTGAGGCGGTCCCCGATCTTGCCGACCGCGTAGGCCACCGTCGGATCGGCCTCGAGGCGCCAACCCTGCTCGAGGCGGTTCAGGAACACGGCCGCCACGCGCCGGAACTCGTCGTCGACGGTGACCTCGGCCTCGACGATCGAGGCCAGGGTGACCCACTCGTGGAGGGCGAAGCCCGAGGACTCGAGACGCGCCTCCACCGAATCCACCACCACCGCTCGGAAGGCCTCGACCAGGGTCCCGACGACGGTGGTCGGGTCCACTCCGCGTGCGAAGCGATAGGTCTCGGGGAACAGGTAGCCCTCGAGCGACACCCCTTCGGCCAGGTCGAGGCCCTGGCGCCACCGCGGCAGCGGGTCGCGGACCAGCGAGTCCAGGGCAGCCCGTTCGATGTCCAGGGAGTCGGCGAGGGTGGCGACCACCTGGGAGGCGGTCCAGCCCTCGGGAAGGGTGACCGCGCGCGTCCTCAGCGGACCCTCGACCAGCAGATGGAGCAGTCGGGCCGGCGACGCGTTGCGAGGCAGATCGTACTCGCCGGAGCGGACACCGCGCGCGCCGCCCTCGATCCGCGCGACCGCCCGCAAGGTCCAGGGGGCGTCGAGCAGACCGGCCGCGGTCAGGCGCTCGGCCGTCTCGCGCAGGGTCTCCCCTTCGTGCACCACGAAGGGCACGGTGCCGACGGCACCCTCCCGATCGTCGTAGAGTGCCTTCCATCCCCAGACCCCGCCGACGGCCAGGAAGACCAGCAGCACCGCCAGCGCGCCGCCCACCGCACGGATCCAGGTCCCGTTCATGCGCGCCTCGCGTCGAGCACGGCCTGCAGGATCAGCGCAGCCGCCACGGCATCGCGGTGTTCGCGTGGGCGGCGCCGACCGGCCAGGATCCGCTGGGCCTCCGCCGTCGAGTAGCGTTCGTCGACCAGGCGCACCGTCACGTTCCGCGACCGCAGCCGCGCGGTCAGGAGTTCGGCCACGCGTTCGCTCCGCCGGGCCGACCCTCCACGAGTGCCGTCCTGGGTGATCGCGTGTCCCACCACCACTTCGGACACCTCGTGTTCGGAGCAAAGACGCTCGACCAGGTCGATCAGGGAGCGGTCGCGCTGACGGTCGTGGGTCGTCAGCGGTGACGCCACGATCCCCTCGGGATCGGACATCGCGATGCCCGTGCGCCGTTCGCCGGGATCGAGGGCGAGCAGGACGGCCACGACGTCGTCCGCCCGATCAGCCCTGGTCGTCGTCGTCGGGGGCGTCGTCGTCGGAGTTCTTCGGGATCTTCGTGAGCTTCACTCCGAAGTTGCCGTTCTCGCGCAGGAAGTCGATCTCGTCGCAGAAGGCGTTCATCATGTAGAGGCCACGACCGCGTTCCTGCATCAGGTCGTTGGGCATCACGCCCAGGTCCCGCGCCTCGAAGTCGAAGCCGTCGCCGTTGTCCCAGACCGTCACTTCGAAACGCTCCGACGAGAACTCGAGGTCGACACGCGTCAGTACGTCCTCGCGCAGTTCGTTGCCGTGTTCGATCGCGTTGGTGCAGGCCTCGATCACCGAGGTCGACAACTCGTCGAGCTCCGACTGGCTGAACGGCAGCTCGCTGCCGACCTCCTGGATCACCGCGTCGGGAACGCCCAGGAACATGTGGGAGCTGGGAAAGTTGATCTCGATACGCACGGCTACGGCCCGACCCCGGTGGAGGCTTGTCACTCGGTGGCGAAGCTCTGGACGGCTTCGTCCTCGCTCTTGTACGTCTCGAACACCGAGTGGAGTTTCGTCACCATGAAGATGCTCTCGATCCGGTCGGAGACGTTCAGGAGCTTCATCTCGCCCTCGTTGCGCTTCAACGTGGTGTAACCCGAGATGAGGATGCCGAGCCCGGTGCTGTTCACCCAGGTCACCTTGGCGAGATCCACCACCACGCGGCTCTTGCCCTGGTGGATCAAGGACTTGAGCGTGCTGTTGAAGAGTTCGCTGTCGGGGCCACCCATGATCTTGCCCGAGACCTCGAGAATGGTGACGCCGTCGACCTCGCGCTCCTTGATCTTCATCGTGACCTCTCGTCTGCACTGCGCTCGTACGGATCGCTCCGACCCGGTCGGTGTCCGGCGCCGGAGCAACTGCGCGCGCGGAGCCGGGCCCGCCGTCGCGCCGGTCCGGAAATGTAGTTGTCCCGCACCGGAACTGTCCACCCAGATCAACCGTCCACCGACGGACGATCGGCGGGACCCTCCACCGGCGGCGTGCCCCCCAATTCGGTCCAGGCCCCGGCGAGGTCCTCGGGGAGCAGGCTACGCCACCGCATGGACGCGCCCGTGGCCGGATGGACCAGCGAGAGTTCACACGCGTGCAGGGCCTGGCGGCCGGCCCGTTTCAGGGCGGCTCGCAGCCGAGGACGGTGCGCGGGATGCGCTCCGGCCAGCCGGCGCTCCCCGCCCCCGTAGAGTTCGTCGCCGAGCACCGGGTGTCCCCGGTGCGCCAGGTGCACGCGGATCTGGTGCGTACGGCCGGTCTTCAGCCGTAGCCGGAGCAGGCTGGCCCCCTCGACCCGGAGTTCCACCCGGAAGTCCGTGATCGCCCGGCGCCCACCCGTCTCGACCACCCGACGCCGTTCGCGCACGCGGGGATCCCGGTCCACCGCGAGGTCGATCCGCGCCTTCGGAGGATCCGGGACGCCCCACACGATTGCGCGGTAGATCCGGCCCAGGGTGCGATCCCGGAGCTGGTCGGCCAGGGCGTGGTGGGCCGTGTCGGTCTTGGCCACCACCATCAGGCCGCTCGTGTCGCGGTCCAGACGGTGGACCAGTCCCGGCCGGGCGCGCCCCCCCACCCCGCTCAGCGCGTCGAGCCGCGCCAGCAGACCGTGCACGAGCGTCTTCTCGCGATGCCCCGGCGCCGGGTGGACGACCACGCCGGCCGGCTTGTCGATCACGGCCAGCTGATCGTCTTCGTGGACGATGTCGAAGGGGACGTCGGGATCGGGAGCGATCTCGACCGGACGCGCCGGTGGAACGACGACACGGATCGTCTGTCCTGCCTTCAGGCGCGTGCGGGCCGGGAGAGGCCGGCCGTCGACCAGCACGTTGTCCTCGTCGATCAACCGCTGCAGCCGGCTACGGCTCAGGCCGAGATCCTGGGCGGCGAGCCACCGATCGAGCCGCTGCCCGTCCGCGTCGTCGCCGGCCCGCAGCTCCTCGATGCGTTCGCTCGGGTCATCCATCGCGACGGTCCACCTCGTCCGCGGTGGCCGGCGCCCGGTCGTCGACGGGTTCCGCGCGGGCCTCGCGTTCGTCCGAATCGCCGTCGCCCTCGCGCTCGTCCGATTCGCCATCGCCCTCGCGCAGCAGGGCCAGGATCAGCACCGCCGCGCCGATGCTCACCCCCATGTCGGCCACGTTGTAGACGGGGAAGGTGTTCCCGCGGAATCCCATCTCGACGAAGTCGACCACGTAGCCGTCGTAGAAGATCCGGTCGACGAGGTTCCCGGCTGCCCCGGAGAGGATCATGGTGTAGGCCACGCGCTTGAGACCCGTCGTGGATCTCCTCATGAGGAGATAGGTCAGACCGACCACGGCGATCGCGCTCACGGCGACGAAGATCCAGCGCTGACCCGGCAGCATGCCGAAGGCCGCGCCCGGATTCCGGACGTAGGTGAAGCGCAGGAGTCCCTCGATCAACGTGACGCCTTCGCTGCGCAGGAACTCGGCGTGGGCGAGCACCATGCGCTTGGTGACGAAGTCCACCACGAAGATCGCGGCCACCGCCACGAAACTCCAAGTGCGCGCCGAGAGGCGCATGGTTCAGACCTCGTCGTCGGAGGATTCGAGGAACGACACCACGAGCTTGCGCAGCGAGGGCTCGGTGCGGTTGGCCACACCGATGATCTCCTGCACGTCGGCCGGCTCGAGCGCGTCGGGCAGGCACTGGTCGGTGATCACGCTCAGCGCGAGCACACGCATTCCGGCGTGCACGGCCACGAGGTTCTCGGGCACCACCGACATGCCGACGATGTCGGCGCCCATGCGGCGCAGCATGCGGTACTCGGCCGCGGTCTCGAGGTTCGGACCGGCCACGGCCACGTACACGCCCTTGTGGGCGCGAATCCCGTGCTCGAGCGCCAGGTGCGCGGTCCGGTCGACGTAGGCACGGTCGTACGGTTGCGACATGTCCGGGAAGCGCGGTCCGAGTTCGTCGTCGTTGGGGCCGATCAGCGGGTTGTCGCCCATCAGGTTGATGTGATCGGTCACGACCACGATGTCACCGGGGACCATGAGCGGGTTCATGCCGCCGACGGCGTTGCTCATGATCAGCGAGTGGCAGCCCATGGCCCGCATGATCCGCACCGGCAGCGTGATCTGCTGCATGGAATAGCCCTCGTAGAAGTGCAGGCGTCCCTGCATGGCCATGACACGGCGGCCGCCGAGGGTTCCGAAGACCATGTTGCCCTCGTGCGACAGGGCCGTGCTCTTCACCATGCCGGGGATCCGGTCGAAGGGCACGCTGGCCACGGCCTCGATCTCGTCGGCGAAACCGCCGAGGCCGGTTCCGAGGATGATCCCGTACTCGGGCTGGAAGTCGGTGATCTCGCGGAGATGGGCGGTGGCGGCGTCGATGCTCGCACGCAGCTCGGACATCGGAAGGGCTCCTCGGGACGGTGACGGCGCAGGTCGGGATCGGCCGGAGAGTGGAATACGACGGCCGGGGCGTGAACCCCGGCCGTCGTATGTTGGGACCTCCGCGGCGCGCGCGCCACCGTGAATCCATGGCCGATCAGAAGTTCGACAGACCCCGCGTGAAGCGGCTCAACGACCAACGCCCGGCCTCGGGGTCGTCGGGGTCGTTCGACGGTGGCGAAGTCGGCCCGCTGGCGTGCTCCCGCTCGCCCGCGTCCGGTTCGGTGTCGGCCGCACCGGCCGGTGGCGCACCAGCGGCCCCTGCCCACTCCCGCGGGGTCGCCTCGGGCGACGGCGGGGATGCCGGGGTCTCCTCGGGAGCGGCGCCCGAGTCGGCGGCAGCGTGCGGATCCAGCCCGAGACCGGAGACCGGTCCGAGCACCGCGTCGACGGCATCGGTGACCTCGTCCTCCACCGTGTGAGCGTTCTCGGCGGTGGGGGTCCGGTCGTCGTCGGGGTCGGTCGGCGGCTGGGGCCCGGTCGGCCCGCCGGGGGCGTTCTCCGGAGCCGTGCTCTCGTCCACGTTCGTCTCCACGGGGCCGGCCGGCGGAGCCTTGGGCGCCGCTCCGACCTGCACGTCGTAGCCACGCCACTCGTCGACCTCGGGGGCCGACGAGGCCGGCCGCGACGGAGGTTCCGGCGCCTCGGTGCCGGCGCGGTCCGGTTCGGGAGCGAAGGCGGCGGCCGAGAACCCGGGCGTGGCCGGTGGTCCGTCGGCGGTGGTCGACTCCGCGGGAGCCATCGGCTCCTCGGCCGCGGCCTCCGGCGCCTCGGACGGAGCGGCGATCTCACGACGATCGGGATCACGCATCAGACGCTCGATCCGCTCGTCGTCCGACTGGAAGTCCTTGCGGTAGCTCTCGGCCAATCCGATCTGCGCTTCGGCCAACGACTGCAGACGCGCCAGGAAGGCGTCGCGCTGACCGCGCAGTTCACGCATCTGCCCGCGCAACGCGTCGACCTGGTTCTGGATGCTGGCGGTCGCCTCGTGCGCCTTGACCTGCGCGTCGCGCATGATCAGTTCGGCTTCCTTGCGCGCATTCTGGCGCGCCTCGGTCATGACGCGTTCGGCGGTGAGCAGGGTGTCGCGCAGGGTCCGCTCCATGTTGCGGTACTCGGCGACCTTCTCGTCGAGTTCGATGACCTTCTCGCGGAGTTGCTTGTTGTCGGTCAGGACGGCCTCGTACTCGTCGGCGACGGTGGCCAGGAAGGCGTGCACCTCGTCGGGGTCGAGACCACGGACCGAGCGACGGAACTCTTGTTTGCGGACGTCCAACGGCGTGATTCGCATGGAGACTCCCTGGGCATCCCCGCCGGGCGCCGGGCTCAGAGCCCGAACAGGATGCGCTGCAGCAACGACAGCAGCAGCAGCGCCACGAGGGGACTGAAATCGATTCCTCCGAACGAGGGCAGCACCGAACGGATCGGCGCCAGCACCGGCTCGGTCAACTGGTCCAACAGCCGCACCAGCGTGTTGTCGCGGTCGATCGGCAACCAGCTCACGATCACGCGGGCCAGCAGGATCATCGCGTACACGTTGGCGACCGTACTCAGGAGTTCTGCAATCAACGAGCCATCGCCTCCTCGGGCGTCGTTCGGCGCGGGTCGACGCGGTGCATCCGGCCGCCAGGCCGCCGTTGCGGGCCGACGGTCACCGCTGCCTGACCGGAACCTATGCACCCAACGGCGGGTTCGTGTCCAGTTCCGATCCGGATCTCAGGGGCGGGGGCCGAAGAGTACCGTTCCCAGGCGGACGTGCGTGGCGCCCTCCTCGACCGCGATCTCGAAGTCGTCGGTCATGCCCATCGACAGGCCCGCGGGCCTGCCTGCGGAATCCTGCAGGCCGGCGGCGAGCTCGCGCAGCCGGGCGAAGGTCGACCGCAGCTCGGACTCGTCGGCGCCGAAGCGCGCCATGGTCATCAGGCCGAGCGGCGGCGTGCGGCCGGACTCGAGTGCCGCCGACCACAGGTCGTGCGTCTGCTCGGGCGCGCACCCACCCTTCTGTTCCTCGTCGCTGGCGTTGACCTGGATCCAGATCGGCTGGACGACCCCGATCGCCCCGGCCCGGCGGTCGATGCGCTCCAGCAGGTCGTCGCGGTCGACCGACATGATCGACGCGAAGGCCCCCACCGCCTTGTTGACCTTGTTCTTCTGCAGCGAGCCGATCAGGTGGACCCGTGCATCGGCGTCGATGCGCTCGAGCTTGGGCCGGGCGTCCTGGACCCGGTTCTCGCCCAGGTCGGTCAGGCCGTGCTCGCGGGCCACCTGCATGGCCTCGAAGGGGTGCCCCTTGGTCACCGCGACCAGCGTGACCTCGTCGGCCGCACGGCCGGACCGCGCGCAGGCGTCGGCGATCCGCGCGCGCACGCGCTCGAGGTTGGTGCCGAAGTCTTCGAACATCGCGCTCGCGGGGCGACGCGTGAGGATTGGTGGAGGCGGCGGGAATCGAACCCGCGTCCGAGAACGGCCAACCGCGGACGTCTACGTGTGTAGCCCCCGAGTAGATTTCGCGATCGGCCCCCCTGGGGACACGAGTCGACCGAACGCTAGCCCCATTCGTTCTCGACGCTTCGCCCTGAGACTACGGGTCCACGTCCAGCTTCCAGAATATGACGCCCGCATCCCGCTCCCCGGAAGCCCGGAGCGAGGCGAACGGCTGCACTTTAGTTAGGCAGCGAGAGCCATCGGCTCGTCGGTTGTTTTTTTCCGGCCGGTTTTACGAGCTGGACCGGAAATCCTCGACACGCAGTCCACGGCCCAACCAGAACCCGTCGAAGCCTTTCGCCCCCACGAGACGAACACCCCGGGGGCGTTCGTGTGCGGTCTGCCGTGGCTCTCCTACGGTAGTTCCGCCGGCGCCGGGCGCAAGCGCGGCCAGCGCACGAGGAGCGCGGCCCCGGCCAGGACCAGGCCCAGGGCCGCCGCGGCGGCCACCGGGCCGTCGAGCGCGAAGGGCGCTTCGTGGGTCCGGAGCCAGCGCTCGCCCAGCAGGAGCGAGCCGTTGTAGGTCAAGTGCAGGACCACTGCGGGCCACAGCGAACGGGACCGCACCACCACCGCCGCCAGCACCAGGCCGAGCAGGAAGGTGGGCAGGAAACGGAACACGCTCAGGTGGATCAGCGCGAACCAGAACGCGCTCCAGAGGATCGCCCGGCGATCGCTTCCCTGCCGCCGCAGATGTCCCAGGAACACCCCGCGGAACACGAACTCCTCGCACACCGCCGGTGACACCGCGGCGAGGGCGAAGAGCTGCCACAGCGACATGCGCTCGAAGGTCTGCCCGAGCAGTTCGAACTGACTCGCCGGGGCGGGCAGGAACACCGCCTGCAGTTGCTGCAGGCCGATCATCGGAAGGACGAGCCCGAGACCCAGGGTCATCGCGCCGAGCACGTGCCGCGGCGCCGGCGACCGTAGCGCCACGGCTTCGGTCCAGCGCGGACGCCGGCCCCGGACCAACCGCTCGGTGAGCAGGGCCAACGCCGGGAGCAGGACCCACAGGCTCAGGGCCAGGCCTCCGACCGGCGACCGGCTCTGCAGCCACTGCCCGACGTAGAAGAAGCCCGTCACCGTGAGCGCCAGGGCCACCTGGATCGCCCGGCGTCGCCCGCCCTCGGTCGGCGCGAAGAAGGGTTCCGGATCGAAGCCGAGCACCGTCTCCTCGCGCTCCATGAGCGTCGTGACCTGCCGCGCGGCCAGGGCGATCCATCCCAGCGTGCTGGCCACCACGATCACCATGGTCGCGGCGTCCGGACGGCCGGCGAGGACGTCGCGCATGACGAAGGCCACGTTCGCGATCGGCAGCACCGTGACCACGCCCGTGGCCTCGATCGCCTGGCTCATCGACAGGAAGGCAGGCACGAACACCGTCAGCATGACCGGGAGCACGTAGTACTGCGCTTCCTTCAGCGACCGCGCCCAGGCCGAGACCATGAGCATGACCGCGGCCAGGAGGACGGCCAGGGGCAGCATGAGCGCCGCGACCAGTGCGAGCGCGGCGGGATCGAGCGCCGCCGCCGCGCCGTCTTCGGCCAGCCATCCCGTTCCGTAGCTCAACGAAAGGCTCACCAGGCTGAGCAGACCCGTGAGCAATGCCCCCCCGCCGGCCACCACCAGTTTGGCCCGCGCCACCAGGGTCCGGTCGAGGGGCGCGAGGAACAGGGTCTCGAGCGTACCCCGTTCCTTCTCGCCGGCGATCATGTCGATCCCGAGCGTCGAGGCGGCCATGAACAGCGTCATGAGCAGCAGGTAGACGAGCAGACGTCCCGCTTCGGCCCCGCCGCTCTCGCGGGCGGTCGAGACGTCCCGTGTGTCCAGGTCGAGCGGTGCATCGAGGCCGCCCTCCCCCCCACGCGCACGGTACTCCTGCTCCAGGACACGCCAGCGGGCCGACTCCAGAGCGGTCTCGACGCGGTCGGCCACCACCTGTGCCGACGAGCTGGTCATGCGACCGATCAGGCGCACCGTGTCGACCGGCGCGTCGGCGTCGGGCAGTCGGACCGCCAGTGAGGCGCGGCCGGCGTCGAGCATGGCCCGCAACGAATCGGGGGCCACGTTCCGCCATCGGATCCCGTCGACCCCGGCCAGGACGCCGGTCAGTTCCCCGTGGTCGCCGGCGACGGCCACCGTGTAGCGAGCGGCCTCGACCTCGGCACTGTGGTCGTGCTGCACACGGTTCATGGCGCCGATCACCACCGGGTACAACACAACCGGCAGGACCAGCGTGAGCAGGAGCACGCGACGGTCCCGCCGCAGTTCGGCGAACTCCTTGCGGATCAGGGTGCCCAGGGGACCCGTGATCACGGCGCCGTCACTTCCGGGGCGTCGGGCCGCGCGAGCGACCGGAACACGTCTTCGAGGTAGTGACAGCCCGTGCGTTCACGGAGCTCGTCGAGCGTACCGATGGCCCGGACGGTGCCACCGTGGATGATCGCGATGCGATCGCACAGACGTTCTGCCTCGCTCATGATGTGCGTGCTGAAGATCACGCACTTGCCGCTGCGACGGACCTCGTCGACGAAGTCGAGCGTCGTGCTCGCCGCGAGTACGTCGAGCCCACTGGTCGGCTCGTCGAGCACGAGCACCGGCGGATCGTGGATCACCGTGCGGGCGATGTTCACCTTCTGCTTCATGCCGGTACTGAGCTTCTCGCAGCGCTGTCCGGCATAGTCGGCGATGCCGAAGGTCTCGACCAGGGTGTCGACCCGCCGCTGCAGAGCGACCCCGCTCAGACCGTGGAGTTCGCCGAAGTACGAGATCATCTCGCGCGCGGTCAGCCGATGGTAGAGACCGGTCGTGCCCGACAAGAAGCCGATGTTCTCGCGCACCTCCCGCGACTGCTGCACCACGTCGAAGCCCGCGATCGAGGCGTGCCCGGCGGTGGGCGTCAGCGCAGTCGACAGCATGCGCAGGGTGGTGGTCTTGCCCGCGCCGTTCAGTCCGAGCAGGCCGAAGATCTCGCCGGGGCAGCAGTCGAAGTCGACGTCGTCGACCGCACGCGTGCCCTCGCCGCCGGAATGGTCGGGGTAGATCTTCGTCAGTCCTCGCACGTCGACGACGGCGTCGCGATGGGTCTCGCTCACGGGCGATCAGTCCTTTCCCGCGGAGCGCGCGAACGACGGCAGGAGCGCGCGCCGCACCGAGAAATCGGGAGCGAAGAGAACGTTCTCGTCGCGGACGAGGCGCGCGGCCACGGCCACGAACACCACCGCCAGGGCCACGAGCTCGAGCAACGTGACCACCACCGGCACGAGCGGGGTCTCCCCCTGCAGGGCCGAGCGCAGCAACGCCGTGACGTTCACCAGGGGTACGGCCGCCTGCGACACGGTGAAGGTCTCGGCGCCGAACTGCGCGAACAGACCGGAGAAGGCGACGATCAGGTACACCGGCGTGAGCGCGGCCTGGCCTTCGCGGTAGTTCCGCGCCCCGGCCACCAGCATCATCATGAGCGCCGACACGGCCACCGACAGCAGCAGCACCGCGACCAACGCGACCACGATCGCACCCGGCTCCAACCGCAGCGCGATCGGCGCGTCGGGCAACAGGATCTCGAGCGCGAAGAACACCAGGACGAGCAGTCCGGTGAAGTTCAGCACGAAGGTCGACATGCTCGCGGTGACGACGTAGCCGAGTTTGCCGAGCAGCACCTCGGCCCGGCTCAACGGGCTCGTGATCACCGTTTCCCAGGTCCCCCGTTCCCGCTCGCCCACGATCGTGTCGAGGGCAGCGTAGAAGGTCCCCTGCGGCAGCATCAGCATGAGCAGGAAGGGAAGGATCATGCTCAGGGCCCGCCCGCCGCGCTCGGCGGCGGTCGACAGGTCGTCGATCACCACGGCCCAGGGACGGAACGCGTCGCCGGTCAGGCCCACCGATGCGGCGCGAGCCGCGCGGAGCGAATCCGCGTGCGCCCGGACGGCGGCCGTGGCGCGGTCGCGCGCGACCTGGGACCGCTCGCGCGAGGCGTCGTGGACGACCACGGCCGAGTCCCCGGCGCCGGTGCTCCACCACGCGACGAGGGCCTCGAACGCGCCGAATTCGGGGTCTCCGGCGGCACGAAGGGTCCGGAACTCCTCGGCACTCGGGGCGCCGTCGAGCGTCGACCAGATCTCGGGGGCCGGACGTGTCCTGAGGGTCGAATCGGCGTCGAGCTCGTCGCGGACCGGATCGGGCGTGTCGGCGTCGACCAGCACCACCGTCGGCTCCTTCTCCGCGGCTCCGCGCGCCATCATCACGAGCTGGATTCCCACGAAGGCCAGCGTGGGATACAGGAGCAGCGGCACGATCACCAGCTGCAGCACGAGGTTCCGGTCACGGCGCGCCTCGAGGATCTCCTTGCGCAGCACGCGAAGGGCCGCACGGAGGCTTCTGGCGAAGGACGATTCGGCCACGACGACCCCTGGAGCGCCACGAGGAGGAACGACGGCACACCACCGGCACACCGATCCGGCGTCCGGGCACACCGGGGCACTCCGCGAGCAACCATCGAGCCGGGATCAGGGCTTCAGCGCGTGCTTCTCGATGTAGGCGCGGATCTTCCGGTCTTCCTCGGGCGTGGGCAAGGGCCAGTTCTCGTCCTTCATGAGGACGATCATCCGGTCGTACTGGTTGTTCCAGTAGCCCATGGTGTCGACCTGGGGCGGGATCGGACCGTGACAGCCCGAGCCGGAACAGTACTTCACGTACAGCTGCGCGCTCTCGCTCTCGGGCTCGGGCAGGGACGCACCGCAACCCGCCACCACGATTCCCAGGACCAACAAACCGAACGCGCTCCGAGCGCGCAGGGTGTCCGTCATCACCGCTCCTCCTGCTACGAGTCCTCGGGGCCGGGCAGACCGGCCAGGGACTCGCGGATCTCGCCGTCCATGGGCAGGGGGCGTTGGCTGTCGCGGTCGAGGATCACGTACGTGATCGTCGCCTCGGCGACCCTGCGGTCCCCGGCACCGATCACGCGCTGGTGGACCTTCGCGCTCCGCCGTCCGAACTCGCCCTGCCAGGTGTGCACACGGAGTCGATCGCCCAGGGTGGCCGCCGCCCGGTAGGCGATGTCGATGTGCGCAACCACGAACAGCCATCCCCGGCGGTGCCAGGCGTCGACGTCGATCGCGCCGCGGATGGCCTCCCAACGCGCGGCCTCGAGGAATTCGAGGTACCGCGCATTGTTGACGTGACCATACAGGTCGCAGTGGAAGCCGTAGACGGTGAACTCGTGAGCTGCGGGCATGATCGGGACGCTCCCGGACGGAGGAAGTCGGGAGCATAGGGGCGCAGGGCGGACTCGACCAATCGGAGAAGGGGCCGGGACACGGTCCCGACCCCTCTACGGTGTCCACTCCTGGGCTCAGAGCCGTCATCGGTTCACGGGGCTGTGTTCCCGACGGCTGGCGTTCGCGGCGGCGATGCCCCCACGGGGGCAGGGTTGAGAGCGTTTCCCCTGTTCTCGGCCTGGTGCCGCGTCGAACGCGGGCGACGTGAGCGTCTCCGGCTACGGCCACGTTTCGTGCGTACATTTCTCCCGCACGCGGCCCCCGGAGGTCGCTCCCCTGGCGGAGCACCGGACCCCTGGAGTCAAGCAGATTCCCGGACCGACACTCCAGTGTGATTCGGTGACTCCACCCTGGAAAGCATGGTCAATGTGCATTACATCCTGCGTGGCCCCCTCCTCCGGCCTCTGATAGACTGCGCCACCTCATGAGCCAGATCGACCCGACCAAGAACCGCTCCGCCCTGGTGCCGGTCTTCCTGACCGTCTTCATCGACCTCCTCGGCTTCGGGATCGTCATTCCGCTGCTACCGATCTACTCGCAGGCCTACGGGGCGAGCGGCACGACCCTGGGTCTCCTGTTCTCGAGCTTCTCGCTCATGCAGCTGATCTTCGCGCCCTTCTGGGGACGGTTGAGCGACAAGGTCGGACGGCGCCCGGTGCTGATCGGTGGACTGATCGGCACCTCGATCTCGTACGTGATGTTCGGGCTGGCCGAGAGCATGACCATGCTCTTCGTATCGCGCATGCTGGCCGGTTTCTTCGGTGCGAACGTGGCCACGGCCCAGGCCTACGTGGCCGACGTGACCACACCCGCGGACCGGGCCAAGGGCATGGGGATGATCGGCGCCGCCTTCGGACTGGGCTTCACCTTCGGGCCGCTCATCGGCGGTTTCATGGTGCAGTGGTCGATGGCCATGCCGGGGTTCTTCGCGGCGGGGCTGTCGCTGGCCTCGGCGATCGTGGCCTTCATCATGTTGTACGAGCCGGCGCGGCACCGCAGTGACGCCACGCGGATCTTCGGATTCGAGACGGTCCGCGAGGCCATGCGCCAGCCGCGCGTGGGAACGGTGCTGCTGCTGTACTTCGTGGCGTTGCTGGCGTTCTCGGGCTTCGAGTCGATGTTCATCCGATTCGGACTGGCGCGCTTCCCCGAGGCCTTCGGCATCAGCTCCGCCATCACCGATCCCAGCATGGACGACGTGATGGGCGCGGCGAAGGAAGCCGGCCTGTACATGTTCGGGATCGGCCTTCTGGCCGCGGTGATCCAGGGGGGATTCATCCGGCGGCTGGTGCCGCGCTACGGCGAGACCAAGCTGATCGTCGCCGGTCCTCTCCTGCTGGGTCTGGGCTTCCTGATCGTGGGCGTGGCGCCGAACTGGTGGTTGGTGATCGCGGGGTGCGCGGTCATGCCCATGGGCTTCGGCGTGAACAACCCCTCCCTGCAGGGCCTGCTCTCGCGGGCGGTCACGCCCGACCACCAGGGCGCGTTCCTGGGCCTGAACCAGTCTCTGGGCAGCCTGTCCCGCGTGCTCGGTCCGCTGATCGCCGGACTCGTGTTCGACTACGGCGGACCGGCCCAACCCTTTTTCCTGTCGGCCGCGCTGCTGGGCGTGGCCACGCTGCTGGCCCTGCGCTACCACCGCCGGTACGCGCGCTCGTTCGAGCACGAGGCCGAGCGCGAGGCCACCGTGCGCGGCACGGCCTGAGTGGCGTTGCCACCGCCCACGCCTCGACTAGATTCCCTGCCGCAGTGGGCCCGCCGCGAGCCCCGGGCCGCCGTCGTCATGTCCCACGACCCGAGGCGCCGCCTCGGCTTCCGAGAGGTCCGTCCAGCATGAGCCAGGTGCAGACCCACGAGTTCCGAACCGAGCTCGAGCAACTGCTCGACATCATCGTCCACTCGCTCTATTCCGAGCGCGAGATCTTCCTGCGCGAGCTGCTGAGCAACTCCAGCGATGCCATCGACAAGCTGCGCTTCGAGGCCATTCGCGAACCCGCGCTGCTCGAGGACGCCGGCACCGACTGGGAGATCGAGCTGCGTGTCGATCGCGACACGAAGACCCTGCACGTGATCGACAACGGCATCGGCATGTCGGCGACCACGATCGTCGACCAACTCGGCACCATCGCGCGCAGCGGCACGCGCGAGTTCCTGAGCGCCCTGCGCGAGGCCGAGGCCTCCGACCGCCCCGAATTGATCGGTCAGTTCGGCGTGGGTTTCTACAGCGCCTTCATGGTCGCCGATCGCGTCACGGTGTTCACGCGCCACGCCGGCGAGGAGCACGGCGTGAAGTGGGAGAGCGAGGGCAAGGGCTCGTACACGCTCGAGGAGATCGAACGTCCCGAACGCGGGACCGAAGTGGTGTTGCACCTGCGCGACGACGCCCACGAGTTCCTCGAGGAACACGTGCTGCGACGGATCGTGAAGAAGTACTCGGACTTCCTCGAGCACCCGATCGTCATGGAAGTGGACGTCCAGAAGCCGCTCGAGGGTGGCGAAGAGGGCGAGACCATGACCGTGCGCGAGAAGCAGACCCTGAACTCGCGCCAGGCACTGTGGCTGCGCGACCCCAGAGAGGTCGACCCGGCCGAGCACGAGGAGTTCTACCGGCAGATCTCGCACGACTTCGAAGCCCCGGCGCGCACGATCCATTTCAAGGCCGAAGGAACCCTCGAGTACCGGGCCCTGCTCTATCTGCCGAAGAAGAAGCCCCTCGACTACTACTGGGGCGAGCCGAAGGCCGGCCTGCAACTGTACATCCAGCGCGTGTTCATCACGAGCGACTGCGAGGAACTGCTCCCCCTCCATCTGCGCTTCGTGAAGGGCGTGGTCGACAGCAGCGACCTGCCGCTCAACGTGAGCCGCGAGATGCTGCAGAAGAACCGCGTGGTCGAGCAGATCAAGAAGGGCCTGGTGAACAAGGTCCTCCGGACGCTCGAGGAGACGAAGGAGAAGGAGCGCGAGGACTACGAGTCCTTCTTCGCCGAATTCGGGGCCACGCTGAAGGAAGGCGTGGCCAATGACCCGGCGAACGCCCAGCGCATTGCCAAGCTGCTGCTGTTCCACAGTACGCGCACCGGCGACGACGCCACGGTCGACCTCGACACCTACCTCGAGCGCATGCCCGAGGGCCAGGACACGATCTGGTACCTGATCGGCGAGCGGCGCTCGCTGATCGAGCGCTCGCCGGCGCTCGAGGCCCTGCGCGAGAAGGGCCAGGAAGTGCTGCTGCTCACCGATCCCGTCGACGAGTTCCTGGTGGCCCACCTCGGCGAGTACGAGGGCAGGAAGCTCAAGGCGGCCGACCGGGGTGAACTGCCGGAGGGCGAATCGAAGGACGAAGAGAAGAAGGAGGAAGAGCTCGAGGGACTCTTCACCTTCGTGAAGACCGCCCTGTCGGGCGTGAAGGAGGTACGGGCGTCGCACCGCCTGCGCGAGAGCGCTGCGGTGCTGGTGGCCGACGAACACGGCGTGAGCGCGCACATGGAGCGCCTGATGAAGCGCATGGGCCGTGGCGAGGAGTTGCCGCCGCGCGAGCGCGTCCTCGAGCTGAACCCCGATCACGCGGCCGTGCGCACCATGCGCACCCTCCACGACAAGGACCCCTCCGACCCCCGTGTCGAGGACTATGCACACCTGCTGTACGAGCAGGCGGTGATCGCCGAGGGTTCGACGGTCGACGATCCCGCCGCCATGGCCGCGCGGATCAACCGTCTGATCGCGAGGACGGACCCGGGCGAAGAGACGTCGGAACGAGCCGAAGCGAACTGACTCTCGCCGTATCTCCACCGGACGAAGGCCGAACCCGAGCGGGTTCGGCCTTTGTTCACCGTACGCGCGTCACGACGTGAAATCGCGTGGTCTTCTGCGTTGCAACACGGTTCGACGCTCTGCTAGTGTGACCAACGGTCGACGGACGCGGACCCTCCGGTGGCGATCGCCACGTCATCGGGCAGGCTCGCGCCTCTCGTCCCGACACCAGAAAGCGGTCCCGCGTCCACTCGCCCACAGTCCGAAACGCACCACTCGGAACCGGAGGATCATGCTTCGCCGGGTCGCCACGCATGCGTGTGCGCCACGTGGACAGTTCCATCCCACTCCGAGGTGTTCGTCCTTCCAGTTCCATCCGAAAGGAACGCGCATGCACCTTCGTTCTCGCCTGCGCACGGTGGGCCTCCTGGTGTTCGCGATGATGTTTCACGCATCGCTTGCACAGGCCACATCGTTGCGCACCGCCAACATCGTCGACCTGATCGACCAGGCGGAGAGCATCGTGGTGGCCGAGGTCCTCGAGATCGAAGACGGCTTCGACTCGATGAACCTGCCCTACACAGACATCACGATCGACGTGCTGGACGACCTCACCGGTAATCGCACCGGCGTCCGCATCATCCGCCAGTTCGGGCTCCAGGAGCCCAAGCAGATGCCGGACGGCCGCACGGCTCTGTCCATGACCCCGGCCGCCTTCCCGATGTTCGTGACCGACGAGAAGGTCATCCTGTTCCTCTACCGGCAGTCGCCGATGAACGGGATGCAGACGACCGTCGGTCTGAACCAGGGCAAGTTCACCGTCGATGCGCGCGGCAACGTGATCAACGCCGTCGACAACACCAACCTGTTCCACCACGTCGCCGCGCAGACCGAGCGCATGCCCGAAGCGGCGCAGAAGCTGGTCGCCGTCCGCGGTGGCGAGATCAACGAGAACGCGTTCGTGAACTTCGTTCGCAACGCGGTCGAGGAACGCTGGGTCGAAGAGGGGGTCCTGCACCATGCGCACTGAGCGAATCGGACTCCTGACACTCGCCCTCACCCTCGTCCTGGCCCCGGCAGCCGCCAACGCCGGCGGTCCCCTACTGGTCTTCGATCCCGAGACGAACAGCCCGTTCGCATGGAGCACCGCGGCGCCGGTGAACGTGTACACCGACCTCGGAGATCTCGGCCCGGTGACCAACGCCCAGGCCGACGCTCTCGTCCAGGCGGGCGTGAGCGAGTGGTCCGGCGTGCCGACGTCGGCCCTGCAGCTGACCGTGGCCGGTGACTTCTCGACCGTCGGCCTTCCCGACGTGAATGACGGCACCACCGCGGCCGGCGTGATCGGCACCTTCAACGGCGGCGGCATCCACGTCATCTACGACGACGACGAGAACGTCTTCTTCGAGTTCTTCGGAATTCCGCCCGGATCGGGCGTGCTGGGCGTCGCCAGCCCGGACTTCGCCGACGGCGCGGAGATCACCGAGGGCTGGGTCGTGCTCGGTGGCGGCGGCGTGGATCCGTCCGACACGGCCGGACAGAGCTTCGGTGGTGTCGTGACCCACGAGTTCGGCCACTCGATCAACCTGGCCCACACGCAGACCAACGGCGCGATCGTATTCCTCGGAGACGACCTCACGCCCGATGGTTGCGCGGGGCCGTACAGCAATCTGCCGACCTTCGCCGATCTCGAGACCATGTACCCGTTCATCGACCCGAGTGCGGGTGTGGGAATCGGCGTCGAGATGGCGACCATCGAGCATCCCGACGACGTCTCGGCGCTGTCGAACCTGTACCCCGCAGGCGGTTGGCCGACCACCGGCGCGACCATCAGCGGTCAGGTCCTTCTGCCCGACGGCGTGACGCCGGTGACCGGGATCAACGTGATCGTCCGCAACGTGAACGATCCCTACGGCGATTCGAACTCGGAGCTCTCGGGCAACCGCTCGCAGGGTGAAGCCTCGACGCCGCGCGGAGACTTCGAGTTCAACGGTCTGACCCCCGGTGAGGAGTACGTGGTCTACATCGACGGCATCGTCGATGGCGGCTTCAGCACTCCGCCCACCACCGTCACGTTCAACGAGGAATGGTGGAACACGGCCGAGAGCGCCGACGGCACCGTCGATCCCGAGTGCGACTTCTCGGGCATCGTGGCCAACGGCGTGACCTCGAACGTCGACATCATCCTCACCGATCCCGGCGCCGTGCTGCCGCTCGGTGACGACGACTCGATCGAGGTGGCCCTTGGCTTCGAGTTCCCGTTCTGTGACGGCAACACCTACTCGAGCGTGTTCGTCGGTTCGAACGGGTTCCTGACCTTCGGCCAGGGTGACACCGACTTCTCGGAGTCGGTGGGCGAACTCCTCGACGGTCCGCCGCGCATCGCCCCGCTGTGGGACGACCTGTCGCCGAACACCGGCGGCACGGTCACCGCGGAGAACGTGGGCGGCGAATTCGTCGTCACCTTCACCGACGTCCCGCAGTTCGCCGGCACCGACTCGAACAACTTCACGGTGACGCTGCGTCCCGACGGCACGTACTCGATCGAGTACGGCGCCATCGCGACCACTGACGCCGTCGCGGGTCGCTCGCAGGGTGGCGGTGTCGCGGATCCGGGTTCGACCGATCTGTCGGCCGCGGCCCAGCCGATCGGTGACGGCCTGCAGACCGTGTACGAGGAGTTCTCGTTCGTGCCCAGCATCGACCTGGCCAACGGAACCTTCGAGTGGACGATCTGCGAGCTGCTGCCGCCGGCGATCCTCGACGTGGACACCACGCCGATCGAGGTGACGCTGCCGGCCGGTGGGACCACCCAGCTGCCGCTGGCGATCGCGAACGCCGCCGTGCCGCCGGCCTTCGATCTCGAGTGGAGCCTGGACGACGTCGAGGTCACCGCCTCGCCGTTCCTGGCCGGCTCGACGACCGAGCTCTTCGAGCCGCAGACGGCCTTCCGGCTCGAGCGCTCGAACGAGCGGTCCGGATCCACGGCGAAGAAGCCGACCACGGCCGAAGCGCTGAAGGACGTTTCCGAGAAGATGCCGCACGTGCACCCGCAACACCTGGCCAAGGCGCTGGGTCCGAATGCGGTGGCCGACGGCAGCTTCGAGGCGGGTCCCTTCGGCGGTGTGTGGACCGAGTCGTCCACGAACTTCGGCACGCCGATCTGTGACGTGGTCACCTGCGGCACGGGTACCGGCACCGGTCCCCGCACCGGCGCCTTCTGGACCTGGTTCGGTGGCATCGCCGCCTTCGAGGCCGGAAGCGTCAGCCAGACGGTGACCATCCCGACCGGCGACGTCGTGCTCAGCTTCTGGATCGAGCAGATCACCTGCGACTCGCCTTCGGACTACATGCAGGTGCTGATCGACGGCACCGAGGTGTTCCGTACCGACGGCGGCAGCGCGATCTGCGGTCAGCTCGGCTACACCGAGGTCACCGTCGATCTGACCGCGCTCGGCTTCGCCGACGGTCAGCCTCACAACGTGGAGTTCCGTTCCGAGATCTTCGCCGCCAACGGTGGTGGGACGAACTTCTTCCTCGACGACGTCGTGATCGCTGCCGAGATCTCCGACTGCGGATTCCTCTCGGCCAGCACCACCTCGGGCTCCGTGCCCGCGGGGGACAGCGACATCGTCGACCTCGTGTTCGACGCGACCGGCCTGGCGACCGGTTCGTACGACTGCGAGATCAACATCAGCAGCAACGGTGGCAGCGCCACGATCCCGGTCACGCTGAACGTGACGGGTGAGGACGTTCCGCCGACAGCCGCCTGCAACCCGTGGGTGACCATCGTCAACGAGACCGATACGGGTCCGTGCGAGGCCTTCGTCGATCCTTCGCAGGTCGACGCCGGTTCGTTCGATCCCGACGGCGGAGACGTGACGCTGGCCCTCGATCCTCCGGGACCCTATGTGGGTGGCCAGAACCCCGTGACCCTGATCGTCACCGACGACGAGGGCAACGTGAGCACCTGCGAGTCCGTGATCGTCGTGGACTGCCCGGTGCCCGTGTCGTTCACCGACGTCAGCGTCGCCCGCGAGGGCTGGGGTGCCGTGCTGCAGTGGCGTCTGGCCGAGGCCTTCGGCTTCACCGGATACCACGTGTACCGCCAGAATGGCGAGCAGACCGACCGCGTGCGTCTGACCGATCAGGTGCAGGACCTGTCGGTGGCCGGAAGCTTCCGGTTCGTCGACGAGGTCGCCCCGACCGGCGGCGCGACCTACACGGTCGAGCTGGTCAACGCCAACGGCGGCGCCATGTCCTTCGGTCCGTTCCGTCTGACCGAGGGCAGCGGTGACGACTCGATCATCCGTCTGGAGGGCGGCAGCCCGAACCCGTTCCGGGGCCAGACGACGATCTCGTTCGCCGTGCGCTCGCAGCAGGCCGTGAACCTGTCCGTCTTCGACCTCCGCGGTCGCCGCGTCGCCACCCTGGTGGACGGCGTGAAGGCCACGGGTCGTTACGACGTACGTTGGGACGGCCGCACCGACTCCGGCGCCGATGTCGGATCGGGTGTGTACCTCATGCGCCTGCAGGCCCAGGACCAGGTCGAGGTGCAGAAGGTCATGCTGACGAAGTAGATCCCACGGGATCGACTTCGCGATGACGAGGACGGCCCCCGACTCCGGTCGGGGGCCGTTCGCATTTCCGGGTCGTGCTCCGCGGTGCGACGACCGTTCACTTCCGCGGCGGAAGTGACGACCTCCGCCGCGGAAAGTCCGCGGACTACTTGATCAGTACGGCCTTCCTCGTTTCCGAGAAGCCCTCCGTCACCGCCTTCACGTAGTACACCCCACTGCCCACGACCGATCCCCGGTCGTCGCGGCCGTTCCAGTCGAGCCGCAGCTCCGCGGCCGCCGCCGTTCCGTCGTGCAACATCCGCACGCGTTCGCCGCGGGCGTTGAAGACCTCGACCGTGGCCTCGACCCCGGCCCGGGGCAGCACGAACACCACCTGCGTGCTGGGGTTGAAGGGCGTCGGGTGGACGGCGAGCGAGGCCGTGCGAAGGGCGGGAGCGTCGACCGCGATCGGCGGTCCGCCGAGGAACTCGAACACGTCGCGCAGCAGGCGCGTGCGTGCGCTGCCGAGGCCGGAGTCCCGCGACAGGTTCTCGCGCACCGCGGACAGACCGAAGGGGAAGGTGACGTCGACCTTGCGGTCGAAGCCGTCGAGGCGGTCGTACGCCACGCCGGCCGCCGGGCCGGAGAAGGCCACCCCACTCGAGGGATCGACGAACACGTGCGAGGCGAACGCACCGACCGGTCCGGGCGTCACGTGATCGAAGGTGTTGAGCCCCGGGCAGCCGCCGTAGGCGACGACGCCTGCGGTGAAGGCCTCCGACACCCCGGACGGCTCGACCAGCGGCACGGCCAGGCCGCCGATCGCCGGGCTCACGTCCGGTCCCTCGACGGTGACGCCCATGACCGTGGTCACGTAGGCCGCACCGTCGCTCGAGTCGAGCTCGAGGGCCGAGGCGATGGAGTCGCCGAAGTACACGGTGTGGCGCTCCCGCAGAAGTGCCTTCCAGGCGTCGAGCACTCCCAGATCGTTGCCCTTGTCGTTCACACCGTCGTCGCTGCCGTCGCTCAGGACGCCGCTGCCGATGTTGCCCGCCAGGACGACGATCGTGTCGTAGCCGGCGAGCTGCTCGACCCGCGCGCCGTGGCCCCGCCGTTCGCCGAGCGGGCCGTCGACGGCGGCGGCGCCGATCCCGTTGCTCACCCGCGAGGTCGGTGCCTGCTCGGTGTAGCTGTCCCAGTCGAATCCCTCGGTCAGGCCCAGTTCGCCGAAGGCCAGCACGAGTTCCTCTTCGTTGCCGCGGCGGCCGAAGGCGTTGAGCACGAGGATCGAGGGTTGGGTTCCCGTCACGTCGTCGATGCTCGGCAGCGCGCGCACGGTGAAGGTGCGGGAGTAGCTGCTGCCGCCGTCGGGGCTCCACTGCCCGAAGCCACCGAGGTTGCTCGGAAGCGTCGTCACCCGGCCCTCGCTGTCGACCGCCTCGAAGTTGTAGTGCAGCAGGTCGCCCGGGTACAGGAAGTCGGCGTCGGGCAGGTCGGCGAAGTACGTGCCCTGGGCCGGAATCCCGGACGCCGACACCGCCGGTTGCAGGAGCACGCTGCCCGTCCAGACCTCGCGTCCCCCGATCACCTCGCCGGTGACGACGTCCTCGTCCCACGGGCCGGCCGGGGCCGAGCGCAGCGAGGACTCGAACAGCGGGTTCAGGCGCAGGGCCCAGCGCATGCGCAGTTCCGCGACCTCGGTCCCGGGGATCAGCGCCTGCGCCGACACCAGGACCGAGTCGCCGGGCACGACCAGGGCACCCGTGTTGACGTCGGCCGCGCGGTCGAAGCGCACGTCGAGGGCGTCGCGTGCCGCGGCGTCGGACACGTCGATCGACCCGCTCACCGGGAAGGCGTCCTGGGCCAGGTCGCTCGTCCGCGCACCCAGAGCGACGCCGTCGACGCGGAACTTGCTGAGCCGGACGTCGTCGAACCACGGTCCGGTCCGCGCCTGATCGCAGAAGAAGAGGACGTCGCACAAACTGGTGGCGCCCAGTCGGATCTGGATCTTCTCGGGATCCGGCGGCAGGAGGTCGGTCAGCTCCTCGACCTGGCGCAAGTACTGCGGCGTCGAGCCGAAGTACACGAAGTCCCGATCGAGCCACGGGGTCCACTGCCCGTCCGCGTAGGCGCGCACCGCCCACACGTAGAAGATCCCACTGCTCAACGGGTTGTCCCGGTACACCGAGAAGGACAGCACCGCTCCGGCCACGTCGGCGCCGTCGTCCTCCGGACCGGGCAGATCCCACTCGATCTCGGGGCTGACCACGACGTTGTCGATCTGGCCGACGAAGTCCAGCCCCCCCGTGTCGTTGACGACGTAGGTGCCGTCGGGCAGCTGGCTGCCGCCGGTGCTGGCCCGACCGCTCACGCCCGGCCCGTTGGGCGGTTCCTGGCCGAAGTCGATGAAGTTCACCTGCGGCGTCTCGTTGCGCCGGCATGGATCGAGGCCCTCTCCCCGCGGGAACACGTTCGAGAAGTCCCCGAAGAAGGGTTGCCGCTGCGGGTCGAACAGGTACGGTCCCGCCCCCTCGAAGTCCTCGGTGAAGCTGCCCTGGCTCGTGGTGAGCACGATGTCGTCGAGTTGCACGGCGCCATCGGTGTCGAAGACCTCGCCGTAGAGCGGGGACTGGTCGGAGAGGACACCGTCCGAAGCGAAGCGCAACCGGATGCGGATCCGCGGGTCTCCGAAGCCTCCGTAGTCGTCGCCGCCGTAGACGATCGGCCGCACGTCGGGCAGCTCGGCGAAGCGAACGCCGGGGACGGGGAAGTCCCCGGTCGACGGATCGCGGTTGGTCCCGTCGATCTCGAGCACCTGCACCCAGATCCCCGCCGAGTCGTACTCCACGTAGAAGAAGTCGAAATCGGGCTCGGTGTCGTGGTTGAAGACGAAGTCGAGATCGACCGTCTGCCCCTGCGAGGGATCGGCGATCGGCGCGGACTCGTACAGGAGCGACTCGTTCCAGTTGTCGCCGTAGCCGGGGGCCGCGACCCATCCGACCGTCTCGGGGCTGTCGGCCGGCAGACCGCACCACATGGCCCGGTTGCCGGCTCCGTTGTCGTTCAGGTTATCGGCGGCGAAGGTGTCGACGCTCCAGTAGTTCGGCTTCTCGGTGAGATCGACGCCGGTCCAGTCGCCCGGGTCCTGGCTCAGGCCAGCGGGGTTGCCGTCGGGGGTCTCGAAGCGGCCCTCGACATACTCGTCGCCGGTGCCGGGAATGCCGTCGGGATCGCGCAGCGGACGGGCCGGTCCCCCGTACAGGTCGAAGGTGTCGGGGCCGGCCGCCGAACGCTCGAGCAATGCGTTCGAACTCGTGGTGCTGGTGATCACGGTGCCCGGTGCGGACACGATGCGACGCTCGTCGCGATCCGGGGGCTCCGCGGTCCGGTCGGCAGCGAGACCGGACACGGGCGGGAGGAGCAGCAACAGGAGAAGGGCTGGAACAGTGAATGGACGCCAGAACATGGCACTCCGTTTCTTCCGTCCAGGGGACGGAACGTAGGGGCGAGTGGATCGTCCACGCCCCGGCGACGGCGTGGACGACGCTCCTGGGGAAGAGTCGCGATTCGATCTCCTTGTAGAAGCTACTTCACGAGAACGGCCTTCCTCGTGTCGGCGAAGCCGAGGGTCGTCGCCTTCACCAGGTACACACCGCTGGCGACCGCCGACCCGCGGTCGTCGCGTCCGTTCCAGTCCAGGCGGAGTTCGGCGCTCGCGGCGGCTCCGTCGTGCAGCACCCGCACGCGTTCGCCGCGCACGTTGAAGACCTCGACCGTCGCGTCGACTCCGGCCCGCGGCAGAACGAAGACCACCTGCGTGCTCGGGTTGAACGGCGTCGGGTGCACGGCGAGCGAGGCGCTGCGGAGCGCCGGAGCGTCGACCGCGGTCGTCGGCGTGCCCAGGTGGTCGAGCACGTCCTGCAGCAAGCGGGCGCGGGTGCTGCTCGCCCCCACCGCCCGGGACAGGTCGTCGCGGATCGAGGAGAGTCCTACGGGGAAGGTCAAGTCGACCTTCCGGTCGCCACCGACGGTGCGGTCGTGCACCACGCCCGCGGCGGGTCCGGGCACGATCGTTCCGCTCGACGGATCGACGAAGCCGTACGCGGCGAAGGCCCCTGCGGCCTCCGGCACGATCTCGTCCAGGAATCCCCGGCACCCGGCGTAGGCGAGAAAGGAGGTGTCGAAGGCCGGTGCGGCCCCGGTCGGGATCACCCGCGGGTTCGACTGCCCGCCGATCGCGGGGCCCACGTCGTTGTCCTCGGCCCGCACCCCCATCACGTCGGCCACGTAGGCGGCCCCGTCGACCGGACTGTCGTTCACCAGTCCGGTGACGAGCGACGCCCCGAAGTACACCGTGTGGCGAGGCCCGGCGAGCTGCTTCCACCCGCTCAGCACGGCCAGGTCGGGACTCTTGTCGTTGCCGACGTCGTCGGAGCCGTCGCTGATCAGGTTGGTGAACAGATTCCCGCTCAGGTAGACGATCGTCTCGTAGCCGGCGAGTTGCGCGACGGTCGCGCCGTGCCCCCGGCGATCGCCGAGCGCGTTGTCCGCACCGGCCGAGCCGATCCCGTTCGAGACGCCCGAACTCGCCCCCTGCACGGTGTAGCTGTCCCAGTCGAGGCCCTCGATCAGACCGAGGTCGGCGAAGGCGAAGACAAGTTCCTCTTCGTTGCCACGGCGACCGAAGTCGTTGACCACGAGGATCGACGGCTGGCTTCCCTGGGCGCCGGTGATCGTGGGCAGGGCGCGCACGGTGAAGGTCCGTGCGTAACCGCTCACCCCGACGGCATCCCACTGACCGAAGCCGGCGGTGTCCGTGGGCAGCGTGGTCACCCGTCCGTCGCTGTCGACCGCCTCGAAGTGGTAGTGCAGCACGTCGCCCGGGTAGAGGAAGTCCTCGTCGGGCAGGTCGGCGAAGAAGACGTCGTCGATCGCCACGCCCGAGGCCGTCCGCGCGCTGTCGGCCACGACCTCGCCCGTCCAGATCTCGACGCCGTCGACGATCGTGCCGGTGGTGACGTTCTCGTCGACGTCGCGGGCCGGTGGCTGCCGCAGGTCTGCCTCGAAGGCCGGATTGAGCCGCAGCGCCCACTTCAGGCGCAGGTCGGCGATGGCGGTGCCGGGGATCACGGGGTTCGCGCGAAACAGGACCGAGTCGCCGGGAACGACGGTCGAGCCGCTGCCGACGTCGCGCGCCATGTCGAAGCGCACGTCGAGGGCGTCGCGGGCCGCGGCCGTGGACACGTCGATCGATCCGCTCACCGGGAAGGCATCGTTCGCCAGGTCGACCGTCCGCGCCCACAGGGCGATTCCGCCGATTCGGTACTTCGAGATGCGCACGTCGTCGTAGAACGGCGCGGGCGTGGCGTCGTCGCCGGGCAGGCCGAAGTCGTCGGCGACGTCGATCACACCGAGAGCCACCTGGATCTTCTCGGGATCGGGTGGCAACAGCGCCGTGAGGTCGTGGCGGAAGCGGTCGTAGCGGCCGCCGGGCACGAAGAACACGAAGTTGCTGTCGACCCAGGGCCCCCACGCGCCGTCACGGAAGGCGCGCACCGCCCAGGTCTCGACCATGAAGCTCCTCGTACTGCGGTGCCAGAACGACGAGTACTCGAGCCGCGCCCCCACCATGTCGGGTCCGTCGTCCTGCGGCCCGGGGAGGTCCCACGCGAGTTCCGGACTCCAGACCTCGTTGTGCAGCGGCACCCCGTCGAGTCCACCGGTGTAGTTCTTCACGTAGCCGCCGGGGATCCCATAGTCCCAGTTCGGCGACAGCGACCCGCCGGTGCTGACGTCACCGGTGATGCCCGGACCGTTCGGCGGTGCCTGTCCGAAGTCGATGAAGTTCAGCTGGGGCGTGGCGTTCTCGGCGCAGGGGTCGATGTCGGTCGCACGCACGAAGACGTTCGAGAAGTCGCCGCAGATCGGTGCCGGGGCTGGCTCGAACAGGTACGGGCCATCCCCTTCGAAGTCCTCGATGAAGGTCCCCTGATCGGTGGTCAGCACGACGTCGTCCAGCTGCACGGCGCCGTCGCCGTCGAACAGCCCGTCCTGGTCGGAGTAGGCGGTGTCGGACTCGAACACCAGACGAATGCGGATGCGGTCGCCCTGGCCGTAGTCGTCGCCGGAATGGACGATCGGATCGGCCGTGGTCGAGGCGTACTGCACGCCCGGCACGGGGAACTCGCCGGTGCCGGGATCCTTGTTCGTGCCGTCGATCGAGAACACCGTGACCCAGCTGCCGGCTCGCTCGTACTCCACGCGGAAGAAGTCGTAGCTCGGCTCGGTGTCGTGGTTGAAGACGAAGTCGAGGTCGACGGTCTGGCCCTGCTGGCGGTCGACGACGGGGTCGGACTCGTACAGCAGGACCTCGACCCAGTCGTTGCCGTAGCCGGGCGCGGCGGCCCAGCCGGCGGTCGTGGGCGTCCCGGCCGGTAGCCCGGCCCACATGGCGCGGTTGCCCGCACCGTGGCCTCCGAGGTTGGCGGCCCGGAAGGTGCTCACGTGCCAGTGGTTGGCGACGTCGGTGCGGTCGACCCCGGTCCAGTCGCCCGGGCCCGGGCTCAGACCGGCCGGCAGTCCGGCGAGGCTCTCGAAGCGGCCCTCGACGTACTCGTCGCCGCTGCCCGGCACGCCGTCGGGATCGCGCAGCGGGCGCGTCGGTCCGCCGTACAGGTCGAACGTGTCGGGCCCGGCCGATTCGCGCCGCAACAGCGCGCCGGCGGTGGTGGTGCTGGTGAGGATCGTGCCCGGGCCGGGCACGACGAGGTCGTAGGTCGCCGGATCACGGTCGCGCGGACCCGGCCGCGCATCGGCGTCGACGGCGAAGCTGGTGAGGAACAGTGAGAGCGAGAAGAAGAGGGCAGAGAGACGAATCCACTTCAGGGGATCCACGGCACGACTCCCATCCTTCGCGCAGGCGCGAAGTCGAGGGGACGAACGGTCCCACGCGTCTCGGCGAAGACGCCCGGGACGGCGAACGAACGGGAAGAGCCGTGGTCCATCGTAGCACGACGGATCGCCTCCATCGTGCAGAATCGGGACCGGCGGGGCAAGGTCTGCCCCGCCGGTGGGGATCGTTCACCGTGCGCAGGTCTGCGCGCGTCCCCCGTCGATCGCCACGCACTCGCCGGTGATCCAGCCCGCGCGTGCAGACCCGAGGAAGGCGATCAGCTCGGCCACTTCCTCGGGTTCGCCGGGCCGTCCGAGCGGGTGCGTATCGGCGCTACGCTCGAGGAAGGCGGCGTAGGTGTCTTCGTCCATGCCGCCGGCGCGGTGCAGATTGGTACGCACCACCCCTGGATTCACCGCGTTCACACGGACGCCCTTCGGCGCCAGGTCGAGCGCCATGCACCGGGTCATCTGGTCGACCGCGGCCTTGCTCACGCAGTAGCTCAGAACCCCGGGGAACGCGCGCGTGCCCGTCACGCTGCTCACGTTCACGATCGCGCCCTTCGCCGCTTCGAGCGCGGGCAGCGCGCGGCGCGTGAGGTCGAAGAGCGAGCGGACGTTGATGTCCATCATGTGGTCGAAACTCTCGAGCGTGGTGGCCTCGGTGCTGCCGCTGCCGATGATGCCGGCCGCGTTCACGAGCAGGTCGAGACCCGACGCGCCGCCCGCCGCGGTCGCGAACTCCACGAGGCGCTCGCGGAAGCCGGGGTCGGTGAGATCGCCGGGGAAGCGGGTGAGGTGGCCGTCGGCGCCGGAGGCCTCGTCCTCGAGGACCTCCAGGGCGGCCTGGTTGCGTCCGGTGGCCACGACCCGGCCGCCGCGCTGGGCCACCAGGAGCGCCGTGGCCCGTCCGATTCCACTGCTGGCGCCCGTGACCAGGGCGGTTCGTTCCGCGAAGTCGTGCAGCATTGCATGTGCCTCCCCGTGGGGTCGATCGATGTCCCGTGGAGGTCCGAGCGTGCTCCCCCCCGCCCGTAGGGTCAAGTCCGGCCCCCGCGCGGAGACATCAGGCCTCAAGGTCGGCATCCGACGGGTCGATTCCAGGGGCGACGACCGCTTCCACGCCCCCGAGCCGAAGAGTCCCCGTGCGCCGCCCGCGATCCATCCGAGGCCAGATCCTGGTGGCCCTGCTGGCACTCACCATCGGTGAGCTGCTGATCGTGTCGGCCGCGGTGATCTCGCTCGAGACCTATCTGACCTCGCGCTCGCTCCGCAACGAGGTCGATCTGCTGTCGGAGGTGGTCGGTCAGAGCCTGCACGCACCGCTGGTGTTCGAGGACGAGATCACTGCGCGGGAGACCCTCGCCACGCTCGACCCCGTGCCGCACGTCCAGTTCGCGGCCCTGGTCACGGCCGAGGGCGACACCATGGCGACCTACCGGCGCGCGCATCCGAACGGAAGCGGCGCTCCGGAGGGCCGGCACCACGCCACTCGACCCATTGCCAGCCGCGGCCGCACGCTCGGCACACTGCACGTAGTCACCGACCTCAGTCCGGTGTGGGAACGCTCGCTGCGCTTCGCGGCGACTCTCGCGGTGATCTTCGTCGCGGCGGTGGGGATCGCCGTCCTGGTCGCCCGGCGCATCCAGGCCGCGCTCGCCCGCCCCCTGCAGGAACTCGCCGACACCTCGCGACGGATCACCCGCGAAGAGGACTACTCGTTGCGCGCCGCCGACCACACGGCCGAGGAGATCGCCACGCTGATCCGCGGCTTCAACACCATGATGGGCCGGATCCAGGAACGCGACGGCGAACTGCGCGACCACCACGACCAGCTCGAGTCGCGGGTCGAAGAGCGCACGGCCGAACTGACCCGCGCCAAGGAACACGCCGAGGACGCCGTCCGCGCCAAGAACGAGTTCCTGGCCAACATCTCGCACGAGCTTCGTACGCCCATGCACGCCATCCTGGGCTTCGCCGATCTCGGCAAGAAGAGGGGTGCCGAGGGTCGCGCGGAGAAGCTGCCCGGGTACTTCGACCACATCCTCGAGTCTGGTGACCGGCTCCTGGAGCTTCTGAACGAGCTGCTGGACCTGTCGAAACTCGAGGCCGGCAAGATGAAGTTCGAGTTCGGCCCGCACGACCTCGGCGCCGTGATCCGCAACGCCGTCGACGAGTCGCGCTCGCTGTTCAGCAACCGGGGCATGACGCTGCACCTCGAGGTCCACGACGAGATCGTCCTGACGATCGACCGCAACCGGATCCTGCAGGTGCTGCACAACATCATCCACAACGCCGCGAAGTTCTCGCCCCAGCAGGGCCAGGTGTGGATGAGCCTGCGCCGCGACGGCGACATGGCCGTGATCGAGATCCGCGACGAGGGGATCGGCATTCCCGAGCAGGACCTCGAACGCATCTTCCACATGTTCGAACAGGGCAGCACGACCCGGACCGGCGCCGGTGGCACCGGACTGGGGCTGGCCATCTGCGACCAGATCGTCGCGGTGCACCACGGCCGGATCCACGCCCACAACCATCCGGAGGGCGGTGCGGTCTTCGTGGTCGAACTGCCGCTCGAGCCGACCACGGAGGCCGTCCGATGACCCACCGACACCATCCGGCCCCACGACCGGGAGATCCCGCATGAACCGCCTGCCACGAATCCTCGCCGTCGACGACGATCCCATGAACCGGATCGTGGTCATGGAGTATCTCGAGGACGACTACGATCTCGTCGTCGTCGAATCGGGACAGGAGGCGCTCGACACGATTCCCCGCTTCCGGCCCGACGTGGTCCTGCTCGACATCATGATGCCCGGCCTGGACGGCTACGAGACCTGCCGCCGCATCAAGAGCGACCCGCACTCGCGCCACACCAAGGTGATCCTGGTGTCGGCCAAGGCCATGCTCGAGGAACGCCTCGAGGGCTACGAGGCCGGCGCCGACGACTACGTGACCAAGCCCTTCTCCGGTGACGAGCTGTGCGCCAAGCTCGACGTGTACCTGCGGCTGCGATCGGTCGAGGAGGTCGACGACCTCAAGGGACAGTTCCTGGCCCTGCTCTCACACGAGACGCGCACCCCGCTGACCGCGATCGCGTGTCCGGCGAGCCTGCTGCAGATGGAATTGACCGACCGACCCGACCTGCTCGAACTCGCGGGCACGATCCTCGGCGGCGCGCAGCGGCTCGAGACCATGATCGACCGCGCCCTACGCCTGTGCGAGTACAAGGCCGGGCACGTCCCCCTGAACCTCGAGGCAGTGGACCTGGGTGAACTCACCGACCGCGGCCTCGACGACGAGTCCGAACAGATCGAGAGCAAGGGCATCCGCATCGTGCGCGCCCCGGCCTCGGATCTGACCGTCGAAGGGGATCCCGAAGAACTGCAACTGGTGGTACGCAGTCTGTTGAAGCACACGATCGAGGGGCTGGACACCGAAGGAACCCTCGAGGTCGATTGGCTCGCCACGGCGGACACGGTCGAGATGCAGATCCGCGACGATGGCTCGACGGCCGACGAGAGCTGGACACCGTACCTGTTCGAGGACTTCTACGTGCCGTCGCTCGAGAACCACACCGGAAGTCTCGAGCTCGAACTGGCCCTGGCCGGGGCCGTGGTCCGCGAGCACGGAGGCGCCATCTCGGCCCGCGTGGACGCGTCCGGCAACCAGGTCTTCGACGTGAGGCTGCCCCGGGTGGTCGACCGCGAGCGAATCGTCACGACCGATCGCAAGTCATCGCTCTTCCCGGCGCTGACCTGAGGAGACCACGACCGTGCACGCGCACCGACACCCCTCCGGTCGCTCGACCGGGACCGCCCACGGCAGCCTCGTCGCTGCGGTGGGTCTGGTGGTGTGCGTGCTGCTGGCCGCCCTGACGACCGCTCCGCCTCCGGCGCGCGCCGGAACGGAAGGGCGCGAGGCCCTGGTGAAGGCGGCCTTCCTCTACCACTTCCTCGAGTTCGTCGACTGGCCCGACTCGGTGACCGCGGGCGAGGACGGCGTGGTCCGGATCGGTGTGCTCGGCTCCGATCCCTTCGGCCCGAAGCTCGACGAGGTGTTCCGCTCGTCCGACGACGTCACCACCTTCCGCGTGTTGCGATCGACGCGCGCCGACGACCTGGTCGACTGCCGCCTGGTGTTCGTCTCGTCCGACGCTCCCGAAGACTACCGCACGGCGATCGACGTGCTCGCGCCCCTGCCGGTGTTGACGGTCGCCCACCACGAGGGATTCGCCGCCGACGGCGGGCACATGAACTTCTTCGTGGAGAACGACCGCCTGCGCTTCGAGGTGAACCTGGCCGCCACCGAGGCCAGCGGCCTGCGGCTGAGCTCGCGTCTGCTGAAGCTGGCGCGGATCGTCGAGCCGACGTCGAGCCGTTGAGCCCTGCGTTCAGACCCTCTCGACGCGCGTGGCCGCCTTGCGCAGTCGATTGAGGATCGCCCGTCCCAGACCTTCGTCGGCCACCGTGCCCACCACGATGCGCGACACGCCGCGGGCGTCGAGCGCACGCAGGGCCGCGTAGAAGTCGTGCGCGAAGGCCTCGAGGTCGGCGAACGACACCACCCGGTCGCCGGTCGCGCCGAGTTGCAGACCGACGATGCCGACCGTGGGGTTCTCGGCGGCGAGCGCGGTCAGGTGAAGGCGGACCGCGTCGGGATCGCCCTCGATCAGGGACAGCGGCGCACGCGGGCTGTAGTGGCGGTACTTCATGCCGGGAGCGCGGGCGTCGGTCGTTTCGCTCGGCACCGCCACGGTCGGGTGCAGGTCCACCGCTCCGAGCACCGCCCGCAGCGCTTCGACCGGCACCGCGCCTGGTCGCAGCACCAGCGGGGGATCGACCGTGACGTCGACGACCGTGCTCTCGAGTCCCACGCGGCAGGCGCCGCCGTCGATCACCACGTCGACGCGATCGCCCAGGTCGTCGAGCACGTGCGTGGCCGTGGTCGGGCTCGGCCGTCCGCTGCGGTTGGCACTCGGTGCGGCCACCGGACCGGCGCCCTCGAGCAGCGCGCGGGCGACCGGATGGTCGGGCACGCGCACGGCGATCGTGTCGAGGCCGGCGCTGACCGCGGCGGGGAACTCCGGGCGCCGCGCGCCCACCAGGGTGAGCGCGCCGGGCCAGAAGGCCCGGGCCAGACGCTCGGCGCCGTCGGGCCAGGTGGCGAGCACCGCGCGCGCGGCGTCGGTCGAGGCGACGTGCACGATCAGCGGGTTGTCGTGGGGACGGCCCTTGGCGCGGAAGATCGCCTCGAGGGCCACCGGATCGTCGGCCCGCGCGCCGAGGCCGTAGACGGTCTCGGTGGGGAAGGCCACGAGGCCGCCGCGGCGCAGGGCCTCGACCGCCGGGCCCAGGTCGTCGTGTCCGGCCCGCAGAACCCGTGTCATGGTGGACTCCCGGTGCGCGCACCCTGCCTTGCGCGCCGCGACGCGCTCCCCTACGCTGCGGCACGCTCCTTCGGATCTCCCGCTTCCATACTCCCTCGCATGGCCAAGCGCAAACGCGATTCCGGCGACGGCCTGGTCTACTCGACCGACCACGGCCGCATGTGCCCCGACTGCGGACGTCCGGTCGACGACTGCACGTGCAGCACCATCGCCGGCGCGGTCACCGGCGACGGCCGCGTGCGCGTGCGCCGCGAGTCGAAGGGACGCAAGGGCAAGACCGTGACCGTGATCGAGAGCGTGGCGCTCGATCCCTTCGCCCTGGCCGCACTGGCCAAGGAGCTGAAGCAGCGCTGCGGCAGCGGCGGCACCGCCAAGGACGGCCGCATCGAGATCCAGGGCGACCACGTCGAGCTCGTCGTCGACGAACTCCGCGCGCGCGGCCACGACGCCAGACGCGCCGGCGGTTGATCGGCGCCCGTCACTCCAGCAACAGCATGGAGCGCGAGAGCGTGCGGCCGTTCGCCTGCAGACGGGCGCGGTAGACCCCGCTCGCCACCGGCGTGCCCGTGTCGTCGCTGCCGTCCCACCGTCGTTCGTGGTGGCCGGCCTCCAGACGTCCGTCGACCAGCGTGCGCACCCTGCGGCCGGCGGAGTCGTAGATCGTCAACCGTACCCGGCCGGTGCGCACCGTCGAGAAGTGCAGCGTGGTGGCCGGGTTGAAGGGATTGGGCACGTTGGGTCGTAGGTCGACCGCTCCGATCGGCGCGGCCGGTGTGTCGGTGGTCGTCACCGGAAGCACCAGCGCACTGAGGTTGCCCGCGAAGTCCGTGGCCGCCACCCAGTAGCGGTATGCCCACGGACTGGCTCCCCCGAAGTCGGTGTCGGCGAAGGCCGGCAGCACGGTGGTCACCAGCGGTGCGGCACCCGGGTCGGGTACGGCGGCCGCGTCGTCGGTGCGGAACACGACGTAGCCGCCCAGGTCGGTCGACGTCGACGGGTTCCACGACAACTGGTTGCCGTCGCCCGTGTACGACACCACCAGCTGGCCGGGCGCCTCGGGCGAGAGGTCGTCGGTGGAGTAGCCACTGTCGACCGGCGAGTCGAAGAACACGAAGGGATCGTCGGTCATCGCCGAGACGAAGAAGGCCGACCAGCAGTCGCCGTCGACGATCGTCGAGTCGCACAGCGTATCGGCCACGAGCTGGTAGCCCTGGTCGCCGCGGGCGGGAACGGTGGCCACGAAGTCCCAGCCCAGCAGTTTGGGACGACCCTCCGGCGCCGTCTTCGTGGGCGCGTCCTGACGCCGGTACACGCCGTAGCCGGTGACCGTGACGTCGAAGCCGAGGGTGTCGAAGGCGCTGGCACTCCAGGTGACCCGCACCCGTCCTCCCTGGTCGGCCGGAATGTCCTCAACCGCCGCGATGATCGGTTCGGCGGCACATCCCTGCCCGCGCGCGCCGATCCGCCCGCAAGCCGGGTCGCCCGTCGGCGAATCCGGCAGGCACGGCGAGATCGACACGAGCGTGTAGCTGCCGCCGTTCGGATCGCAGAAGATCGGGTCGACGCTGATGTTGCCGCTCTCTCCGAGCAGTCCGTCGAGCGGGCCCGTGTAGTCGCTGCCGTTGTCGAACACGTTCGTGCACGTGACCACCGGCACCGTGCCCACCGACGACTCGTAGGCCGCCCCGGTGTTCGTCACCACGATCGTGTTGGCCACCGTGACCGAGTCGT
>Ga0102940_1000252_pt1 | contig 37251 bp, 30 predicted proteins | sample SalPonR2_C_D1_MG_FD_78215 | JGI IMG/M metagenome (GOLD analysis project Ga0102940, IMG submission 78215) | Salt pond soil microbial communities from South San Francisco under conditions of wetland restoration - Salt Pond MetaG R2_C_D1_MG | ecosystem: Environmental > Aquatic > Marine > Intertidal... | reverse complement strand
GTTAATGTGATGGAGGTGTCGGCGCGTTTGGGGGTAAAGGCTATTTTGGCCACCGAGCCCAGAGAAGGATAAATAGAACATTGTTATGGGACTTAAAAAGCGAAGTAAAGTCAGTGCAGAATTCAGTATGTCGTCCCTGACCGACATTATTTTCTTGCTATTGATCTTTTTTATGCTGACGTCAAGCCTGGTGGCTCCTAATTCCCTTAACCTCAAGCTGCCGGGGAGCAGTAACGCCAGTGTGGTGACCGAAAGCCGTATGGATGCCGTACGCATTTCCCGCAACGGTAATTATTACCTCAATAATCGGCGGATGTCGACGGGTGTACTGGAGAGTGAATTGAGCGAGCGGGCCCGGGGTAGCCGCAGCAAATATACGTTTACCATTGCTTTCGATCAGGGTACGCCGACGGAGTACGTGGTAGCGGTAATGGACATTGCTCTGCGGATTGGCGCCGATGGTATCCTCAAAACGCCCAAATAAAAAACCTTTAAAGACCGGTGCCGGATGGAATGATCTGACCGGCTGTTGCGTTAATATAAGCATATAAGCCTGTTTAAAATTTACCTTTTGGCGGGCAAATAGCCATACATCGACCCTCACTTCAGCCTTTTTTCGTCCCGTAGCGCTGCTACGAGCCTCAAAATGGCTTTTTGAGCAACCAGGTTCTGGCTATTTTCGTCAGCAAAAGCAAATTCCAAACGGGCTTTAAAGCAAAACTTCCACTATGGACCAGGTAATTGATCACAACCAGCAAAAAGATAAGCGTAAAGGGTATACGGCGAGTATCATCGCCGGCATTCTGGTGTTGATTCTCATCTTTCTTCCGTTGTTAAAATACCCGACACCTCCACCGGGGCAGGAGGGAATTTTGGTCAATCTTGGCTTGCCGGATATCGGGCAGGGTAATGAGAATGCCGGCCCTTCCGCGCCGGCAGTAGAGGAACCGGTTGAAGAAGAGGTGCCGGAGGAAGAAATCTCCGAGCCAACTCCTCCTCAGGAAACGTCGGAGCCCGAGCCCGATCCACAGCCCACGGAAGAAGAGGTGCTGACCACCGATGACCCTACCGAGCCCAGCCTGAGTGAACGGGAAAAGCAGGAGCAAGCAGAGCGCGAACGCGAACGGCAGGAAGAACTGGAACGCCAACGCCAACAAGAACTGGAGCGGCAGCGACAGGAGGAAGCAGCCCGGAAAAAAGCAGCCGAGGAAGCCCGTAAGCAGCAGGAAGCTGACGAATTAAAAGATAAGCTCGGAGGCCTGTTTGGCGATGGCAAAGGTAAAGGCGATACCGGAACGGAAGGCAATCAGGGGGATCCCGAAGGGGATCCGGATGCTTCCCGGTTAGAGGGGATCAGCACCGGATCGGGCACCGTGGGCGGAGGCCTTTCCGGCCGGGGGGTTACCGCTTCTCCCAAAGTAACTGACCGTTCCCAGGATCAGGGAATCGTAGTCGTTCGCGTCTGTGTGGATCGCTCGGGTAGTGTGGTTTCTGTCGATTTCACCCAGCGGGGAAGTACGGCCACCAGTGCCCGCCTCAAGGAACTGGCCGTATCCAACGCCAAAAAATGGAAGTTTTCGCCCGGCGAAGTAGATAAACAGTGTGGAACAATAACGTATAATTTTAAAGTAAAATAGTAGATGAGAAGCAGGTAGCAGGTATCATGTACATATTGTATCTGCTGCTTTCTTCTTCATACCTCACACCTCACACTTCACACCTCACACCTCATACCTCATACCTCACACTTCATACTTCACACCTCACACTTCATACTTCACACTTCATACTTCACACCTCACACTTCATACCTCATACCTCAAATGTCCTACCCTGAAACACTACAATGGTTATACACGCAGCTCCCCATGTACCAGCGGGTAGGTGGGGCAGCGATGAAGAAAGACCTTACAAATATTCGGCGTTTGTGCAGTGCTTTGGGCGATCCACATCAGCGCTTCCGGTCCATACACATTGCCGGTACCAATGGTAAGGGCAGCACAGCCCATATGCTAAGTGCAATATGGCAATCAGCGGGGTACCGCGTGGGATTGTATACATCCCCGCATTACCGGGACTTCCGGGAGCGTATCAAACTCAACGGTCAGCTGGTGCCGGAAGAATGGGTAGTGGCGTTTGTAGAGAACTATCGCGACACCTTTATCGCAATTCGGCCGTCTTTTTTTGAAATTACGGTGGCCATGGCTTTCCAGTATTTTGCGGAAGCTGAGGTCGACATAGCCGTAATTGAGACGGGATTGGGCGGACGGCTCGATTCCACGAATATTCTCACGCCCGAGCTCAGTATTATTACCAACATCAGTTACGACCACATGCAATTTTTGGGCGACACCCTGCCCGAGATTGCCGGGGAAAAGGCCGGGATTATCAAACCGGGCGTACCGGTGGTTATTGGAGAAACACAACCGGAGAGTCGCCCTGTTTTTTTGGCGAAAGCCGAACGCGAAGCGTCACCGATCGTCTTTGCGGATCAACACGTGCAAGCTACGCTGGCAGAAGCCGACTTCCGACATTCGATATTTCGAGTTACCCGCGATGGGCAGGAGTGGTTCGATCATTTGGAGGTAGAGGTCTATGGCGCATACCAACGTCTTAATCTGCAGACGGTGTTGTGTAGTACACAGCAATTGCAAGGTAGATGGGGCATTTCAGCTGGCCATATTAGAGAAGGGCTGGGGCAAGTACGTGAACTAACTCGCTTTCTGGGGCGGTGGCAGCAACTGGGGACGAACCCGTTGGTGCTTAGTGATAGCGCCCATAATGAGGCAGGTTTGCAGCAGGTGGTAGCCCAATTGCGACGCATTCCCCACCGGAAGATGCACGTGGTCTTTGGTATGGTTAATGATAAAGATATAGAGAAGGTGTTGTCCTTTCTGCCCCGGGAAGCCACCTATTATTTTGCCCGTCCTGATGTGCCGCGCGGACTAGATGCAGAAATGCTGCACCGGAAAGCAACCGTGGCCGGATTATCAGGAGACCGATACGCATCGGTCACAGAGGCCCTGACGGCAGCCCGGGCAAAGGCTGCCGGAGAAGATCTGATCTTTATTGGAGGTAGTATCTTTGTGGTGGCCGAGGTGGTCTAGCGGTGAAATATATTATACTTCAGGATGCAGTAAATGGCTCTGAATCCATCTTTCCAGTTAATTTTTTTTCCTTCGGCGTACGTGCGTCCATAATAGGAGATACCGACCTCATAGATCCGGATGTCGGGGATACGGGCTATTTTGGCCGTGACCTCCGGCTCAAAGCCGAAGCGTTTCTCCCTCAGCGTCAACGATTGGATGATGTCGCGCCGGAAGAGCTTGTAGCAAGTCTCCATGTCGGTCAGGTTGAGGTTGGTCAGGACATTGGAAAGGAAGGTGAGAAACTTATTGCCGATCGAATGCCAAAAGAACAAAATACGGTGGGGACGCCCGCCCATAAAGCGAGAACCATATACTACATCCGCCACTCCCTCGACAATTGGTTTGAGTAGGATGTTGTATTCTCTGGGATCATATTCGAGGTCAGCATCCTGAATCACTATAAAATCACCGGTAGCCTGCTGAATACCGGTATGAAGGGCTGCACCTTTACCCTGATTGGTCTCGTGCTCGAATAATCGAAGCTTGAAATCAGGATGTTCTTCCTGGTAGGCACGTACCACTTCGGCGGTTTGGTCTGAGGAACAGTCATTGACAATGATGACTTCTTTGTGTACCCCATGTAGCAATACAACATTGCGCACTTTATCCAGTATTTGGTGAATAGTAGGCGCCTCGTTGTAGGCCGGAATGATAATGGACAGGGTGTTTTGCATAAGGATAGGGTATACGTTAACTCGCGACGAATTGGGTATAGCGGGTGAGTGCACTAACCCAAAATAGAGTGATGACGAAATCGACTTATACAAAAATAAAAAAAGGTACTCCTAAAGGAGCACCTACATAAACTATAAACAAACAAAAAACATTAGCGATTTAAAAACGTACTCATTAACAGCAAATCATGTAAAGGGTTTATAGAGTAGACATGCTTTTTTTAAAAATTTGGCAAAATGTCTTTTAAGTAGACAGAAGTGTGGACGAATCCTTAAATTAACAGCTACAATCTTAGCTATGAATCAACAACCAAGATGGGTTATTGTATTGGCGGCAGCGGCTATCCTGCTGATCACCCTGCGTTTTTTACCAGCGTTTAGCTTTATTTTTTTGCTGTTGCTAATTTTGGCAGCAGCCGGTTTTGTCGCCTATTCGCTTTGGTACTACTGGCGCAGCCGGCAGGAGCAATCAGAATTTGCCGATACGGTCAGTGGGCGTATACAGGCCCAACTGGAAGAGTGTGAAGCCTTACGGCAAAAAAATGAGCTGGAACTGCAGGATATTAAGTCGAGTATTCAGGATTTAGAGCAGCAAAAAGCCAACGTGTCGGATATGACCGAGACTAATCGTCGTGAGTCAGAACGGCTGTTGAAAGGATTCTATCAGGAGTTGAAGCTGCGCCAAACTAAAAATCGCTTTTTCCGTACGGCTGAGGAAAAGCTTAACAGCCTGCTACACAATCATCAGCTGGAAAATCAACTCAACGAGAAGCGCCAAAAATTACTGGAATTGCGAGAGGATAAATACGAGGAGCTGGCAGAATTAGAAGAGCTGCGCTATAACCTGGTATCGGACACCGCCTACCTCGATACCATTGATGACCTTTCCCAGCAGATGAAACAGAGTGAATCGTACGAAAATGCCTCCAGCCTGGAGGAAAAATTGGAGGAAATGACTGTGAAGCTGAAGAAGATGTAGCTCCCAAGAGGCTAGAGGTTAGATGCTAGAGGCGAGCCATCTAACCTCTAGCATCTAGCAACTATTTACTCCCTTTCATATATTCTTCGAAAGAAGAATTTTTATAGTGGTTGCCGGAAATAAATTCCAGTTCTACGGTCATTTTATCGGCCGGCTTATAGCCTGGAGAGATGGTAATGCGCCGTTGGGCTTCGTCGAGGTAAACATACGATGGATACCCCAGGTTACCATCGAGCAGAGAATAGGCCAATTCGTGTACGCCACGGCGACCGCTGTCGATGAACTTAAAGGTGTGGTCTTTGTACACCACGTCTTCCTTTTGCTCTGCATCAAATTTTACGGGATAAAACTCCGTGTTCAGGAGTTTGACGACCTCCGGGTCGCGAAAGGTAGTGGCGTCCATTCGCTTGCACCATCCGCACCAGTCGGTGTACATATCGATAAACAGCTTTTTGGGATTCTCTTCCGTTAGGGCAATTGCTTCTTCCCAGGTGTACCATTTTACTTCTTCGGCGGGCTCCGGGGTATTGGCTTCCGGGCGGAAGGCAAAAAAGGCCGTAACTACCAGGAGAAGTAAGGCACTTAGCAAAACTTTTTTCATGGTCTGTGTTTTTGTTCTTAGGTCGACGCCCGGCGCTTTTCGGTCCGGTGTCGAATGCTTAGTATTCAAATATAACGTACAAAAGGGGATAATTCGTTCGATGACACCCGTTTAAGACATTTTTAACGGGCGGTACCGGTCGGCGGGCTATTTCCCTACAAGCCTTAGTCATGCAGCATAAAGTAGTGGTCGCCGTGGGCGGCTCGAGTGGTTCAATCTACGCAAAAACGTTACTTGACCGATTAGTTCAACTAAAAGATCAATGGCAAGCGGTAGGAATCATCATGAGCGATAATGCGAAATTCAACTGGGAATATGAGTTGGGGAATCGCGATTTTTCCGATTACCCGTTCGATTTTTATGAAAAACGCGATTTTATGGCCCCTTTCGCTTCGGGCTCGGCGCAATACGGAGCAATGATCGTTTGTCCCTGTTCTATGGGTATTATGGGACGTATTGCCACGGGCATTTCTAATGACCTGACTACGCGAGCCGCCGATGTTATCCTGAAAGAGCGGCGTCGCCTAATTCTGGTGCCGCGGGATACTCCGTATAATCTGATCCACATTAATAACATGAAAACCATCACCGAAGCCGGGGGCATCATCTGTCCGGCCAGTCCTTCTTTTTATTCCCGGCCCCAGACCATGGAAGAAGTTGCTGCCACGGTTACCGACCGGGTATTAGACCTGGCAGGATTGAATCTGAACACTTACCGCTGGGGGGAAGAGCAAGGCTAAGGCTCCGTTTTGCAATGAATTGCCGTTACAGTCGTTCTTTGCTCGTAAAATGTGTTTCTTTGCAGCCATGTCCGAAATGGTCCTCTTACCATTTACGAGCGGAGAGGCCGTTGCCTCAACCTATCGCGTCTGGTATGCAGCCCGGATTCGGGCAGTTAGCAAAAGTTACTGATTATTCAACTTAATTTTGATTTACTATGTCTAGCAAGGTTTTAACCTTCCTTTTGCTGCTGTTTTTTTCCATCAGCGCACTGCGCGCACAAAACAACCAATCGACTATGGATTCAGTGAGTTACAGCCTGGGAATTCTCCTGGCTCAAAATCTGAAACAACAAGGATTTGATAGTGTAGATGTATCCTCCCTGACGCAGGGAATTGACGATATGATTTCAGGGAATGACCTGAAAGTTAGCCCGGAAGAGGCCAATCAGGTCGTACAGAAATATATGAGTGCCGCTCAGGCCAAACAATACGAAGGGGTGATTACCGAAGGGCAGGAATTCCTCAAGGCAAATGCTCAGCAGGAAGGGGTACAAACCACCGCTAGTGGCCTGCAGTACCGCGTCGTTCAGGAAGGTACCGGCGCTACACCGGCGGATACTTCACAGGTGACGGTACATTACACGGGTAAATTGCTCGACGGTACCGTTTTTGATAGCTCTATTGAGCGTGGTGAGCCGGTTACCTTTGGCGTCACTCAGGTAATTCCTGGCTGGACCGAAGCCCTGAAAATGATGAAAGAAGGAGCCAAGTGGGAACTCTTCATTCCATACAACCTGGCTTATGGGGAGCGTGGCGCCGGAGGAGCGATTCCACCCTATGCTACCCTTATTTTTGAAGTAGAATTACTGAAAGTACAATAAGAGCAGCTTACAGTGTGAAATCCAAACACGCTCTACATTAAGTATACCAACTGAGCTATGCGTATCGACATCCTCTCCGTAATGCCCGAATTGTTGGACGGGCCTTTTAGCCACTCTATCCTGCGGCGCGCTGCCGAAAAAGGACTATTAGAGGTGGTCGTGCACAATTTGCGCGACTACGGGCTGGGGCGTCACAAACAACTCGATGATTATCAGTACGGAGGGGGTGCCGGCATGGTCATGATGATTGAACCGGTAGCGAATTGTCTTCGCGACCTGCAGGCGCAGCGCACTTACGATGAAGTGATTTATATGACCCCCGATGGCGAACGCCTTCAGCAGGGTATATCCAATCAACTATCCCTCTGCGAAAACCTTATTATTCTCTGTGGCCATTACAAAGGTGTTGACGAGCGCATTCGCGAGCTGTTTATTACCCGCGAGGTATCTATCGGAGACTATGTGTTGTCTGGCGGGGAACTTCCCGCTGCAGTTTTGGTTGACTCCATTGGCCGGTTAATTCCCGGTGTTTTGGGTGACGAAAGCTCGGCGCTTACCGATTCGTTTCAGGACAACCTACTGGCCCCGCCGGTCTATACCCGCCCTGCTGAATTTGAAGGGCATACTGTTCCCGATATCCTCCTTTCCGGTAATTTCCCTAAAATCGATGAGTGGCGCTACGAAAAAGCAATGGAACGTACCCGCAAGCGCCGCCCCGATTTGCTGGAAGAGTAGGTCTGGAACTTAGATCGCACGCCTGCGGCATGTCTAGTATCTAGCATTTAGACAGACCGCTCCGCCAATTCCTGCAATGTTTTGTACATGGCTCCGTCACGGGATATGAGCGCCCCGTTTTCCATGAGGCCGAAGATCTCAAATTTGCGGTCTTTTTGGTAGACTTTTTCCGCCCGGTACATTTTTAGTTTGGCATCCGACATCATCATCTGTCCCGACATCTGTTCGGGAGAGTCATTTTTGGTGAAATCAATGCGGGATTCTCCCTCTACCCGAACCCCCAGCATGGTAGCTTTGTCGGGGCCAAAGTGAAACGTCTTCATGTCTTTAGGAGCTTTATACTCCAGATATTCCACCTGATCGAGCACTTTGTCGAAGACAATATCGCTGAACAGGGCGATGAGTTGCTCTGCTTTGTCGTTTTGCTCGCTTTTCAGCTTCTTCCAGTCGTCGCTTGTAACGCTGTTGGAGGCTAAAAAGGTAATAAACTCTTTTTCCATTTCTTGCAACTCATCGTTGCGTAAACGGCGGTATTTCATAAGTCAGGTTAAGCATTAGTGATAAATAATGGGATGGAAACGCTGCGACCCGGTCATCTTGTTCAAAAAAAGACAAACTTCTTAATTTTCCGTAAACTTGTGGCCTGACAATAAAAAATAAGGATAGATATGGTACTGCTAGCAACTATGGCTATGCCCGATTTGGCGGATCCTCAGGTGTGGATAAGTCTGGTGACCCTAACTTTTTTAGAAATTGTACTGGGTGTCGACAACATCATTTTCATCACGATCGCGTCCAATAAGCTGCCCAAAGCGCAGCAACCTAAAGCCCAAAATATTGGCCTGCTACTGGCTATGGGCTTTCGGGTGTTACTAATCTTTGGCATCTCTGCCCTGATTGCCATGCAGGAACCCTGGCTGTCCTTTAACCGGGGCTGGGTGAATGGCGCTTTTTCCGGACAGTCGCTGATTTTGATTGCGGGCGGTATTTTTCTCCTGTACAAAGCCACCAGCGAAATTCACCACAAATTGGAAGGGCCGGAACATCATGCGGAAGGCGCTACCGTTGGCAAAGCGGGATTAACGATGGGGAAAGTCATCACCCAGATTGCCCTCATCAACATCGTGTTTTCCTTTGACTCTATTCTTACGGCTGTAGGGTTGACGGATAGTCTGGTTATTATGATTTTTGCCGTAGTGGCGTCTATTGTTATCATGATTGTGTTTGCCACTCCGGTGAGCAATTTTGTCAATGAGCACCCGACCATTCAAATGCTGGGGTTGGCGTTTCTTATTCTGATTGGCTTTATGCTCATCGCGGAGGGGGCTCACCTGGCCCATTTCTCCGTGGCCGGCACAGAAATTGGGGCTGTACCCAAGGGGTATCTGTATTTCGCCATTGCCTTTTCGCTGACGGTCGAGTTCCTCAATCTGCGCCTGCGCCGTCAACGTAAGCCTGTACAGCTGCACGGTTATGCGGAAGAAGCCGTAGAGGAAGGATACATCAGGAAAGCGGATCAATCGGGAAGATAAATCAGGTATTGGTCGAGGTTGTTATAGCGGTATTCCAGTAGTGTATCTGCTTCGGGATGCCAGGCTGAATCCCGGGTGATGAGGTAGTATTCACCGGGGATTAGCGTATCCTGACGGCGTACCGTTTTTTCGCGCAAGCGATCCAAATAAAAAATGCTGGTATAGGCAATCACTTTGTCTTCTCCTACGGTATGCACGGGAGCATTTTGCGTAAGCTCGTGGATGCGCCCGGCCCTTTGTTTATTATTATACGCGCCACCAGCCTGTGCCCGTTGGGGTAACACGGTAAAAGCAAACAGCCACCGGGAAAGGCCTATACCAAGCAGCAAAATCAACAGCGTGTAGCGGGTGCGCTCAAGACTGGATGGTGGCTTTCGCCAAAAAAACCAGACTCCGGCGCTTAGGGACAGCGCAAAACTTATCGACAATACTGGTCGGTAGGGTAAAAAGTCGAGAGCTGGTACCCAGAGGATCGCCAGTGCCCCTAAAGGCAACAGGTGAATCAACACCCCGGCCACTGTTCGAAAAACCTTACCTGGCCATTGCCGCATTTTTGGCTGCAGCCAAAACCAAACCAACAGGTAAATCGCGAAAGGAAAGAGGGGATAGATGTAGCGTAACCGGGTGCCGGGTGATAGCCAGTACAGGCTAATATTGGCGATCAGCATCAGAAAGCAAAACCACATAAAAGAATGCTTCCGTAAGGCAGTCCACCCCGTCTGTCGGTCGTTCGCAAAAAGAAAAATAAGGAGTAGCCCGGCTACCGGCAGCAAATTGACCCAAACGTTGAGCGGGAAAGTAAGCAGATGCCCCAGAAAAGCCCCCAGCCCACTATCGCCGGCTACCGTACGGTTACTGGATTCGGACCACAGGCGTTCCAGCACTAGTGTGGGGTCATGAAATTGCGCGTATCCCCAGTAGTAGAGGCCTGTCAGCACCAAAAAGAATGTGCCACCGGCAATATGCTGCCAGCTAAAAAGACGTCTCCAGTCGCGCTGATAGAATAGCCAGGTGAGGATCGAGATGCCGGCAAACGCCACCGAAGGCAGGCCTTTGGTTAAGAAGCCCAGGGCCGTCAGGCCATAAACAGCTATGAAGGTGGTCAGCCATTGCTGCCGCTCATAGCCATAGAATAAAGCCAGGATTGCTGAGAAGGTAATGAGGGAGTAGAAAAGATCAATTTCCGCAATCAGGGAGAAATAATAAAGAAAAGCCCCGCAGGTGACGGTCAGTAATGCACTGTACCAGCCAAAGCGCACGCCCACGTAGCGACGTCCAAACTCATAAATAATACCTGCCCATAAAAAAAGACTAATCACCGTCGGCAATCGCAGGGCCCATTCCTGAAAGCTTCCTGCCAGGGCGACAAAACCCAGCAAGACCCAGTTGAACAAGGGCGGCTTATTGTAATAATAGTCGCCCAGCAGGGTAGGGACCAGCAGGTTTCCGTTTTCCAGCAGCTCCATGGCGATAATGGCCCGGCGAGGTTCTTCCAGGTAAAGGGGCTGCGTTCCCAAATGGATAAAGTGTCCGACAGCAAGGATTAGCGTTGCTGCCATTAAGAGTTGTTTTTCCAGCTGCTCTAGTGGTTGCCTCATGCGTCTTTTTGATCAGGAGCGGTAAAGATACACCGCAAATACGCGTTAACAAATGGGAATATTCCACAACGAGAGTAAACCAATGGTATCCTTTTCGCTTTTTATTTGGAAAGCGGTAGTTTCGCGTTAAAAATAAGACTATGCGTATTAATCGATCAATGGACGTGGTATTGCTTTTGTTACGGGTTATGTTTGGCGGTGGAATGCTCTATGCCCACGGATGGCCCAAGTTGATGCGCCTGCTTGGCGATGATCCCATTAGTTTTTCCGATCCGTTCGGCGTGGGGCCGGCAGCCTCCCTGGGACTGGCCGTTTTCGCTGAATTTCTCTGTTCCCTGCTGATTATTTTTGGGCTCTTCACCCGGTGGGCAGCGATTCCTTTAATCATCACTATGGTGGTAGCGGTCTTTTACGTACATGTGGGGGATCCCTTTTCCAAGATGGAAAAAGGGCTGATGTACCTGGTGCCGTTTATTTGTCTGCTGGTAGCTGGCGGAGGCTGGTACTCGCTCGATGCGCAAATCCGCAAAGTGTAATGCCAAATATTACCGGTTCTATTACTCCCCGGCCCCTGTGGTTTTTTTTCGTAGCCGTAGTTTTAGTATTGCTGTACGGATGCCAGAATACAGCATCTACTGATGCTGATTTTCTACAAATCAGGGGCGAGACGATGGGGACATATTATCAGGTGACCTACGCTGATTCGCGGCAACGACCTTTCAAGGAAGCCATAGACGAGTTACTTGTCGAGCTCAATCAGGAGGTGTCGACCTATATTGATACGGCTACCATTACGGTATTTAACCGTGCTGCCCGCGGCATTCCTCTGGACTATAATCCCCGTGGGGAAGATATCGCGCACGATAACCAACATTTATTGCAGAATTTCCAGGCGGCGAAATCAATTAGTGCCCGTACGCAGGGAGCTTTTGACCCTACCGTCATGCCCCTGGTGAACTACTGGGGCTTCGGGTACACCGAAAAGCGCAAAGTGACGCGGGTGGATAGTGCCCGGATCGATTCCCTGCAGCGCCTGGTGGGGATGGAAAACATCTTTGTGCGCAACGATAGTCTAATTAAAACGTACCCTGGGGTGCAACTGGATTTTAGCGCTATTGCCAAAGGCTACGGGGTCGATCAGATTGCTGCCTTCCTGGAAACAGAGGGGGTCCGCAACTTCTATGTGGAGATTGGGGGAGAAGTAGTGGCCAAAGGCAAGAGTCCCCGTGGCGACAATTGGCGGATAGGCATCAGTGACCCGCGCGAGGGCGCTGGTTTGCAGGACATTCAAACTGCGGTTCCTCTGGTCGACCGGGCTCTGGCTACCTCGGGGAATTACCGGAATGTGTACGAAGTAAATGGCCAAAAATACAGTCATACCATCAATCCGGTGACCGGGTTTCCTGAGCGCAGCCGACTGCTGAGCGCTTCGGTCTTTGCCCCCGACTGTATGACGGCCGATGCTTACGCTACCGCCTGTATGGTGGCAGGCACCGAGCAGGCTCTGGCTTTCGCCAAAAATAATCCGGAGATCGAGGTCTACCTCATTATAAGTACGGAAGACGGTGGGTTGGATGTACGCTACAGTGAGGGGATCGCCCCATTTTTTAATTAAGAGTATGTTTAACTTTCAGCCTTTAGTACCCGCATTTCGTTAATATGGCTAAGCCTGTGCCCGCCGGTCGGCAGATTTAAGCACTATATTATTAAATGCGGGCTCTAAAAACGAATTTTAAACACACGCTAAGAAGAACAACTAATATGGAATTCAACCTGGATCGTGACCTCGTATTTTTCGACCTGGAGGCTACCGGCCTTAACGTTATACGCGATCGAATTGTACAGATCGGAATGATCAAGTACAAAAAGAAAGGAGGCGAACCGGAAGAGCTGGAGATGCTCATTAACCCCGGCGTTCCAATTTCAGCGGAAGCGATGGCGGTACATGGCATCACGCCCAAAGATGTGGCAAACAAGCCGACCTTTATTCAGGTAGCGGAGCAAATCCACGACTTTATCGGGAATGCCGACCTGGCGGGGTACAACTCCAACCGGTTCGACGTGCCACTCCTCATGGAAGAATTTGCCCGGGCTGGTATCGAGTTCGACATTGATCATCGTCGCCTGCTGGATATGCAGCGTATTTTTTACAAAATGGAGCCCCGTACTCTAAAGGCTGCATTGCGCTTTTACTGTGGTGAAGAAATGGAAAATGCGCACGATGCCCTGGCCGATGTACGGGCCACCGTGGATGTTTTTCGCGGACAGCTAAAACACTACGAGAATACTGACCACGAGGATGGCGACGGCAATATTACGCCTACTCCGGTGCGGAATGATATGGAAGCTATTCACCGCTTCACCAATGACAATAATTTTCTGGATGCGACCCAACGGATTAAATACGATACGGAAGGGGTGCCGGTGTTTAATTTTGGTAAACACAAAGGCGAGTCGGTCGCTAAGGTTCTGTCTAAAGACAAACAATACTACAACTGGATCCTCAATAAGGATTTTTCCACGCAAGTGAAAAATATCGTAAAACGACTCGTTCGCGAATACGAACAAAATAACCCACAGGCATGACGCAAGGAGCAATGAGATACGGCCGACTCCGGTTGCTGGCCGGTGGTGTGCTTGCTTGCCTTTTGTCGCTGCTGACTACGAGCTGCGAAGAAGAGCCCGGTTGCCTTGACGTACGGGCTAATAATTATCAGGTGGATGCCAAAGACCCCTGTACAGACTGTTGCTCGTATCCGGAGCTACGGCTCTCTTTTCAGCATAACTGGAAGACAGAGGATACCTTGCGGAACTTTGATACCGATGGAGATGTTTATACTATAGACGGCTTAGCCTATCAATTTAGCCGCATTCGATTGTATATATCCGACATTCACCTCATTCGTGATGATGGTACTATTCTGGAACTAAACGAAACGTTGCAGTTAACCTTTAGCGAAGGGGGAGAAGCGGTAACACAGCGTATCGAAGACAATTTTGCCTTAATAGAGGCAGGGTCTTTTCAAAGGCAAGTACCGGGAACGTACCAAGTTAATGGTTCGTTTACCTCGTTAGCGTTTACAGTTGGCGTATCATTGCCTGCGAGTACTGCCAGCCCGAATCAATTTCCTGATAATCACCCACTAGGCACACAAAGTCCGTCGATGTACACCGCAGACAGTGGGTATATTCATTCCCTTATCACCTTTAATCCTGCTAGTGGTGACAGTACTGCCCAAACGTGGGAGGTATTTGGTGCGGATCGGGTGAGAGACGTGTCCCTCCCGGTAGTCTTTACGCTAGACCCGGGGTTTCACACCGAACTTAGCCTGGCGATTGATTATCGCAGTTGGTTTGAGGAGATAAACCTGACCGCATTGCCTAACGCAGCAGTTTTAGACCAAATTGTCAGCAATCAGGCAAATTCCTTTAGCCTTGCCAGCATCCGTAGTACGTTGAATTAAGTTTTATTACAGAAACAATCGTGGCCGTGGCTTAGATACCTGTAATCAAGGTATGGCTGCTTCGGCATACGCAAAATACGACAATCATGAAAGTACCTTATTTTTTTATTCTGGCCCTTGGGCTATTTGTATTGTCCTCATGTGTTAATGAAGACGAGGGTAAAGGAAATGATGATGCCTCGGAAACCGTGGATTTGACAGTTACCTTCAAAGGTACATTTGGAGATGATCCCCTGCAGATGTACGAAGGCGAATATGCCTACGAGGATAATACCAATATCCGGCTACAGCTTTTTCAGTTTTATGTGTCCAATCTATATCTGGAATCGCTCGAAAAGTCGGCACCGGATAGTATGCCATTGATCGATATCGAACTGGTTAGTTTCCTGGATATGATCTCGATGGAGGATGCACAGCGGGGGGTAGAAATAACCATACCCGACGTACCGGTTGGCACGTATAACGAATTGTACATGGGGCTCGGCGTCTCCCCTGACTACAATGCTACACAACCTGGAGACTATACCCCTCCGCATCCCCTGGATGATCATTACTGGTCGTGGGCACGGGGTTATGTGTTCGCTAAGGTGGAAGGGAATGTCGATTACGATCGGGATGGCACGTACGACGAGAAACTTACGTTTCACCTGGGCGAGAATGACTACTATCGCACCCTGCACATAGAAGAGCCAATAGTTATTGGGCCCTCCAATACGTCGTTGACCTTTACCGTCGACCTGGAGCGGGTATTAAAAGATGGTACGGGCGATCATGTAGATTTTCGTCAGGTTACACAGGATCACACCAATGACCTGGATCTGGTGCGTTTTATGATGGATAACCTGCAGGCTGCGGTTAAACTGGAACAATAAACCATGCGGATTACAGGGGCAATTATTGGTGTGTTGTTTGCTCTTCTGATCATGGTGGGGTGTACGACGCCCCACCAACCGCCGGAGCCGATGACGCTGGATGTACCTGCTGACTGGCCGCCCCTGCTGATGCCGGAAGAAAATCCGTTGACGGAAGAAGGTGTCGCTCTGGGGCGACGCCTGTTCTACGATCCTATTTTATCGAAAGACAGTACGGTAAGTTGTGCGACCTGCCATCAGCAGTACCTGGCCTTTACCGATGGACGGCCCCTTGCGGTCGGAGTAGATGGCCGTCATGGCCGGCGCTCTGCTATGTCCCTGGCTAACGTGGGTTTTCAATACCGGGGGCTATTCTGGGATGGCCGCGTTCCCGACCTGGAAACTCAATCGCTACATCCGGTTACCGATCCGAATGAGATGAATAATGACTGGTCGGAGGTGGTCGAGCGTTTGCGTCAGCATGCTGACTATCCGGAGTTTTTTCGGGCAGCTTTTGGTGATCAGCCTATCGATTCGGTACATGTCGGGCGGGCACTGGCACAGTTCGAACGAACGCTGATCAGTGCCGATAGTCGCTATGATCAAATGACGAGAGGGGAAATCAATTTTACGCTGGCCGAACAACGGGGGTGGGCAATCTTCTTTGATGCTTCCATGCGGTTGCCCCACGCGGAATGTAATCATTGCCATGTGGATCCTTTTTTTGCTAATCCCCAGTTTCAAAATAATGGTCTGGCCAAAACAACTTCTAAATCCGGGCTGTATGATAAAGGTAGGGGAGATGTTACGGGGAATCAGTATGATAATGGAAAGTTCAAAGTGCCCACACTGCGCAACATCGCGTTGACGGCACCTTACATGCACGATGGTCGTTTTGCTACCCTGGAAGAGGTGTTAGAGCATTATGATCAGGGAGGACATGCCGGCATCAATGTCAGTCCTAACGTCAGGCCCCTGCATTTATCCGCAGAGGATAAACAGGATCTCCTGGCTTTTCTACATTCATTAACCGATAGTACCTTTTTGATCAATGAAGCGTACCGCAATCCGTTTAGCTATGAATAAGAGCTGGTATTTTATGTTTTCTAGCAGTATGCTTGCTATACTGCTGGTTTTAGGGCAGGGTTGTACGAAAGATTCCATGTCTACACCTGACCCCTGTACGGATTGCACGGATAGTGACCTGATCGAAGGGGTTTATGCGCCTGTAGATTACGTCTTTGATTTACCCGATTGGATGCCTCAGCCGATTATTCCGGAAGATAACCCGATGACGGTAGCGGGAGTAGAGCTGGGCAGAAAGTTATTTTATGACCCCATTTTATCAGCCGACAGCACACAGAGTTGTGCGAGCTGCCACCGGCAAGAGTTGGCGTTTACTGACGGGCGGGTTTTTAGCGTGGGGATTCGGGGACTGGAAGGTCGTCGCAACGCAATGTCGTTGGTCAATATGGGGTATAATGCTCGTGGTCTATTTTGGGACGGACGCTCGAAAACCCTGGAAGATCAGGCTTTAGTACCTATTGAAGACCATCTCGAGATGGACAATACCTGGGAAAACGTGGAACAGACTTTACGCGCCCACCCCGAATATCCCCAACAGTTTAGAGCCGCTTTTGGTATTGAGCGAAGTACGGAACTCGATCGTGATTTGGTCGTAAAAGCCATGGCACAGTTCGAACGAACGCTGATCAGTTATCAATCGCGCTACGATGATATCGTCTGGGAGCGCAATGGGTTTCCCACGGATAGTGAGCAACGGGGGTTAGAGCTCTTCTTTATTGAAGACAATCAGAGTGTAGAACATCCGGGATGTTCCCACTGCCATTTCAATCCGCATTTTACCGATCACAGCTTCAAAAATAACGGACTCGACTCAGTCGCTACGCTTGCAGACTTCCCGGATCGTGGTCGCGGTGAGGTGACTAATAGCATCTATGACAATGGTAAGTTTCGGGTACCCAGCCTGCGCAACGTAGCTCTTACCGCACCCTACATGCACGATGGGCGATTTGCCACCCTGGAGGAAGTTGTAGAACACTACGGCTCCGGCGGCCATGGCATCATTAACGAAGATCCGAATATCCGTCCATTTACCTTGACGGAGCGGGACAAGCAGGACTTGATTTCCTTCTTGCACATGCTGACTGATACGACGTTTACCCAGAAAGAAGCCTTTTCTAATCCATTTGTAGAATAAGGCACATCTGTGGTGCCTCTCCCGGCTAACTCGGGAGCATATCCCGGGATCTGGTATGGCTAAAAGCGTGTTTTGGCGGGGATAAACAACATTTAGTACACTTTATTTTTCACACTATATAGGTATTTTTTTCACGGAGTATTGCTCCGAGGGCCCTTTTTTAATGGGTTTCACTATTGTTATTCGTTGTTTTTTTATTCACAATGGTTGTATTTTGTTTTTGAATTAGACGGAGGATTATAAGATGTTTGTAATGTCAAACGAACAATTAGCCGGCAACAGAGCCGGATATTCTTTTGGATATGTTCATGGGATTTTAAGTTTGAATAATAGTAAGTCAGGAATGGGAGCCTGACTTACTATTCCAAACTATTTTGATTTAGAAATGAAAAGATTAGGTGAAGAGCCGCACATGGGATTTAGGTTCTTTCCCTTCAGATTGATATAGTTTATGGGATTATCATTAGCCAGAAAGTCGCTTTGTAAGTAAAGCGACTTTCTTTTATTTAGGGGATTCCATAAAAAAAGGTATCTGATATGTACTTTTTAGTACAAAAAAATAGTTTTAGGTGAACAAGTTGTCTATTATAGATGTATAAAACAAAATTACCTTTTAGAAGCTAACCTCCTGGTTTCAAGAATATATTCATGGGATTATAATTTGTTAGTAGTTTGGTCGTGTTACAGATGTGACACGGCTTTTTTTGTTTAGGACTAAGTACAAGCCAACTTGTTTTTTAATCCTTTTTTTTGTTCTTTTGTAGGGTAGTAACTCGTTTAAAGTCGTTTTCGACCATTAATGCTCATCTAGGTTAATCCTTCACATTTACTCTCGTTTAAAGACGAAGCTATAATTCGTTGTCTCTTTACCTAAACCGTACTTCGGTAACCATTGATTTGATTAGCCAGATCATGGGGCCGGAATTGTCGGGCTTTAGCTTTTAGCTAGTTGGCCCTTAATGTACAGGCCGCTAGAGCTTTGGGCTCTTTGGTATGCTGTTTCTTAATGCTAACAAATTATTGACCAAATGAATGAAAGATTACGATTTCCCTCGGGGCTAAAGGTGATTGGCGTTTTTTTGCTCGGACTACTGTTCACTACGCACCTTTCTGCTCAGACTGATTTAGCCGTTACCTTAGAGAAGACTGACTTAGTTTGCTTTGGTCTTCCGTTGGGAGAAGCAGAGGCAACAGCGACGGGGGGTACTCCACCGTACACTTATGCCTGGAGTACGGGCGATACAACGGCCACGATAAATCAATTGTCGGCGGGAAGTTATTCCGTAACCGTGACGGATAATGTCGGCGATACCGTCGCTGCTTCCACTACCCTGACACAGCCAACTAAAGTAGAGGTGGTGCTTAGTACCGATCAATGCGTATTACCCACTCCGATTACCGCTAATGCCAGTGGTGGTACGGGGGGCTATACCTATCGATGGTCAACGGGGGATGAGACCCAGGTCATTACCGTTAACGATCCCGGTAACTATTGCGTAACCGTGACCGATGACAACTTATGTGGTCGGGTAGCCTGTATTAATATTGCCGCCAATCCACCCGCGTTGGATTTGACGGCCAATGATGTAACTTGCCCCGGAGCAAATGACGGATCGGTTACGGCGAGTGTAGAAGGTGGTGAAGGGCAGATTGCTTATCTCTGGAATACCGGCGATACGACAGCTTCCCTGACCGGACTGGCAGCAGGCACCTATTCCCTTACAGTTACCGACGAAAGTGGCTGTACCGACGAAGCTACCGCTACGGTAACGCAACCTGACGATATTGTTATTTCCCTGGATGGCACGGATCCTGTTTGTCCGGACGATAGTACCGGCTCCATTTCTGCTCAGGTCACCGGGGGTACTTTGCCCTATGCCATTTCCTGGAATACGGGAGATACTACGCTGAATCTTTCGAATCTGGGAGAAGGTACTTATGTGCTTACCATCATAGATGACAATGGATGTACCGCAATCGATTCCATTACCCTGGCCAATCAATCTAACCTGGAGCTAACCCTGGATATACGGGATGAAACGTGTCCCGACGAGAACGACGGGTTGATCATTGCGATTCCTTCTAGCGGTGTTGAACCATACGCCTACCAGTGGAGTAACGGTGCCACGACACAATTTGCCGACGATTTGGCACCCGGTAAGTATACCGTTACGGTAACCGATGCGCTGGGATGCATGGTAGCAACTGATTCCGCCGAAGTACAGGCCTCACCGGATTTTTCTTTTACCTTAGAAGCTACCGCCACCTCTCAGCCTGATAGTACTGATGGCACCGCTACGGTAAGTATTACGGATGGAATGGGACCGTTTTCTTACCTGTGGAGCACGGGCGATACGACAACCACTATCGATAGCCTCGCTGCCGGAGATTATGAGATAACGGTTACACGCGATGCCGATGGCTGCGAAAAACTAGATACCGTTACTGTACCGGAAACGGATTCGTTAATTGTCATCATTGTGACCCCGGAGGATGTTTGTCCCGGCGATAGTACGGGCACTGCCCAGGCACAAGTCACCGGGGGTACTCCCCCCTATGAGCTTCTGTGGAGTACGGGCGACACTACTGCCCTGGTCACGGGCTTACCGGCGGGGACTTATACGATAACTGCAACCGATGCTTTGGGCGTAGTCCGTACCGCCAGCGTTACCCTCAATGCTTTTCCTCAGCCTGCGGTTGAGCTTGCTGCCACAGAAATTGTTTGTGGGGGAGAAGACCTCGGAATGATCACAGCAACTGCCACCGGAGGTACGCCAGGCTATACCTATCTCTGGAATACTGGTGCGACTACTAAGGATTTAGATAGTTTGGGTACCGGATCATATAGCCTGACCGTAACGGATGCCAACGGATGTACGGTTGATTCCATTGCCCGCATCCAGGTAATCGATGAAATCGTTCTGGACGTTGTGGGTAGCAACTTGTTTTGCTATAATGATAGCACGGGAGGAGTCACTGTAATGGCGACAGGTGGTGAAGGAGCATTCTCTTATCTATGGAGCACGGGCGATACCACCGCCCAGGTAAATGGGCTACCAGCCGGCACGTACGCAGTAACGGTCACTGATTCGGTACAATGTTCGGCCACAGATAGTGTTACGATTTCCGAACCTTCCGAGATCATTATTGACGGCACCGTACAGGATATCGTTTGCGGCGAGGATAGTACCGGAGCTATTCAGGTAAGCACCACAGGAGGGTTTGGTCCTTATCAGTACGACTGGAGTAACGAAGCCACTGGGGATACTCTCGAAAACCTGCCAGAAGGTACATACTTTGTGACGGTTACCGATGCCACCGGTTGTATTCAAACCGATAGTTTTGTTGTGGCTAATCCTGGAAACCTCGTCTGCGAAGTCATGATTACGCAGTTAGCATCATCGCCTTTGTCTATGAATGGGGAAGCTAATGTGACCGTTACCGGAGGCACCATGCCCTATATGATTGTATGGAGTAACGGCGATAGCGGCCCGGTAGCCGATAGCCTTGCTGCCGGAACGTATACCGTTACGGTAACCGATGCGCTGGGATGTACTACGACTTGTGGAATCACCCTCACTCCGGAACAGGCGCTGATTGGTGATTTTGTCTGGTTAGACCTGGATCGTGACGGAATTCAGGATACGGATGACGGTTCGGGAAATCCCGAAAATGATCCTGAGCCGGGAATTCCCGATGTCATGGTGATTCTTACACCGGTAGGTGATTGTGATTCGCTGTCGGCGGATACCACCTTTACCGATGCTGATGGGTTTTATTTCTTTACCGCAGTTCCCTGCGACTATAAGATTACCTTCGAAGTGCCTGATAGTTTGACGATTACCCTGCCTAATCAGGGATCAGATTCTACCCGTGACAGCAATGTTGATCGGATTATGGGCATGACCGATATCTTTACCATCGAGGCCGGTGAAACCAACCTGACTCTGGATGCCGGCTTTGTGCCAAAACCAGAAGCACAGTTTGAGAATGTATGCAACTGCCTCAATAACGCTACCACAGAAAATAACGGACAGTTTGGCGAAACGCTCGTCCTGGAGGGGGGTATTCCTGGTGATATCTGGACCGTAATTGGCCAAACGGGGATCTTTACCACGAATAGTCCAGAGCCACCAGCATCTCCGGTATCCTTACCCATTGGAACCAGCCTGACTGACGATGGTATGGGTAGATTCACCCTGCCGTTCCGGGTTGTTGATTCGATAGCGTACTCGATCACCATTAGTAATCGGGTCGACACCATTACCCTGGGAGGCCTGTGTACTTATCCGGATATTAGCATCTCTAATTTCCCTCCCGGTCCAATTGAACTATGTTTTACTGAGGCTCCTATCTTCCTGGTTCTGGCAACTAGTGTGGCGGGCGATCTGGAAATTTTACTGGATGGAGTACCGGTGGATGAAATAGATCCACGTGAAATTGGCGTGGGTACGTATACGTTGACGATCAATTTGTTCCCGGAAGATGATGAGGAATGTATGGCTACCCTGGTCAGGGAGTTGGTGATCTTCACCGAAGGGTGCCCCGCCAAGCTGGGTGACTTCGTCTGGAGCGATGAGAACGAAAATGGATTACAGGACGCAGGAGAGCCCGGTGTGGCCGCAGTAGAAGTAATTCTGCAGCAACCCGATGGTATACCGGTGGATACCGTTCTGACCGATAATAACGGAATGTATATGTTCATGGTGGACGCTGGCGATTATAAGGTCAACTTCAATAAGACGACAGCTTATGACCTTACGGTGGCGAACGCTGGTGATGATGCCCTGGATAGCGACGCTGACCCACTCACCATGATGACGGAGGTAATTACCCTGGGTGAGGGCGAAATTAATAATACCATTGATGCCGGGCTTATTGCTCCTTGCGTTAATGTAACGGATCCTGGAGAGATCGGTAACGATCAGATGCTCTGTGGGCCGGGGAACGACCCTGAGCCACTCATCAGCATTCGGCCAGCTACGGGCGGAGAAGGTGAGTTGGAGTATCTATGGATGTATGCCGAAGAAGAAGATATCGAAGGTGGCTTCCAGCCAGGCCTCTTCCAGCCTATCCCCAATTCCAATTCTGAGACCTATGATCCCGGGCCGGTGTTCACTACCACCTACTTTGCACGTTGTGCACGGCGGGTCGGCTGCCCCGGTTTCCTGGAGCCGGAGCTGGTAAAAATTACCGTCAAGGACGATGCACAGGCAACGATTACCGGACCAGAGTTTGTATGTACGGACGATCAGGCAACTTTCAGTGTAGAAACCAAGACCGCTAACCCGTCCATTCGGTGGGAACTGGTTTCTGGTGGGATGATTGCCGAGTCTGGCCTAACGGGCAGGGATTTAACCCTCTCCTTTACCTCATTCGGCCGGTTTACCATCCGGGTATTTGTTACGGAGAATGGCTGCACAGCTATGGGCGAAAGAACGTTTGTAGCAACTAGTAATCCGACGTACTGTGCCGATGCCTCTCTGGTGATTGCTGCCACCCCTCTGGAAGATACCCGGGATATCATGATCGAATGGGATCTGATTGATGACGGACAAAACTATACCTTTGAGGTGCAGCACGCTCCGGATGGTGCTACTTATGAGCAGGTGGCTATCGTGAAATCACCGACACGCATCGAGGGCGGTATTCGCTTCTATGAATATGTTGATGAATACCCTAAAGCCGGGCGGAATTACTACCGCGTTAAAATCGTCAACGGACAAGGTTATCAGGAATTTTCCGAACCCGTAGAGTTATTCCTCGGAGATCGACAAAGTCGCGTACTTGTTTATCCCAACCCGGTACAGGATCGCCTGGTGATTGAATTTATGGAGCAGATGCCGCTCGATATGGAAATTGAAATCAGTGATACCAACGGTAAGCGCCTGCGTTCCTTCATGGTCGATGGACAAACAACCATCGAAAACCTCAATATGGCAGGGCTGCCCAATGGAATGTATTTCATCCGGATTAAAATGAGCAGCGAGATTACCGAGGTCATCAAAGTGTGGAAAACGGAGTAGTACTCAGGCGGAATAGGACATCAATTGGATGTTATCCGCTTCCATGCTAACTGTACCGGCAACGATGAGGTTTAGTTTCACTGTACTTCGTACTGGGAGGCTTAAACCTCATCGAGCCGAGTATATACTCGCTGGCAGGGAATGGGCAAAGCTCATTCTACTTTGTGAGAAAAAAGAAGGAAAAGCCGGAGTGTGGGGCCCCACACTCCGGCTTTTTGCAAACAAAATGAGGTAATGGATTGTACAATATCATGTAAGTGCTTTACGCGAACGGTCAACAGGAGATGAGAATTATTGCGTGGGGAGTCACCATTGGTACAACACGCTGAAATTCCGTACTTTTGCGACCAACTTTAATTTGTCAACAGAATAACAGCATGATAAAAACAGACATCCTTATTGTAGGAGCGGGGCCGGTCGGATTATTCACCGTTTTTGAAGCAGGATTGTTAAAAATGCGTTGTCATTTGGTCGATTCCCTGGGGCAACCGGGAGGACAACTAACCGAAATATACCCCAAGAAGCCCATTTATGATATTCCGGGCTACCCCAGTGTTTTGGCGGGTGATCTGGTCGATAATTTAATGGAACAAATTGCGCCATTCAAGCCGGGGTTTACCCTGGGTGAACGCGCCGAAGATATAGAGCGTCTGGACAATGATCATTTTCGCCTGACGACTAATAAAGGTACACAAATTGAAGCCCCGATCATTTGCATCGCCGGTGGTCTGGGCGTCTTTGAGCCCCGCAAGCCACCTTTGGAAAACCTCACTGAGTTTGAAGATAAGGGCGTAGAATACATTATTCGTGACCCGGAGATATATCGCGACAAGCGCGTAGTGCTGGCGGGTGGAGGTGATTCTGCCCTCGACTGGACCATCTACCTGGCAGACGTTGCCAAGGAGGTAACCTTAATTCACCGTCGTAAGGGATTTCGTGGGGCACCGGATTCGGTAGAGAAAGTAATGCAACTGGCCGAAGCAGGTAAAATAGACCTTATGACCGATTCTCAGGCAATTGGTCTGGGCGGCAATGGTCGTCTGACTGACGTGCGCATCAAGCATAAAGAGAAAGGAGAGATCATTAAAGAAACGGACCACTTCATTCCGCTGTTTGGGCTTTCGCCAAAACTGGGTCCGATCGCCAAATGGGGCCTAAATATCGAAAAAAATGCGATCAAGGTCGATACTGTTGATTACAGCACTAATGTGCCCGGTATCTACGCTGTTGGTGACATCAATACGTACCCGGGTAAGCTGAAATTAATCCTTTGTGGATTTCACGAAGCGACGCTGATGTGCCAATCGGCCTTTCAGCGGGTTTATCCCGACAAGAAATTAAGCCTTAAGTACACTACTGTAAGTGGTGTAAGTGGCTTCTAGTTAAGAGGGCTTGTCTGAACACGGACAAGCCCTCTTGCGATCTGTGCCCCTCACCTGGGGTAGCCTTTCTCTCCTTTTTCGTATCTTCCCTGTATGCGGTACATTATCGAGACGGAAAATTTATCATTCCGCTTCCGGCGGGGCCCTGTCATCGCTGATGGCATCGACCTGGCCGTTCCACAGGGCAGCATCTACGGATTACTGGGCGAAAATGGTGCGGGCAAATCCAGTATTATGCGACTACTCACGGGCTTACTTAAGCCACAAGGTGGACGCGTTAAACTTTTTGCGCAAGCGTTGCCGCAAGGCCGTACCACCGTATTTACGGAAGTGGGTATGGTATTGGAGCACCCCCGGCTTTATCCCAACCTGACCGCCCGGGAATACCTAAAGGTATTTACGACTTACCGTCGCTTACCAAATGCTCGTGCCGAAAAGGTACTGGAAGAAACAGGACTTATTGCGCACGCTGAGCAACGCATCAACACCTTCTCAACCGGGATGCGACAGCGCCTGTCTTTGGCGCAAGCCCTTTTGCCGCAAGGCGATCTTTTAATTTTAGATGAGCCTACCAATGGACTCGACCCCGGAGGAATTGCTCTGATTCGCCAGGTACTGCAGCGCGAACGCGAAAACGGAACGACCATCCTGGTGTCCAGTCACTTGCTATCGGAACTGGAACAAATCTGTACCCATATCGGCATTTTACAAGGTGGACAGCTTTTATTCCAGGGCACACTGTCTGAGCTCAGAGCGCTACAGCAAGAAGCCTTGCATTTGCGGGTAGTATGCTCAGATCCCAAAATAGCTATTAAGTTGTTGCGCGAGCAATTTATGCGGGTGGAGCCGCTGGCTAATGGTCACCTGCTGGTCGATGTAGCCAATAAACGGGACGGCAACCAGATTGTAGACTTGCTGCGGGCTGCCGAAGTCGAAGTATACGAACTCCACCCGGTACGTCCCCAATTAGAAGATATTTTTTTAAAACTCACCCAATCCTGATGATGCTGCTACGTTGCCTGCTTGCTGAAATACAGAAGTCGCGCCGTTCGATGGCCGTCTGGCTGGCCAGTCTGGGTACGCTCGCCAACGTGCTGATCTTTGCTGCACTGGCAGTATTCAACGAAGCCGGGCCGGTAGCCAACTGGATAGACTACTATGCCGTGCACTACGAGGGTATCGCCTTTATGATGTTGCCCCTGTTTGTGATCATCCTGTGCAGCCTGGTGACGTATCCCGAGCACCGCACCGACAATTGGGTTTTGCTGCGCACTCTGCCGGTAGGAATCGGTCCCATTTATTTCAGTAAATACCTGTTCATGCTGGGGCTGTTTTTCTTAGCCCACCTGGCCTTTGTGGCCGGCATGTTGCTAAGCGGCACTGCCCTGGGATGGTTCCATCCCGATTTTTCTGGCTTACGCCAAATGCCTGATTGGCCGCTATTGGGACAACTAATCGGGCAAACCCTGCTTGGCATCCTGGGGCTGCTGAGCCTGCATTATTGGCTCAGCTTGCTGTTTCGCCCCTTTATCATCTCTCTGACCATCGGTATCCTGGGCTTCGTGGCCACTCTGCTGCTGCAGAATGATTGGCCTTACCTGTGGCTGTTGCCCTACGCGCCTCCCGTCGAGTACGTCGCCTTGCTCGACCCCTCCCGGGTATTACCACTCTGGCACGGCCTCTACCTCGGCCTGTGGGCAAGTATGGCTTATGGCATTATCTTTCTGCTGTTGGGGTATTTGTGGTTCGTGCATAAACAATAGACGAAGAGACGAAGAGACGAAGGGACGAAGAGACGAAGGGACGAAGGGACGAAGAAACGAAGAGACGAAGGGACGAAGGGACGAAGAGACGAAGAGACGAAGGGACGAAGAGACGAAGGGACGAAGGGACGAAGGGACGAAGAGACGAAGAGACGGAGAGCCGGAGGGACAAAGGGACGAAGAGACGAAGGGACGAAGGGACGAAGAGACGAAGAGACGAAGGGACGAAGAGACGAAGAGACGGCCGTACAGACGGGGCATGGCCGCGTCTCCAACAGAAGCGCCCGACGGAGGGACGGAAGGGTGGAGAGACGCAGGGAGAGAAAAACCCGCTAGCAGCAGCGGCGCCAAGAGATCGCGTTCGATTGGCGTCTTTACAGCCGGCAGGTAAAGTGAAGCCGTTCCATAGCCGAACAAAGCCAAACAAAAACCAAGAAAAATACGCTTAACAGCCTACCAATCCGGCTGTATCTAAGCCAGACCGCGATCCTGCGAAGCAGGTGGAGCAATGCAATACAGCCACGCTTTCAAAAAAGATAAAAGAATAAGCGCCGCCTTTGCTAGCGGAAGATTTTTGCTTCCTTTTCATCGATTGGAAAAGGAAGAAACCAGTCAGCGCGAGGGCAAGCCAAACACCTCGAGCTACAGCGCCTTGCAGTCCGTAGAAGATCGTTTCGCTTCTTGGCGCTTAAAAGAGAAGTACAGACGCAACATTTTGCGTCTCAACCGTCAGAAGCAAAACGGAGTTTGCGAAACCAAACCATTTCCCGTATACTACTCCGCACAATCCATATCTTTATGCCACGTCGTTCCCTGTCGAAGGAGTTGAAAGAAGCCATTTCCCTGCTGCCGCAAAAGGAGAAAGATAAACTGCTGTTCCGTTTGATTCCCAAGGATGAAGTGCTGACCGAACAATTGACTTTTCGCCTCCTGGAGGATGCCGCGACGACTGATGAACGCCGCTCGGAGGTGGCGCGCGCTATCACCGACGAATACGATGACTTGCGAAACAATCGTTTTTCTCCCGGCTATCTGAAAATAGCGATGCGTAGCCTGAGCGGACAGATTACTCGCCACGTACGCGTGACCCGCGATAAGTACGGTGAGGTAGAGCTCCAACTACAACTGCTTAACGATGCTCTTGAGGAGTTTCAGGATGAGCTGGCCGATTTTCCGGAGCGCCGCACCTTTAAGCTCTACACCTACATTATCCGCCGGGCTGGTAAGATCAATACCCTGCTGGACAAAATACACGACGATTACCGCCTCGATTTCGAGGATGAATTGCGGCGCCTACATGACTTCATTCGGGATCTGCCCGACCTGCAGAAAATGGCCGATCGCTACAATTACTCGTAGCGGAAAGCCCATTGTCCGTGGCTGCTGACGAGCGTACAGCCCGCCCTGCAACGCTCAACCTTTACCAATGGATCGTTCCTCGCAGGTAGGTTACGGCCTCGCCGGCCAGCAAGACGCGGTCGTCGATAAGGGTGCAGTGCAGGAACCCCTTGCGCTCTTTACCCTGTACACCGGAGAAGCTGGTCTTACCGAGCTTTTCCAACCAAAACGGAGCCAGCATGGTGTGGGCCGAGCCGGTGACGGGATCTTCGTATACGCGCAATGAGGGGAAGAAGCAGCGAGACGCAATGTCGGTGTCCTTACCCGGCGCGGTGACCACCAGGCCGCGGGCATTGAGGGATTTGATCAATGCCAGGTCGGGCTCCAGCTGATCGAGTTGTTCTTGCGATTCGAGCAGAGCGAGGTAGTCGTCGGTACCTTTCCATACTTCGACCGGTGTCAGTCCCAGCGATTGCTCAATGACGCGCAGGGGCTCAATCTGTTCGGGTGGATCGGTGGGGAAGTCCATGCTGTAGCCTTCCTGATCGCGCGTCACGCGCAGGTCACCGCCCAGGGTGCGGAAGAGGATCTCGTTCGACGAGTAATTGAGCTCTGCAAAGAGTACATGGGCGCTAGCCAGAGTAGCGTGGCCGCAAAGGCGCACCTCGGCCCCCGGGGTAAACCAACGCAGGTGAAAATAATCGCCACGATCTACAAAAAAAGCGGTTTCCGACAGGTTGTTCTCGGCAGCGATAGCCTGTAGCTCTTCGTCGCTAAGATCCCACGTTTCCAGAGGAACGACTGCTGCGGGGTTTCCCTGGAAAACCTTTTTTGCGAAAGCATCAACCTGATACATCTTGCGTTCCATACCTGTCTTTTTTCTCCTCCCGGATTATTCCGTAATCAAAATGAATTTGTTCTTTTTACCGTTTTCGACCATGAGGTAGCGTCCGTGCAGTAGGGCATCGGCATCTACCGTATGTTCGTGGCCGCTCACCTTCTCTTTGTTAACCGCAATGGCGTTACCTTTGATGGCCCGGCGGGCATCGCCTTTGGAGGAAACGACCTGCGTGTGCTCGGCCAACAGGTCGACGATGTTGACCCCGTCGGCGATCACCTCGCGGGCTACGTGGAAAGATGGAATCTCTCCGGCCACAGTCGTCAGGTCTTGTTCGCTCATGCCCAGCAGGGTGTCGCGCTTAGCCTTCTTATTGAAGAGCAACTCCGACACCTTGAGAACTGACGCGTAGGCTTCCTGAGAATGAATACGGACCGTCAGCTCTTCGGCCAGGCGGCGTTTTAGTTCACGAGGATCATCGGCCAATTCTGCTTCCTGAGCTTCAATTTCTTCTTTGCTCTTTAGGCTAAAGTAGCGTGTAAAGGTGCTGATGTCAGCATCGTCGGCGTTGATCCAGAACTGGTAAAATTTGTACGGGGAGGTCAGATTGGGGTCGAGCCAAATATTACCTTCTTCCGATTTGCCAAATTTTTTACCGTCCGACTTGGTCAGCAGGGGTGTGGTGACGGCGTAGGCTTTTTCGTTGAGGTTGCGGCGTACAAATTCCGTTCCTGCCGTAATGTTACCCCATTGATCGGATCCCCCCATCTGCAGGCGGCAACGGTGTTTTTCGAATAACACCTGGAAGTCGTAGCCCTGTAGTAATTGATAGCTGAATTCGGTAAAGGAAATACCGGTTTCTATTCGTTTTTTTACCGATTCTTTCGACATCATATAGTTGACTGTCAGCGTCTTACCCACGTCGCGCAGGAAGTCGAGGACGTTCATCTCCTGGTAGAAGTCGTAGTTGTTGACAAAGATGGCCGGATTGTCGCCTTCGAAATCGAGGAGCTTGCGGAACTGATCTTTTTGGTGCTCGAGGTTAGTCTCCAATTCCTCGACCGTTTTCAGTTCTCGCTCTTTGTCTTTGAAGGAAGGGTCGCCAATGCGCCCGGTCGCGCCGCCCATGAGTACGATAGGCCGATGACCATGCCGCTGAAAATGGGTGAGAATCATGATCTGTACATAGTTGCCAATCGTCAGTGATGGTGCTGTGGGGTCAAAACCAATATAGCCAATTTGTGGCTCGTCGATAATGTCTTCTAATCCGGGTGTGCTATCGTGTAGCATACCGCGCCAGGTGAGTTCGTCGAGAAAGTTCATGTGTCTTCGGTATCGTTTGTAAGGGTACCACCGGTAGGGTTGGCCTACCGCTGCGGCGCAAAGGTAGCTTTGTTTTCCGGCTTACGCCAAAAAATTATCCGCAAATGTAATATGGCACAGCTTTTGCACCAGTAAAAGTGATGTATTCGGAAAACGACAACTAAAGCATATGAAAATGTATCCTACCATGAACTTGTGGAGCTTCTTCGCCCTGCCCATTTTACTGGGGTTGTGGAGTTGGCAGCTGCAGCGATCAGCGACGGTGACTCCGCCGTCACCACAAGTAAGCCTGCTCGATATTGAAGGATGTGCCGGACGTGATACATCCGTTTCCATTTTTACGTCCTGCCCGGACAACTCCGTTATCCTGGATTTTATGGACCTGCTGCCCGGTAACCCCCTTCTCGGTGGGGAATGGATCAACGTCGATAATGTACCTGTCGACCTGAGTGATAGTACCGCCGTAGATTTTGCGGCCTTTCCTGACGGTACCTTCCGGTTTGATTATGCGGTAGAAGCCGGCAGTGGATGTCCGGCTGATACCGCTCGTCTCAGTGTAGCGGTGACTAATTTGCGCAACCTTACCTGTCGCGATACCATTTCGGTCGGGCTCAGTGATTCTTGCCGCTTTGTGGTGGAGCCGAGCCAATTTGTGCTGCTTCCTGATTTACCGAATAAAAATGACCTCTACGAAGTAATCTTAATTAATTCCGATGGCGTAGCCATTGGCGATACCATTACGGCAGAATATGCGGGGGAACTGTTGGATGCCCTGATTGTCATTCCGGGCTGCAGTGAAGTCTACTGTGAAGGAGCAGTTCGGGTAAACGACCTGCTTCCGCCCCAAATCGATAGCATTGCTGATCCGCTGCGGGGCGATAGTCTGCTGTGTTATGATATTGATTCCATCTTTAATGTAACGGCTTCCTGGCAGGATGCAGATTATGGCTATTATATCGGCGGCCCGGTCTTTTCGGACAACTGCTCCACCCCCGAGGTAACGGTAGTGGATGAGATCGTTTACGGAGAATGTGATTCCTCTTTTGCTACCTTATTTCGCACATTTACCGCCGTCGATGATTTTGGCCGTACCACGGATACGCTGATGGTGTATCCATTCTACGTGCCGACCCTCAAACCGGCGGCTAAGTTGGATGATGTGTACATTAATACCTGTACCCCTTCCGCCGTGCCGGTGCCGAATACCTATCCGTTTATTATCAACGCTTTTGGGGACACCCTCTTGATTACCGAGAATGAGTGCGATCATTCCTCTGGCTTTGAAGATCGGGAGTTTGTCGAATGTGGAGGCACCCGCAAGATCGAACGCATCATCAAATTGTTCGACTGGTGTACCGATGAGGCCTTCAATGTGGACACCATTATTATTCGAATTGGTGATTTCGCCGGGCCAATGATCCGGCAGGGAGCCGATACGATAAGCGTATCGACGGCACCGTTCGCCTGCGAGGCGAGTTTTCGTCTGGAGCAGGAATTTTTGGAACAGTTATTTGCCCTGGAGTTTACCGACTGTAGTGCATCGATTACCCTGTCGACGTCCTTTATTTCGTATTTACCCGAGCTCGACTTTTGGGGGGCTCCTACGGGGGATTTCCGCTTTGTGACGGTCGACTATCCGGTAAGCCGCAATGTGGTGAGTGGCATACCCATTGGGCTACACGGTATAATTATCAATGCGAGTGATGGGTGTGGCAATCAGAGTGTAGACACGACGTACTTCCGGGTGAAAGACTTTATTGCGCCCAATGTGCAGTGTGACGACAGGCTGAATATAACCTTAAACACCCTGGGATATGCTCAGGTGAGTGCGACGGATGTAGATGAAGGAACTACCGATAACTGCGGGCTTGACCGCATTAAAATACGCAGACAGGTTCCTGTTTCCTGCCGGTCGAACTACGACCGCAACGGTAATGGCATCGTGGTGGGAGATGAACTAGACGATAGTGGCTATACCCGCTTCGATGATCCGGTAACCAATGGGGATTACGTGGAGTTTTGGTGCTGCGATTTGTCGGCTACCCCAGAGGTGGAACTCTGGGCCTGGGATGTTTACGGTAATGTCAGCTTCTGTCAGATGGATCTACTGCTAGAGGATAAATTTCTGCCACAGGTTACCCCTCCGGCTGATACCACCACGAATTGTTTGGATCCCAGGCTTGATGTAGATTTATCCGCTTTTGGGGAGGGACAGATCCTGGGTGGCGAATGTGGCCTTATTGAGGTCATTGAGCTCGATCCCGTCTTCAATCTGGAACAATGTGGGGCCGGTACCATAACGCGCCGCTTCCAGACGGTTAAACTGCGAAACACTTCTCGCGAGGTACGCTCTGAGGTTGCCACTCAGACCATAACCGTAGAGGCGATCAACGATTACGAAATTTGTTTCCCGCAAGATGTGGTGGCTACCTGTGGCAGCGATCCGACTATTCCGGGGATCGAGTATACAGAACATGCCTGCGATCTGCTGGCTATTGATGTGGAGGATACCCGCTTTGATGCTACGGCCGATGAATGCTATAAGATTTTCCGCACCTATGAAGTCATCAATTGGTGTGAATACGATGGGGAATCCGACCCCATTGTTCTGGGACGCGACGTCGATGAGAATAGCGTGCCGGGCGATTCCAGCCTTTGCGTGTTGGTACGTCGAAACGGTGTCACCTATTTCGACGTCGACACCGACGAATTCAATATACAGCCGACGGCAAAAGGATACTGGTTTAACTCAAACGAGCGCCCGGCAATGGCTTCGCGTGGCTACTGGCGTTATACGCAGATTATAAAAGTCTACGACCCGTTTGCCCCTACTGTATCGGCCATGCCGCGGGAAACTTTTTGTACCTCAGGGGGCGATGCTGCATCGGATTGCTCGGTAGAGGTGTCGTATCCGTTTTCCATCAGTGAAAATTGCACCGGACAGGTAGAGATGCGCGTGCTGGTTGATCTCTATGCCGATGGATCCAATATACAGGAGCTACCGGCGGCGCAGCTACAGGGAGGATATCCCAATTATATAATTCGGGGTACCTATCCGCTGGGCGAACACGTTTTTTTGGTAGAGGCCAACGATGGCTGTGGCAATAGAACCCGCGAACAACTGATGGTTGAGGTAGTAGATTGTAAGGCTCCCGCACCCATCTGCGCCAATCAGCTCAATGTAGAGCTTTCTCCTACCGATCCTGCCGATGAGGTGGCTGGGCGAGGTACAATTCAGGTTACTTCGTTTTTACGCAGCACCATTTACGATTGTACCGGGCAGGGTGATCAGGGACAGGTTACGCACTTTAGTATCAACCGGGCTGGCGAGCCGGCCGATCCTGAGCAAGCAAGCGCATCGTTTACCTGTGCGGATATCGGCGACCTGATAGAGATGCAGATTTATGCCTGGGATAAGGCTGGTAACGGCGATTACTGTACCGCTTATGTGGAAGTACAAGACAATCTCGGGGCCTGTGCTCCGCCGACAGCTATGATTAGCGGAGTCGTCGTAACGGAAGGTGGTGAGCCGGTCGAAGATGTTGAAGTATTGCTCTCCGGTGGGGAGGAGCGCATGCGCCGCACCAATGCGCAGGGCACCTACCGCTTTGACCGGCTGGCCGCCGGAGCTACCTACACCATCCGCCCCGGACTGAATACCGATCACGGTAATGGCATTTCGACTTTTGATCTCATTCTGGTGCAAAAACATATTTTGGGACTCGACCCCCTGGAGTCGCCCTATAAGTTAATTGCTGCCGATGTCAATAACTCCGGAGGTGTTTCCACCCTGGATTTGATCCAATTACGCCGGATTATTCTGGGCGAAGCGGATAGCTTCCTGGGTAACCAAAGTTGGCGTTTTGTCATGAGCGATTACACCTTTGCCGATCCGGCGTCTCCCTGGAAAGACGCTATGCCTGAGAATATGGAAATCCGTGATTTGGATGGCGAAAAGACCCTGGACTTTATGGCGATTAAGATTGGTGATGTTAGCGGCAATGCCACCGTCAATAGCGGACAGCCGGCCCCCGAAGTGCGCAACGATGACGAGCTGCGCATACAGGTGACCGATCAGTGGTTGGAAGCGGGCGAGACGTATGATGTTCTGTTCACCTCCGACGATCTGGATAATATTCAGGGTATGCAATTTACCCTGGAAAGTGTTGACCCCGGATTGTCTATTGATCATATTATACCTATGCTGCTGGGAAGTGATCATATGGGGATGACCGACGCTCAGTATCTACGTACCTTTAGTTGGAACCGCCAACCCGGAGAAACGATTCCAGAGGCGGGTCTCTTTATGCTTCGGGTATCTGTGAACAAGGCTATGCGCCTGCAGGATGCTTTGCGCATCACTTCCACCTATACGGTTGCGGAAGCCTATAACGAATTTGACGAACTGCTCAGCGTACAGCTCGACTGGCAACAGTCGGGCGTGGGAGAACGTGCTTTTGACGTACTGCAACTAGCTCCCAATCCATTCCGTGAGCGGCTGCTGATGCGCTTCTCGCTGCTGGTCACCGAGCCGGTAACACTAACCGTATGGGACAGCCGGGGCCGCACCGTTTGGCGACGCGAGTGGACCGCTAATGCCGGGATGAATGAGTACTATTTGTCGGCCACTGACCTGGCCGGCGAAGGGCTGTATTTCTTTCGTCTGCAAGGGCATAACAGCAGCCGGGAAGGAGAGTTTGTACTGGTGAAGTAGTACCGTGCGTAGCTGCCAGGGTTACCTGCCAGCTTTTCCGACAATCTTTTACTATCTTCATTTATAAAATGGGATTAAGTGAACGTTTATCAGGTATACTGGCGTATTCAATATCGTCGCACCAATCGCTACTGGCGCGAGGTGGGGGTTGCGCCCTGGGTCGGCTATTTGGTATCAGGGGGACTTTTTCTGAGCATATCCGCAGGGTTGTTTTCTCGCACCGGATTTGCACCTTATTTGTATGCGTCACTGGCGGTATTTACGTTAAGCCTATTTAATGATCGCCAACGCACGTCGTTTTTGCGGCAACTTTTTTTGCAAAAGTCTTATTACCAGCTACGCTTAGTGGAAAATACTTTGGTAAGTATTCCTTTTCTGTCCGTACTCATGTTTTACGGCGATCATCTGGTTGCCTTCGTTTTGTTGGCGCTGACGTTGCTCCTCGCTCGTATACCCGACATATGGAAATCGGATTGGGTTATGCCAACGCCTTTCGGCAAAAAACCCTTCGAATTCGCACGTGGGTTTCGTGCCTCCTGGCCGCTATTCCTGCTGATATTTTTGTTGCTTTTGCAGGGCGTCGTCGTTGGAAATGAGGAGCTGGCATTATTTTCGGTAGGGTGTGTTTTTCTGGTCGCCATGGGGTATTATCAGCCACCGGAACCAGTGTTCTGGGTTTGGTTATTCCGCATGCGTCCGGCTGCTTTTCTACAGCATAAGTTACGCACTGGTTTGGTGCAGGCCTCGGTACTTGCTGCCCTTCCGGCTCTGCTGGTGTTGTTTGCCTTTCCCGGGTACTGGCAGTGGTTAGTGCTGGTATTTTTAGCCGGCTACCTGTTCCTGGCCCTATTGATCCTGGGGAAGTACGCTGCCTATCCGACGCCCATCTCGATGCCCCAGGCCATTTTGTTTGCGCTGTGCATTTGGTTTCCTCCAGCCTTGCTGGTGATGCTGCCTTTTTTCTATCGTAAAGCCCTGAGGGCTGTAGCTCCCATTTTAGTATGATCATCCTACAGCACGTACACAAAGCGTATGGCCGGCATCAGGTACTGAGTGACGTGGATGCGACCATCTCTCCCGGAATGGTCACCGGAATCGTTGGTGCAAACGGAGCTGGTAAGACCACCCTGTTTCGCTGCATGGCCGACCTGGAGCCTTACGAGGGCGATATCAGTTATCGCGGGGAAACACTGCGCCCGCATTTGGGGTATGTACCCACCCAGCCGTTCTACCTCTCCCGCCTTACCGCTCGCGAATATCTTCAGCTATTGCTGGTCGCTAATAGCCTGCCCGTACCCGACCTGGAGCAACGCAATATCTTTACTCTACCCCTCGATAACTATGCGTCCACATTTTCTACCGGGATGCAGAAAAAACTGGCCATCTGGGGCGTACTGCTCCTGCAAAAACCTGTCTACATTCTAGACGAACCTTTCAATGGCGTAGACATCGAAAGCAATATGTTGCTTACTGAAGTCATTCTTCGCTTAAAGGCACAGGGTAAAACCATTGTACTCTCCTCGCATATTTTCTCTACCCTGCGCGATATCTGTGATGTGATCTATCATTTAGAGGAAGGCACCTTTCGGCAAAAGGTAGAACGGGATCAGTTCGACGCACTGGATCAGGCTATGCGTAAGGTCCATATTGGTACCCGGTTGGATCGTTTCTTTGAGGAGGAATAGGTTAGCATGGTGTGACTCCTCCCAGGCGTATTTGATAGCAGGCACTGCCAAAGTTGCCTGCCGGTTACCACCTTACCTGCACCTCGCGGGGCGCATCCTCCATCGGAACGCTAATACGCAGCAATTTCCCGTCGTAGGACCACCATTTTGGCGAAAGCCGCTGGTGATCGAGTCGGACCTTACCTCTGGGGGCTTCGATGCCGTGAATGACTAGCTCTACTAATCGCTCCTGGGGCATACCGTCGTAGGCGTAACGCTCGGGAGTAAGGCGGATGGTCAGACCACGATTTTTGCGCAAGCTACTGAGGTGGAGCAGCTCGTATTGCTTCTCTTCCCAGGCCCGGGGCGTGTGCCCGTCATCTTCGTACCAGGTCCAGCTGCTATTTTTTGCGGAAGCATGATCATAATAGTGGAGCTCCAGCACATCGGTGCGATAATCTTTCGTATGGTTAACGGGGTGTACCATGGGGACAAAGCTGCCGGCCCGCACAAATAGGGGCATTGTTTTTAGCGTAAGCGGAACGGTCACCGTCTGCCCACCCGGATAAGACTGATCGGTCCAGTAGTTGGTCCAGGTGTGGCCTTGTGGTAAATAGACCGACCATTCGGTAGCCCCCGGCTCGGTGACGGGGGATACGAGAAAGGCATCCCCCCACAGGTAGGTGCGCTGATTGTCGATCAGGCTGGTCTTGTCTTCCAGATAGAAGAGCGGGCGCATCATGGGTAGGCCCTGCGTGGCATTCTGCCAGGCGAGGGTGTAGAGGTAGGGGAGGAG
>Ga0102940_1000250_pt1 | contig 37279 bp, 27 predicted proteins | sample SalPonR2_C_D1_MG_FD_78215 | JGI IMG/M metagenome (GOLD analysis project Ga0102940, IMG submission 78215) | Salt pond soil microbial communities from South San Francisco under conditions of wetland restoration - Salt Pond MetaG R2_C_D1_MG | ecosystem: Environmental > Aquatic > Marine > Intertidal... | reverse complement strand
TTCCTGTCCGACGGTCAGGACCGGGTTGGGCGCCTGGACGTTCGGGTTGGTCATCAGGCGCGAGCCTGTGACGACGATTCTTTCGACGTCCGGCGCGTCCTGCGCCGATTCCTGGTCCTCGTCCTGTGATTCGTCCTGGGCAAAGGCGATCATCGGCGTCATGCCGAGCGCCAAGCCCGCCAGTATTGGAGCCATTCCGCGCCAAAGGGGCGTCTGGCGGTTTCTGAGTAGTTCAAACTTCACTGTGGGTATACCTCATTTTTTGTCTCTTCGGATTTAGGTTATCCGAGTGGATTTTGACCACAGGCACGCGTCATGCATGGCGTGTACCTGAGGGCACCCTGCGATTCGGAGCATAACGCGGATTTAACCTAATATCAACAATAGGATTTAATTTCTCTGATTCCATGATGACGGCCCGGCGCGCCGTCGGGATTTCATCAGAGAGCCCCACGGGCACTGGAACCAGGACCAGATTCTCGACGCTGCGAGACACCGCGCGGCCGCGGAAAATCCGCAGCGCGGGGAAACGATGGGGAGATCGGGCGCGATTTCCAGCACAATGAGCGGCAGCCGGCTTTTCCAGCCGGAATCGAGATGGCTCGAAACCGTCATTTCAGTCGCAGACTTCGCCACGGCAGCTGCGCCGGGCTTTGCCGGGCGGCCTGCGACAATATTCTGGACAATGCGCGGCCCGATCGGAGCGACGCCCCTCGATGCTGCCGATCATCACGAAAGCTCTGGATTCAAACCCCCGGGGCACTCACGTCCGCGACCTGCCGGAAACCACCGCTTCATGCCTCTAGGGTACCCCGTCGCTAATCCTGTGACATTCAGCGAGCCCGGCCAAAGGCAAGGGCTTCAGGAGAGCGAAGCGCCGAAAGCGATCATTGGCCTTGCCCGCCGCCGTTTTCGGAGTCGGAAAGCAGGTTCGCGCATTGTTCCGAGAGCTCCGAGCCGGCCAGTTGCCGTGCTCGACAGGCGGTCAGGAGGCGTTGCCGGGCTGCGGTCGCGAGGACTTCGCCCTGTTCCTTTTCCAGGGCGGCCTGGCGTCGCTCGGTCTGGTTGATGGCGTTTATGTAGCCGCGCCAGTCAGAAGCCTGTCGACGCGTAGCGCTGAATTTCTCAGCCTGGGCAAATGCCTCGTCGGCATCGTTGCGTTGTTCGCGATCGCCCGGATCGGCCTGGTTGAAGCGCGCGTTGCCGAGAAGCATCCAGGCCTCGGCGCGGCGCGATTCCTCGAGACCGCCTTTTTCCAGCGCAGTTTCCAGGGCTTGCTCGGCCTCTTCATTCTGCTCGTTGGCCAGAAGCGACTGACCCAGCCTGAAAGACAGGAGCCCTTCGTCGGACATCTGCGCGGCCTCGCGCAATACCGGAATGGCCTTGTTGTGTTCGCGCGCCTGGCTCCAGAGTTGAGAGAGCAGTTCGAGGTTCTCGACGTTTCGCTCGACCCGGCCGGCTTCCATTTCCTTCTCGATCAACTTCGCGCCACGGTGAGGATTGTCGAAAGTCGAGTAGTACTGGGCCAGCATGATGATGTCGTCACCGCTCGTGACCAAACCGTTGATATAAGCGGTCTCGAGAGCGGCAAAGGACTTGAGCTGCTCGCCCTGCTCAAGATAAAGAGAGGAAAGCTGGCGCCAGTAGCTGAGGGTGTCGGGCCACAACTCAACCATCTTCTCCAGCAGGCGCGTGCGGTCGTCGACGTTTCCGAGTTCCGAATAGATCGCGTTGAGCAGGTTGTAATAGCGCTTTTGAGGCTCGGGTGAGACGTCGACGGCGCTCTGAATCGACTCCAGCGCCTTTTGATAGTTGTCAAGGTTGTAGTACGCGGCTCCCAACATGAAATATGCGGTGTCGGTCACCTTGACATCGGCCTTCATCCACTCTTCGAAAAGGCGGATGGAATCCTGGTAGCGCTCGTTGACGAAGTAAATCTGAGCCAGGTTGAAACGCAGGCGGTTTTGCTGGTCTTCAGGAAGCGCATTGAGATTCAGCGCCGCCGAAAAGTCATCCAGCGCGCTGTCCATGTCCTCGAGGTTGACATGGGTCGTCCCGCGAATCTGCAGGACCGAAGCCTTGTCGAACGGCTTCATCGAGTCGCCGCGGCGATTGATGAGGCCGTTCAACTTTTCCAGTGCCTCCTGATTCTCGTCTTCCTCGAGAAGCTCGTAGGCTTCGAGCAGATCCGAAGCCACGCGCGGATCCAGCGTCGGAACCGGGTCGTCCTTTTTTTCTTCGCGCGAATCGTCCTGTGCGAGCAGCGCACCGGTAAACAGAAACATCAATAGGGTCGCCAGCATCAAAAACAGCTGCCGCGCGGAAGTGGTCTGCGTCTTGCGCATTATTGCTAGCCCTCCAATTGAAACTCGATGGTGGTTCGAACGCCCACTCTGGGTTCTGCCACGTTATCGACTATTTTCGGGTTGTAGCGCCAGCGTTCGACGGCGCGCATGGCGGCACTGTTGAAACAGCTATTCGTGGATTCTATCGCCCGCGGGTTGACGACGGTACCTTCAGGCGTAACGTCGAATTCCACCAGCACTGCCTCGCTATTTTCGGCCCGGCCCATGCAGCGTTGCGGATATTGCGGCGGTATACGCACCAGCGGCTGCGCATCGCGATCGGGATTGAAGCCGGTGCCGATGTCGATATCGACGTTGGAAAGATCGGGCAACTCGCCCATCTGCACGCTCATTTCAGGGCGAAAGCTCGGATCGTTCACTGTCGGCGGCGGAGGCGGCGGCTGGTCCAGAACCGGTCGCTGAAAGTCTTCCGTGCGTTGCTGTGACGTGTCCTGAAGCTGCCGGGTCACGTTGATCTGAACCGATCGATCTTCGCTGAGTTCGACATTTCCCTGATTGGAAATCACCGCCGCCAGAACAAGAAATATAAACGACGTTACGAGGACAGCGCCCGGCAGGCCGGTGATGAGACGAATGAGATTATTCATGATTTGATGGTCGATACGGCAACAACATCATCGACACCCGCGGCACGAATCTGCTCGAGAACATCAACCAGGTATTCGCTGTGCGCACTCCCATCGGCCTGGATGACCGCGCTGCCCCGCGGATTCTCGCGCCGCAGGCGCTCGAGCGTGGCCCGAACGGCGTCCAGAGGCACCTCCTTGCGGTTGATCCAGATCGTGTTTTCTGAATCGATTGCGACCAGGATCGACACAAGGCGCTGGTTCTCGGCGGTCTGCGCCTCCGGACGAGTGACATCGACACCGGGCTCCTTGATGAAGGTCGCCGTGACAATGAAAAAGATCAGCATGATAAAAACGATATCCAACAGCGGTGTCACGTTGACATCGCTTTCGTCGGCTTTTGCAACTCTGCGGCTTCTGGCCATGTGTGCTCCGATTCTCCTATCGTCCCTGGATGGCGAGCGCCGGGTCGACCCCGGCCTGGCGTGCCTGGTCCAGAACCATCACGGTTGCGTCGATTTCGGCGTCCGGCGCTGCGTTGAGCAACACCACACCGCGCGGCTCTTCAGCAGTGAATGCTTCGACAACCGGCTTGACCGAACGCGGGTCGATCATACGAATATTGTCGACCATCACAAAACCGTCGCTGCGAACGCTGAGCACCAGCGTCGGCGGTGGTCGCGTAAGTTCCTCCTGTTCATTCTCCTGCGGCGTCGCAATCTCGATACCTTCCTCGTCGAGAAAGGTCGAAGTGACGATGAAGAAGATCAGCAGGATGAAGACGATATCCAGCAGCGGCGTGATATTGACTTCGGCTTCGTCGGCCTCGTCCGTGAGCAAACGTCTTCCGGTACCGAAACCCATCCCCGCATCGAGTTCGAGCCGATTCGAGATATCGGCGACCGCGATTTCATTTCGGCGATCAAGAAAGCTCATCGCAAATACGCCGGTCAACGAAATCGCAAGGCCCGTCATAGTCGGAATCGTGGCCTTGGAAATCCCCGAAGCCATCAAGCGCGCGTTTGAAGAACCCGTATCCGTGATGACCTGGAAGACCTCGATCATCCCGGTAACGGTACCCAACAGACCCAGCAGCGGCGTAATGAGGATCAGCGCACGAATGACGCCCATGAAGCGCTCGCTTTCGATCCGGACCTCCGAGATCAATCGCTCGCGGAACATGTGCGATTCCCAGCTGACGTGGTTGTCAAGCGCCTTCCAGCGCGCCACCTGCGCGTTGCGCAGGCGGGGGCCGGAAAAAACCACGTACAAAATGCGCTCGCTGATCAGAACCCACATCAGCGCAGTGCTGCACAGGAGCACGGTCACCACGGGGCCTCCTGCTTCGAGGAAGCCCTGGATCGCCCCCCAGGCGTTGACCGGATTCAGCAGTTCAAGCACGGTAGATTATCCTCGAATGCACATGCATCAGCGGTTTGATTTCTCGGCGTCGGCAACGAGGCTCGTCGATTGCTCTTCGAGAATCTGGCCGAGGCGGCGCGAGGTCGACGACGCGAACGCATGCAGAATCAGCAGCGGCACCGCCGCAATCAGGCCGAGCACCGTTGTAATCAGAGCCTGCGAGATACCGCCAGCCATCAGCTTGGGATCGCCGGTACCGAACAGCGTGATCGCCTGGAAAGTCACGATCATTCCGATCACGGTGCCGAGCAGGCCCATCAGCGGCGCGACGGCTGCCAGCACCTTGACCAGGTTCAGGCCGCGCTCGAGCGGCGGGAGCTCCTTGAGCACCGCATCGTCCAGGTGCAGCTGAAGCGTTTCCAAACCTTCGCTCTTGTGCTCTTCATAGGCAGCCTGGATGCGGCCCAGCGGATTCGAATCGTTGGGTTCGTGCTTGCCCATCTGGCGCCGGACCTTCATCGAAGTCAGCGCAAGCATCAGCCAGCGAAAGACGGCCAGCAGAATGCCGAACGCGGCGACGACGATGATCGCATAACCGATCGCGCCACCCTGATCAATCCGTTCGCGCAGGGTCGGCGTCTGAGTCACCAGGCCCAACAAGCTGCCGAGTGAGGGATCGATCATGCCCCGAACGACGCCGGGGCCACTGTGATTCATCACGCGACGCGCCGCTGCAACCGCGCCGCCGCCGGGCTGGCGCGCCAGGTAACGCAGCGTATCGTCGTTGAAGACCAGGTAACCCTGATCGCCGAACGCGGTGAACGGACCGATGCGCACTACCGTCTCCGCGGAGGAAGAATTGTCGTTTCGAACGACATCGGCCTGGAAACGCGCCACATTGCCCTGCGCTGTCATTTCCTGCAGGAACGTGAACCAGAGACCTTCCAGCTGCTCGATGGTCGGGAGCGAATCCGACTGGGCCATCTCGTCGAGATCTTCTCCACGATTCGGATACTGAGTTGAAATCAGCGAATTGTTGAGCTGCTCGTTGAGGTCCGCGGCAGCAGCACGGGCCACGCCGAACAATTCGCCGAATTCGCCCTGGCGTTCGGCGAGTTGATCGCGCAATTCCGTCAACTCACGATCCAGCCGATTGCGCAGATCCTCGAGCCGGCTTGCTTCGGCTTCAGCCTCCTCGACCTGGTTACGGATCCGGCGCAACTCCTGCTCGCGGTTGGTTTCCTGGCGACGAAAGCGCTCCTCGCGCTCACGGTTGGCCTCGGCCACGGCCTGGCGCTCCTGCTGCATGGCGCGCACGACTTCGTCCAGCGATTGTGGCTGTTGCTGCGCCGTTGCCAGAGCGCAGAATAATAGCGCCACTGCAGCCAGAGCAGATTGAAGGCCTATCGACCGATTGCGCATGGTGTAGCTCCCGCTTCTGATTCGGTTGGTGAGATGCATTTTCAGCGTTGCAGTCATTGTCTCAGCCCTCATCCGCAGTCTCGGGTGCCGTTACCGGGATGTAGAGCAGTTCAGGCGGAATCTGCTCGCGCGCCACCCGCATGGCCGTCTTGACATCTCCCATGAAGGACTTGTCCAGATCAACCCAGGCGCCGGATTCGTTGTCGTAGCGCTTAAGAACCTGATCGTCGTCGGTCTTGAAGATCTGCACCAGGCGACCGATTCGCAGAACGTCCACATCTTCGTACAAGCGCTCCCCGGCTTCGATGTCGCTGCGATAGGCCTCGATGGTACGGCCGTATTCGGATTCGATCTGGTAAGCCTCGATGAGCAGGCGATAGCGTTGCGCCGGCGAGGCCGATGGGTCGTCCATCAGTCGCGTCAGCCGCTCGATCCGCGAGCGGCGCTCGTCGACCAGGAATGGAATATCGGCCTGCACCAGACGGTCCAGCGCATCGACCATATCTTGCATCAGCGGCAGGACTGCGCGCTGAAGGCTCGCAATATTATTGATGTCTTCGGTCAACGACTCCATTTCCTGGCGCTGGGCCTCGGCCTGGCGCTCCTGGGAAGCGTTGTAACGATTCAGTTGCTCGAGCTGTCTCAGATTGGCGCGATAACTGCCCAGCAGCTCCTGAATTCGAGCATCGATTTCATCGATGTCTTCCTGCGACTCGCGCGTTCCCTGCGCGGCCTGCTGGCTTGCTTCCAGCGCAGGCTCGACTGCCTGCCCATGCGCCGGCGCGGCGAATCCCGACGCCAGAAACGATGAGGCCACCAGGATGGCCAGCATGCAGTCTGCTTTCATAGTCAATTTATTCATACCCGTTAGATCTTCTGTTTGAATTTTGCGTGTATGGCCGTACAACCCGGTTACTGCTCGAATTTTCGGCGTAAAAATCCTTGTCCGTTCGATTCCCACTCCCGGACCGGGCAATCATCGCATGAAGCCCGGAAGAAGTGAAATCCTCTTTTGCAGCCCGATATGGAAATCGCTTGCTTTGACTGTTGGGTCAGCACGAAGCTGCGAAATCCGAATTTTTCCAAGGCTAAACATCTAGTTTACACGGTCGGGTTTCTTCATTGCAACCAAACAGGCGGTCGCGTCAATCATCGGGGTTTTCGCATATACCTGCAGTAAAGAACAAGGTCAAAAGCATGTGTTCGACGATATTCGCGCGCTCATAACCAACATTGCGGAAGGTGAAATGAGAGGAGCCCTCTCAAGGCATCGGCAAGCCTTGCGGGCTTGCCGATGCCGGGCGCACCTGCGCCGCTTCCGACGATACCGTATACTGATCGGCTGACCCGAAACCAAGCTAATTATGTCAATTCTGATCTGTGGCTCGCTGGCCTACGACAACATCATGGTTTTTCCGGAACGCTTCAAGGATCACATCCTTCCCGAGAAGACCCACATGCTCAACGTCGCCTTTCTGGTGCCGGAAATGCGCCGGAACTTCGGCGGCTGTGCCGGCAATATCGCCTACAGCCTGAAGAAACTCGGCGGCGACCCGTTACCGATGGCAGCAGGCGGCGCCGACTTCGATCGTTATTCGGACCGCCTGGACGAACTTGACATCGACCAGCGGTTCGTCATCCGCGACAACGACCACTTCACCGCCCAAGCCTATATCACCACCGACCTGGACGACAACCAGATCACCGCCTTCCATCCAGGCGCGATGAACGAAAATCATCGCAACAAGATACCGACCGACGGCAGCATCGGATACGGCATCGTATCGCCCGACGGCAAGCAGGCCATGCTCGATCACGCCGAACAATTCAAGGCCGCCGGCATCCCGCACGTATTCGACCCGGGCCAGGGACTGCCGATGTTTTCCGGCGACGAACTCAAGACCATGATCGCCGATGCCGATTGGTTGACGGTCAATTCCTACGAATGGGAAATGATCGCCAACAAGACCGGTTGGAACCGGGGCGAAGCCCTGAGCGGCCTGAAGCAGGGACTGATCATCACGCACGGCGGCGAAGGTTCCGAATTGATCACGCCCGACGGCGAGGAACGCATTCCGGCTGTCAAGCCCGATCGAATCGCCGATCCGACGGGGTGCGGCGACGCCTACCGCGCAGGGCTTCTGTTCGGGCTGGAGAAGGGCTGGAAGCCGGCCGACGCGGCGTGCCTGGGCTCTCTCATGGGTTCGATCAAGATCGCACATGCCGCGCCGCAGGGCTTCGACATCGACCCGCAGTCGATCCGAAACCGGTTCGAGCAGGAGTTCGGCCGGCCGATGCCGGCCTGATCCAGGGCCTCGACTTTGGCGCCGGACGGGGCCTTCCCCGACCGGCCCGCTTCGGATTCCTCCCGCAGGGCGCGACGGCGGGTCATCTTGCCGGCCTGAACGCCTCGAACTCACATCGACCCTGGCGCGTCCACTCGTAAATTGCGGAGGCAATGCCCGAATTGTGAAGTGGATCAGAGAACTGCAGCCGTCAACTCTTTACACTGACCCGCTGTAGCAGTCAGGGCAGCCACACAATGAACCCCGGAAAGACCTTGCTTTTCCTTCTGCTTGCGTGCATCGCCGGCCGGGCGACCAGCGCAGAGCAGATTTCGCTCGCAGCATTCGAGGTCCTGGAGATCCAGTCCGAACGCGGTCCGGTACCGACACGACTGAACATCCAGGCATTCGGCCGCAGGTTCGGGCTGGGATTGAGCCGTAATACCAGCCTTCTGGCTTCACTGCCGAACCGGCAGCGCAGCCGCATTCCCGCCGAAGACTCGTTTCTGAAAGGTACGCTCGACGGCATTCCCGGTTCGTGGGTTCGGCTCAACCGGATCGACGGCCGATTCAGCGGCGGCTTCTTCGACGGCAGTGAACTGTACCTCGTCGACCGCGCCGGCGGGTTTCCTGCGCTACGGGCAGCCGGAGTACCTGGCGACCGGACCATTGTCTTTCGGTTCTCCGACCTTGAATTCGACGCGCTGATCGACCACGGCGGCGTCGAGCCCCTCGTGAGGTCCGAAACAAGCCGCGGCCGGACCGGCTACGCGGATTTCATCGGCCACTTGCGCGAAGTTGCAAGCCTTCAGGGCACGCCCATGCTGGCCATGCCCGTGACCATCGTCAGTGATGTCCAGTTCACGACCCGGCACGGCAGCAGCGCCGCCTCCGTCGTGGCCGGCCGCATCAATTTCATCGACGGCATCTACACCAGCCAACTTGGTGTCGGGATCACGCTGTGGCATCACGAAATTCTTTCGTCCAATGGAACCCTGACCGCGACCGGCGCCTCGGAACTGTTGAACCAGTTCCGGGCTTTCATGACGACCGGTGCGGGTAGCGACGTTCCATTCCTGGGCGTGGCTCATTTGTTTACCGACGGCAGGCCCCAGGGCGGCACTGCCGGCATTGCCTATCTTGGCGTGCTTTGCAATCAGTCTTTCGGTTATGGTGTCGACGAAGACCTGAACACTGAAACCACCACCGCGCTGGTGTTCGCCCACGAGGTCGGGCACAACTTCAACGCCCCCCATGACGGGCAGGAAGGCGAAGGCCAACTGGGGGCATGTGCCGACGAAACTTTCGAGGGCATCATGAACCCGAGCATCAATGGAATACAGCAGTTCAGCGACTGCAGCATCCGGGAGATGTCGGCTGAACTGGATGACGCCGGCTGCCTGGTCCAGGTAATCGAGTCCGACGAACTGTTCCTCAATGGATTCGAGAGTCCTGCGCGCTGAATTGCGTCGGCTTGACGCGGCAAACGCCGCCGTCTGATACATTTCACACCATGCATATCATCGTCATCGGCGCGGGCGTCATCGGCTCAACCACTGCGCTTTCGCTTGTCGAACGCGGGCTGGACGTCACGCTCATCGAGCGGTCCGGCGAGCCGGCCGCCGGCACCAGCAAGGCCAACGGCAGCGGCATCACGCCGGCCCACGCCGAACCCTGGAACCCGCCGGGCAGCGCCTACAAGCTGCTGCCGGCCATGCTGCGCAAGGATCAGCCCTGGCGGGTAAATCCCACTGCCCTGCCCGGCCTGGCGCGCTGGGGATTTCATTTCCTGCGCCATTCCAGTGCGCGGCGCTACTACGTCAACGCCCGTCACTGCGTTCGCCTGGCCATGTATGCGAAAAAGTGCATGGTGGCACTGCGCGAGCGGCACGCCCTGGACTATCAGCAGGTCACACGCGGATCGCTGGAGCTCTACTACAGCGCCGAAGAACTCGAGCAGGCGGCCGAACTGCGGCGCAGGATCGACGATCCCGAGATCGAGCTTCGCACCATTGGCCGGGACGAGCTGGTGTCGCTGGAACCTGCGCTGTCGCCGGTCGCCGATGAAATCCATGGTTCACTTCTTTTCACCAATCACGAATCCGGCGACGCGCGCATTTTCAGCCGGCTGGTGACCGAGCGCGCCGCCGCGCTGGGCGCAAAGACGCTGTTCGACACTCGCGTTGCAGGCATCTTGAGCCAAGCCGGCAGGTTCCGCGCGGTCGCGACAGACCAGGGTGATATCGAAGCCGATGCATGCATCGTCGCAGCCGGTTGCGACACGCGCGCCCTGCTCGCCCCACTGGGCATGAAAGCCCCGATATATCCGGTCAAAGGCTATTCGGCCACGATAGAAATCGAAGCCGACGACCCGGCGCCGGTCATGCCGCTGCTGGACTTGAAACGACGATTCGTCACTGCACGCCTCGGTCCGAACCGTCTGCGCATCGCAGGGCTGGCCGAATTTGCGGGCTATGACCGCACGATAGACTCCCCGCGCATGCAGCTGCTGCTTGAAGGCGCGGTGCAGCTGCTGCCGGACATGGCTGACAGGATCCGCAACTCAGCGCCAAATGCCTGGACCGGTCTGCGCCCGATGACCCCGGACGGCCCGCCGCTGCTTGGCCCGACGCCGTTACGGGGGCTGTTCCTCAACAGTGGCCACGGCGCCATGGGCTGGACCCAGGCCTGCGGTTCGGCCGAACTGGTCGCCGACCTGGCGACCGGGGCAAAGCCCGCGATCGCGACCGACGGACTGCTGGCCGAGCGCTGGTTGGGCAGGAGATGAAAATCGTTCGCCAGCGTTGACTTTTTCCGGGGAAACATCGAAAATACCGGGCTTGCCCGTGGCTACGTAGCTCAGCTGGTTAGAGCACAGCACTCATAATGCTGGGGTCGGTGGTTCAAGTCCACCCGTAGCCACCATTCATCCCCTCGACGATTCCATGCCCTGTGTTTTCCCGGACCGATCCGTTCGGACTTTGCCTGGCATATTCAACCGACCAGTTCGGCCGGCCCCGTCACCGGTGCTTCTCGGCATACAGCTGAAGAAACTCATCAAGCATTTCCGGCGTGATCCGGTAAGGGTTGAATTCCCCGACGCCGTGCCGGTCCAGCAGTTCAAGCAGTTGCCGTCGCATGCTGACGTAATTCATGCTGTTTTCCGGGAACAGCCGCCGGTTGATAGATTCGACGAGCAGCAGCTTGGAATTCTTGTGCCTGACGTCTTTGAAGTTTCGCCGATATATGGATTCGACGGCTTCGCGAGGACCTTCCAGGCACTGCAGGAAATAGCGATTCCCGTAATGGAAAATGCCGCCGACAAGGTTATCCGCCTGCGTTCTGGGCGCCGGGTACATGATTCTGGAAATCTCGAGTTCAACCCCCCTGGGATCTGCCCAGCTGGAAAAGTTGGCTTCGCTGCAGAACGCAACCCGCAGCATCGCGTCGGGCGCGTAGTCTTCGAACGCTGTCATGTAGTCGCAGAATCCCTCTTTTCGCGAAAACATATTAGCACCGCCGAATTGAGCGGCGGGCGCGCCTGATCAACTCTCCCAGCGGACTTCACCGGCGCAGACCGCGACAGCGTCGCCGCCGATCGCCAACGATTCGAACCGGCCCGACCGGACTTCGAACCGAACCCTGATCCGCGCCGGTCTTCCCATCTCGATGCCCTGCTCCACCCACCAGTCGTAGCTGCCGTCCGCAAGCTCACCGGAGGCCATCAGCTGGGCCGGCAGTCCGGCGGCAGCCGATCCGGTCGCCGGATCCTCCGGGACGCCGATATGCGGACCGAACATCCTCACGTGCCAGTCGGCACCCGAACCCGGGGCAGCGGGCGCATAAAGGAGAACCCCGCATGCATCGTCCAGACTCAGGGCATCCCATGCCGCTGTGTTCAACCGCGCATCCTTTACAGCCGCGAGCGGTGCGGCAGCATAGAAAAAATCGATCCCCGCGCCGCAACGCCGGGGCATGTGGCTTTCGGTCGCGACACTACCCTCGGGAAGACCCAGCGCGGCTTCGAGGCGCAGCGCGTCCGGCCCGTCGGCGCGAACGGCCGGCAGATTGGGATTTTCGAATTCAGCGTGCCAGACATCGCCTTGTCCCGCGACCCGCACCCGAAACCGGCCCGCCGGCAACTCGAGCACCATTTCATCTGACTGGCCTCTCTGACGGGCGATCGCGGCGGCCGCGCCCACCGTGGGATGACCGGCAAAGGGCAATTCGCCGCCGGGTGTAAATATGCGAAGCCTGGCAATACAGTCGGCAGCCCGCGGCGTCAGCAGAAATACGCTTTCGGAATAGTTGAATTCGCGCGTAATTCGCAGCATTGCGTCGCCGGACAGCACGTCGGCACCGAAAATGACCGCCAGCGGGTTGCCTGCGAACCGGCGATCGGTAAATACATCCCAGGTCTCGTATCGAAGCGTTTCGTCCACCGATGACTTTTCCCGTTCAGAAGAATCGACCGAATTCTCGCACGCCCGGAACCGCGGAATCTCTGAACAAGTCTCCATATATATTTCCCCCATTCCGGCCAAACAGGCGTATAGTGTCGGAAGCTGCAGAACACAGCAGTGGTTGATTTTGACCGTATTCGCTAAAGACTACCCTTCAATCTCCTCCATTTCCTGAATTCACGCGCTGTCAAAAGCGCACCAGCAGCACATCGGGCACCGCCATTTCGGCAACCCGGTTTACACACCAATTGAAAGAGTAAAGAAACAATGGCTACTACCACTGGCACAGTGAAATGGTTCAACGATGCGAAGGGTTTCGGTTTTATCTCGCAGGATGATGGCGGCAAGGATGTATTCGTGCATTTCAGCGCGCTGACCGGTTCGGGCTTCAAGAGCCTTGCCGAAGGTCAGAAGGTCGAGTTTGAAGTGACCGACGGCGCCAAGGGCCCGCAGGCTTCGAACGTCGTCACGATCTGATCGCGACCGACTGAAAGCTGTATGAAGAACCCCGCTCCGTGCGGGGTTTTTCTTTTTAATTGGCATCGAAATACCTGCACTATCCGATGCGCGCCGGCCTGTCGGCCGGACAGGGCGTCAGCCGGCAAATCCGCTGCATTCCCGCGACAGCCCGCCTGACGAGGCATCGAAATATCTGCGGCATTCGATGCTCGTCAAATTCGCTATGCTGTGCATCCGGCCAAACAACTCAGCTTTATGGAAGACACCGCACAAATCGCAGCTACCGTCCTGGCATTGCTGGACCTGACCCGGCTCGAAGACGATCCTGACGACAGCACGGTGAGGGCCATGTGCAAGCGTGCCGATACGAGCTTCGGCCACCCCGCCGCGGTGTGCGTGTATCCGCGCTTTATTTCCGCAGCCCGTGAAGCGCTGGACGAAAGCGGGCTCTCGGAACGGGTCGCAATCGCGACAGTGGCCAACTTCCCGGATGGCGGCAGCGAAACCCGCCTGGCTTTGCTCGAGGTCGAACAGGGCCTCGAGCGAGGCGCCGACGAAGTGGACGTGGTGTTTCCGTGGCGCGCGCTGCCGGCCGGTGACGAAGCCGTCGGCGCCGATCTGGTCGCCGAGTGCAAGGCGATTTGCGGCGCGCGAAAACTCAAGGTCATTCTCGAATCCGGGATGCTGCCCGATGGACATACCGTCCGGCGCGCCAGCGAGATCGCGATCAATGCCGGCGCGGATTTTCTCAAGACCTCGACCGGCAAGGTCGCGGTCAACGCCACGCCCGGGGCGGCCCGAATCATGCTGGAGACCATTCGCGACAGCGGCCGGCCGGTGGGCTTCAAGGTTTCCGGCGGCGTGCGTACGCTCGCCGACGCCCGGCAATACATGCAGATTGCCGAGGACATCATGGGCCCCGGCTGGGTCTCGCCGGCAACCTTCCGCATCGGCGCCTCCGGATTGCTGGATGCGCTGCTGGCTGAGCTCGAACGAGAATGATGCCGGTCGAGCCGCCCCCATCCTGGCCCTCCCCCGCAAGCAGGGGAGGGAAATTCTTCGATTCGCCGAACGGCCAATTCGTTCAGCCCTCCCCTGCTCGCGGGGGAGGGTTTGGGTGGGGGGAAGTTCCAGGCTGATGCTGCCCCAGGAAATCATCCGAAAAAAACGCGACGGCGGCATTCTGGATCAAGATGAAATCCGCGAATTCGTTGCCGGCATCACCGACGGCAGCGTGGCCGACGAGCAGCTCGGCGCCTTCGCCATGGCGGTGTTTCTCAACGGCATGAATCGGGAAGAATGCGTGGCGCTTACGCTGGCCATGCGCGATTCGGGTCGGATCATGCGCTGGTCCGACATGGACTTGCCGGGCCCGGTATTGGACAAGCACTCCACCGGCGGCGTGGGCGACTCGGTTTCACTGATCCTGGGTCCGTGGGTGGCCGCCTGCGGCGGTTTCGTCCCGATGATTTCCGGACGCGGACTGGGACACACCGGCGGCACGCTGGACAAGCTGGCCAGCATCCCCGGCTATGATCCCTTCCCCGACCGGGATCGGCTTGCACGAATCGTCAGAAAAGACGGCGTGGCCATCATCGGGCAAACCGACGACCTGGCGCCGGCCGATCGGCGCTTCTACGCGGTGCGCGACGTAACCGCGACGGTCGAATGCACGCCGCTGATCGTTGCCTCCATCCTCTCGAAAAAACTCGCCGCCGGCCTCGATGCGCTGGTCATGGACGTCAAGACCGGCAGCGGCAGCGTCATGGGCGCCGAATCGCGTTGCGAGGAACTTGCCGAGACCATCTGCGATGTGGCCGCAGCGGCCGGCACGCCGACCTCGGCGCTGATTACCGACATGAACCAGGTGCTCGCGCGCAACGCCGGCAACGCGCTCGAAGTCGCCGAAGCCATCGAGATTCTTCGCGGCGAGCACAGCGAGGGCCGGCTGCTGGAGGTGACCCGGGAACTGGCAGCCGAAATGCTGTTGGCAGGCGGCTTGTTCCGTGCGCGCGAAGAGGCACTGGATGCCCTCGACAGGAGCCTCCAGGCCGGCCATGCGGGGGAGCGGTTTCAATCCATGGTGTCCGCGCTGGGCGGGCCGGACGACCTGCTGGATAGCTACAGCCGGATTCTGCCTGCAGCGCCCGTAGTGCTGGACGTGACGCCCCCCGAGCCCGGTTTCATCCTGAAAATGGATGTCTACCAGGTTGGTATGACCGTGGTCGAACTCGGCGGCGGCCGGACACGCAGCGATCACAAGATCGATCTCGCGGTGGGCCTGGAAAACATTGCCGGCATCGGCGAACGGGTCGACGCCAACCGGCCCGTCGCACGCATCCACGCGCGCAGCCACGACCAGGCCCGGCGTGCCGCGGCCCGGCTGACGGCCGCGATCAGGCTCACCGACGCGCCGACAGACCGGCCGCCGTTGATCCACCGCATCATGAATGCGCAGCAGCCCCGACACGAAAACGAGAATTTAGTACCGTGACCCATAGATTTCGAAGCAACCAGCGAGTCGCTGAGCGCTCAGATGCAAGACGCGCTGGCGCCGGAATGGCAGGCCCCATTTCAAGCCAGCGCAACGCCGCAGATGGCCGCTCAGCGGCTGGCCCGAAGGGAGCCCCCCGGATGCACCGGGACGGCGTTGCAGCGCTTGCCAAGGGCTGGGCCATTGCCCGCGCGCTGCGCCTGATCCCGGCACATCCGGGGGGCTCTGGTTGTTCCGAAATCTATGGGTCACGGTACTAGCATCGTGACCCGCATCGAACCGGAAATCCTGGAGTCCCTGATTCGAACCCGGGAAGCCGCCTACGCGCCGTATTCCGGATTCGGCGTCTCGGCGATTGCCGTTTCGTCCGACGGCCAGACTTTTGCCGGGTGCAACGTTGAGACTGCGCACTTCAAGAGTATCTGCGCCGAGGCATCGGCACTCTCGGCCATGATCAGTTCAGGCCGGCGCGAACTGGCGGCCATCTACATCCTGGGTACCGGTGAGGCGTCCTGCCCGCCCTGTGGCGACTGTCGTCAGCGCATCCACGAGTTTGCCCGCCGCAACACTCGAGTGATTCTGGTCGACGAAGCGGGCCGGGAAGTCCAGAACTACACCATCGATGAACTGTTGCCGAATGCGTTCGGGCCCGATAGTCTGGCGACGACCTGACGCCGGCTGGACCTGACTTCACATTGACCTGGCCACCGGAGATCACCCATATGTACCAGACGATCAAAATCGCGCTTCTACTGACAATGACCACGCTGGCCCTTGGGGCCCGAGCCGATACCGAACGCCAGGGGCTGAACGCCATGGACACCGACACCGCTCGTAGATTTGCCCAATTGGCGCTTGACTGCGTCGAGCGCGAATACCCGAATCTGATCCACCACGTGATGAGCGGCGACGACGATGTCGGACCGCCGCGCGAACTGACGCCCGCGTTCTACGGGTGCTACGACTGGCACTCGGCGGTCCACGGCCACTGGCTGCTGGCCCGCCTCGCTCGACGTTTCCCCGACAGCGACTTCGGAAACAGCGCGATCGAAGCGTTGGGACGAAATCTCGTTCGTGAGCATCTTCTGGCCGAGGCTGCTTACGTGGCGGACCCGGCGCGGGATGGCTTCGAGCGACCCTATGGCCTGGCCTGGCTGCTGCAATTGATCGCGGAGCTTGACGAATGGGGCGAATCGCCCGCCGACCAATGGCGCGAATGGCTGGAACCTCTGGAATCGCTTGCCGTTCAGCGGCTTGCCGAATGGATTCCCAAACTCGCTTACCCGATTCGCATCGGCGAGCATGATCAGACCGCATTTGCCTTCGGCCTGGCCTGGGATTACGCCGCACAGGTCGGCAACTCGGAGTTCCGGCAACTGCTGGCCGATGCCGGCCGGCGTTTTTACGCCGACGATCGAGATTGTCCGCTGGGCTACGAGCCCTCCGGGCACGACTTCGTGTCACCTTGCCTGGCCGAGGCCGACTTCATGCGACGCATCATGTCCAGCGAGCGTTTTTCCGAGTGGCTGACCGGCTTTCTGCCGAACATCGGTGAATCCGGCTGGCTCCCGGTCGCGCGCGTCACCGACCGCAGCGACGGCAAGCTGGCCCATCTCGACGGGTTGAATCTCAGCCGCGCCTGGATGCTGGAGGGCATTGCTTCTGCCCTGCCCGCCGGCGATTCAAGGCGTGATCCTCTATTGGCGACTGCCCGGCATCACGCCGAGGCCGGGCTGTCAGGCGTGAGCAATGCGCACTACGAGGGTGGCCACTGGTTGGCAAGCTTCGCCGTTTACCTGGAAACCCGAAGAGGTATCACCCCGCCCGACTGACCGATTGCGAACATCGGCCTGCTCGATGCACCGGACACAGACGCCTGGATTCGGTTGCAACCCGCCTGGTCAGGCGCCGATGGTTCAGCTTTCTAGATGCGCATCGGCCACAGGCATGCGACCTTCAGCGAGATCCGCGCAGAACTGGACGGCTTTCTTCGAATGGAAAAGGAGGATGACGTTGATCCGGGGGTCGTCTGCGTGAGCGCTCGGAATCAGGAGTGCGCAGACTCGCGCACGCCAGACGCCTAAGCCTTTGCACTCCTTCCCCGCCAGACCCACCCGTATCGCCGGTCCTCGCCGGTCAGAAGGTATTCGAGAATCCGGTCATTCTCGAGCGCTGAGCGCACGATCAGGGCGGCACCGTTGCGACCCGCAAGCAGGATTCTATCGCCGAGTTCGAGTGCGAAGTCGTCGCCGGGGCAAAGAATATCCCCGTCGTCCCGGCGCACCAGGACTGCCTCCAGCGAAAGCCTTCGGTCGCGCTGCTGCGGATCGCGCAACAGCGTCGATACCGGCACTCTGACCCCGGCGTCCAGCGCGCGCGCAATCGCCGGCGCGCGTTTGGCACTGATCCGGCCGCCGGTGAACTCCGGCGGATGCCCGGACTGGTGTTTCAGCAGCCTCGCCAGCAGGTCGCGCGCAAAATCATTGTCGCGCGCCAGCATCGCCGAGAGAAACGGCTCGACCAGGGAAGAACTGACGCGACAGAGCATGTAACCGGCAATCACCTGGCTGGGCTGAGCGATGAAATCCGGCTCGGCCGCACGAAACAGCGCGTGTGCCGAATACCCGTTTTCCAGCGTGGCCAGGAACAGCTCCGGATTGAGCTCTCGGGCGGTGATCAGGATCGACAGGTTGTCGGCATCGTCGCTGGTCGCCGCCACGATACCCGCCGCGGCTTCGACCCCCGCCTCGCTGAGGGTCTCGGCGTCGGTGCCGCGCCCCGCTACCGTACCCGACGGCCGGCCCGGCCCTTCCGGGTTGGGATCGATTACAGTGACCGACATACCATGTTCCTCGAGCAATTCGGCCACTGCACGCCCGGCCTGCGAGAAACCGCAGACGATCCAGTCGCCCGCAGGCACCGGACGTGGCGACGCCAATCGCGCGCCCGGACCGGACGAAATCCAGTGATACAGCCGGAACAGATCCGGCCTGGTGATTGCCAGCGCCAGTCGGCGAAGGTATTCCTCGACCGGATTGACCACGTAATCGGTCTCGAACGAACGCATGTTCGCGGTAGCCGAATCCGAGCGCGCGCGCGCGTGCACGACAACGCTGTGATTGAGCAGCTTGGCGCTGATCGCGACCTTCAGATTGGTCTTGTCATTTCCGGTCACCGATATCACACCGGCACACCACCGGTTGCGCAGGCCGGCCTCGACCAGGTTGTCGGGCTTTTGCGCGTCCATGCTGAACGAGGTCACCGAAGCGCCCAGGTCCTCGACCTCCAGCGTCTCGATCTTGTCGCGGTTCTTGTCGACGACCACGACCGGGTGACCGCGCGCACTCAAGGCGCGCACCAGGATCTGTCCGGTATCACCGTAGCCGCAGATCAGAAAAAAGGGGCGGCTCATCGCCCGTACGCCGCGCGACTGCCGGGCGCGCCGAAGCGCGCTGCGATAAATGGGGTCCTGCATCAGCGAAATGATCGAGCCGATCGAGAACAGCCAGGCAATAACGGTCAGGTAAATGCTGACCATCGTCCACATGCGCTGGGCCGGCGTGAACTCGTAGGGCACTTCGCCGAAACCGATGGTACTGCCGGTGTAGCTGACGACGTAGAAGGCCTCGAACAGCGTCATGCGCCAGGGATTCCCCTCATCGTCGATACCCGGGACCAGCGTGAATCCGACGGTCGCGATTGCATAGGCCGAAATCAACACGATCAACGGCGCGCGCATGCGCCGGAAAAACAGAAACAGCAGGGCTTCGGTCCTCACAGGATGCGACCGCCGAAGATCAGCGGCTCAGGCCCGCGGTCTCCAGCGTGAGGAGCACCACCGACAGCATGTTCGCGAGAAGCGCCCCCCCGGAAAGCGACACAATACTGGCCATCACCATCGGGGTAAGTCCATGGTCCGTCATGTGTACCGCCGCGGCCCAGACGATGGCGGCTGCAATCAGCTGCAGATCCACCACAAGGCTGGAGGCCAGCAACACTGCCCCCATCTGGGAGCGCTCGCCGAACTTCATCACGGTTGCGACCAGCCCGACGACAAGGGCAGCAAAAAGCTCATAGACATTGTGATGCGCCGGGTTGTCGATGTCGCCGAGAAAAAAACCGAAATTCAGCGTCAGTGCGAGCAGCACGAAAAAACCGAATACCACCTTGCCCATGTTCATGAGGGGACCCCTTCAGGAAGTTCAAGGCATTATGCCTCAACCGGTTCCGGATCGAAATCGAGCAACGAATCGCGCCGGTGCGCAACGCCGGTCAAGCCGGTTCAGCCGCTGCGGCAATCAGTTACCATCGACCCGTGAGATCGAAAGGAAAAGTCATGCGCGAACCGACCGGAGGAGACGGCTCATGAGCGGCAAAAAACACAATTTCGTGGTCATCGGCCTGGGTATGTTCGGCCGCACCATAGCCACGCAACTGGTGAGTTTCGGCAACCATGTCCTGGGCATCGACAGCAACGAAGCACGTGTCAACGACGTGATCGACGAACTCTCCGAAGCCGTCATCGCCGATGTCCGCGACGAGGAGTCGCTGCGTGAAGCCGGTGTGGACCAGTACGACGTTGCCGTGATCGCGATCGGCGACGATCTCGAATCCAACGTGCTTTGCACCATGAACGTCAAGCTGCTCGGTGTGGAGACCATCTGGGCGAAAGCGATGAACCCGACTCACCACCGAATCCTGGATCGTCTGGGCGCCGCCCGCGTCATCCATCCGGAAGAGGAGATCGGCCAGCACGTCGCGCAGATGCTGCACAATCCGCTGGTGCGCGATTACCTCAGCCTGGGCGATGGCAACTACCTGGTCGACCTTTCGATACCGGACGATTTCGAGGGCAAACGTCTGAAGAAACTGAAACTCGCCGATCACGAGGACATCCAGGTAGTCGGCATCATGCGCGGTACCGAATACCTGGCTGGACAAGACGACGATACCGTCCTGGAAACCGACGACAAACTCCTGCTGCTCGGCCAGCGGGATCCGTTGCGGGATTTCAGCGACAGCCTGTAATAAATCCATGAGCCCCGGGCTGCTATCCGTATTCCGCCGCCGCGCCATCAACCTGCCGCCATCCGGCGTACTGATGCTGACCTATCTGCTGCTGATTGTCGTCGGCACCGGACTGCTGATGCTCCCGGCCGCGACCCATGGCGGCATCGGCTGGTCGGACGCGCTGTTCACCGCCACTTCCGCCGTGACCGTCACCGGCCTGGTTGTGCTGGATACCGGCGGCGACTTCACGCTGCTCGGCCAGGCCATGATCCTGTTGCTGATTCAGCTCGGCGGCCTGGGCATCGTGACCTTCGCGGTACTGATTCTTTCCATGCTGGGCCTGCCGATCGGGCTCTCACAGCGAATCTACCTGCGCAACGAATTGAACCAGACGTCGATGTCGGATTTGCTTCGGATGGCAATGGTGATACTGCGCGTCGTGCTGCTGTTCGAACTGGCGGGAACGATTGCACTGGCCTTCGTCTTCGTTCCGGAATTCGGCTGGGTCGAGGGCCTCTGGCAATCGGTTTTTCATGCCGTCTCGGCTTTCAACAACGCTGGCTTCGGCCTGTTTCCGGACAGCTTCGTCCGCTGGGCGACCCACCCCATGATCAATATCGCCATGCCCGTGTTGATCGTGGTCGGGGGAATCGGCTTCAGCGTGCTTACCGATCTTTACTATCATCGCAGCTGGCGGCGATTCTCGCTGCATACCCGTCTGATGCTGGCCGGTACCGCCGCACTCGCCGCCTGGTCTATCGCCAGCTTCGCCATCATCGAGTGGGACAATCCGGCCACGCTGGGACAGTTCGAGTCACCGGTCGCGCGATTTTCGGCCAGCATCTTTCAGGCGCTGACCACGCGCACCGCAGGCTTCAACACTGTCGATATCGCCGCAATCGAGGACAGTTCGGCGCTGATGTTCATCCTGCTGATGTTCATCGGCGGCGGCAGCGCGTCGACCGCCGGCGGCATCAAGGTCACCACGTTCCTGGTCATGCTGCTCGCCACGGCCGCGTTTCTCAGGCGCCGTTCCGACCCTGTCGCGTTTCACCGCAGCCTGGGGCATGCCGAAATCATGAAGGTGCTTGCGCTGGTGTCGTTGGCGACGTTCGCGGTCGCCGCCGCGACCTTTGTCATGGCGCTGAGCAACGAGCTGGCGTTTCTCGATCTTCTTTTCGAGGCGGTGTCTGCATTCGGTACCGTGGGTCTGTCGCGCGGCATCACAGGACAACTGGATTCGGTCGGGCGCGCGGTCGTGATCATCCTGATGTTCATCGGTCGGGTCGGGCCGCTGGCGCTGGGTCTTTTCATGGCCACCCGAGTCCCGCCCAGCGTTCGCTACCCCGCCGGCAGGATCTTCCTGGGCTAGTTCCTCGGCTAGCGGCCGGTCTCAGCCGGCCGCACGCTTCAACTGGATGCGCAGGTGGAATGTCCGACCGGGCGCCGGTTCGAAATACCTGCCGCCGAACGCGTTGACCCGGACGTTGTCGATATACCGCTCGTCGAACAGGTTTGCGACACCGGCCGACAGGCCGAATTCCAGCGCGCCGGCGGTGAAATCACGTCCCAGGTGCAGGTCCAGCGTGAAGTATTCCGGGGCGGCGGCGGTGTTCGCATTGTCGGCGATCACTTCGCTGAGGCCGCGCAGGTCCGCCCCGGCGTACAGGCCCGCAGGACCAGTCCAGTCCAGTGAACCAAACCCGCGGTGACGCGGCACGCCCGGCAGCCGGTTGCCGCCAAAATCGCCGCCCGGGGTCACGAACCGGTCGAACTCGAAATCCGACCAGGTGTATCCGCCGCGCAGCCGCCAATTTTGCCCCAACCGCGCCGAAGCTGCCACTTCGAATCCGTTGCGCGTCGATCGGCCGGCGTTGCGGAAGAAATCGCGCCCGCTGCCGGAAAATTCCGGCACCTCGAAACTGGTGATGGCGTCGTCGATGCGCGCGCGGAAAAAGCTGGCTTCGTAGTTCACGCGGGTTCCGAGCGCGCCGCGCAGGCCCAGTTCGTAGCTGCGCGCGGTCTGTGGCTCCAGCGCACGATTGAATCCGCCGCCGGCGCCCGGGTCTTTTGGGTTGGCCAACTCGGTCGTCGTCGGCGTCTGGAATGCCGAACCGGCGCTGGCGTAAACGCTCAGCCCGTCGCTCGCGGCCCAGACCAATCCCAACCCGGGGCTGGTCTCGCGCCAGGTGCGGCCGCCCGAGTCATCGCCGTTGACCAGCAGCCGGTCGCTGACATCCAGCCGGATTTCGTCGAAGCGCAGGCCCACCCGGAGCGTCCAGGCGGACGACAATCTGATTCGGTGCTGGGCATAGAGACCGAGCGCTTCGACCCGCTCGTTCTGGTCCAGCACCCGGTCGCCGCGCACACCCTGCAGGTTGTCGAAGCGCAGCCGGTCGTCGTCCTGGTCGCGGTAATCGACGCCGACGGTGAGCCGATGCTCCATTCCGCCGGCGACGGCGTCTATTTCATACTGTCCGTCGAGACCGGTGAAGGTACGTTCGAATGCCACCTGGCCGCCGCTTTCGAACGGCAGTCGATTCTCGAAATCGCGCAGAAAACCGAAACCCGAGAAGCGGACTCGCTGGGTGCCGAATTCGTGCTCGATACCGGCGCCGAAGCGCCACTGGTCCAGCGACTCCCCGGCGTCGAACGCCACGTTGGCCGGTCGTGCGTCGCGCGGACGGCTATGCGCCTGCTCGGCGGTAACCCCGCCGGGATCCTGCTCTTCCGGCGCCTCGAAATAGCCGGCCGTGGCGGTGACGCGAGTCCGTGCCGACGGCGTCCAGCTCAAGGATGTCTGGGCCCGGTATTGCCGCACATCCGAATGTCGCCGGAATCCGTCCTGCTCGAACCGGCTGGCCGAAAGGCGGACGCCCAGTCGATCTGAGCCGCCGCCGATCGAGGCCCGCGTGTCGACCAGCCCGTAGCTACCGACGGTCTGGCTGGCGCTGGCCGATTGCCGTTCTCCGGGACGCCGCGTGGTGATTCGAATGACCCCGCCTGCAGCATTCCCGTACAGCGCCGAGGCCGGTCCGCGCAGCACCTCGATGCGCTCGACCGCGTCGAGATCGATGCTGTCGACCTGCGACTGGCCGTCGGGCAGCGTCTGTGGAATCCCGTCCACGATGATCGCCACACCGCGGATGCCGAAGCTGGCCCGCGCACCGAAGCCGCGCAACGCCAGGCGCGTGTCCTGGGCATAGTTGCCGGCGTTCTGGACGAACAGGCCGGGTACCTGGTCCAGCAGTTCGGCCAGGCTGGTGACGGGCCGGCCGCGCCGGAGGTCTTCCCCTTCGAGCACTGTGACGGCAGCCGAGACCTCGGGCAGGGTCAGCGCCGTTCGGGTCGCCGTGACCGTCAACGGCTCAAGTTCGGTGGTCTGGGCATCTACCGAAAGTACGGACAGACAGGGAAACAGGCACCAGAGGAAACGACCGGTTCGCTTGAAGCGCATGCAACATTCTCCGAAGATCCGGATCAAGATCTGGAAGTGTACTTTGACCGTACTCGTGCAGGGTGAGCGTGCTCGATGCCTGTCCACTGCGCACCTTGCATGCCCCCGCTGACGGGCCGGCTCGACGACGGCCCGCGTCGGTCAGTCGATACGGATTTCGCGGGAATCGCCCGGCGCCAGCGACACATCCCGCTCGATATGGGGTTCTGCCGTGTCAACGCGCACGCTGTACCGCCCCGCCGGCACGTCGACAGGCTCGCCCCCGACCAGGCCGCGGGCGACTTCCTCGCCGCTGTGGTCGAGCACGACGAACGGCACCTTCAGCGCCGTATCCAGCGCCTTGCCCAGGGAAGCGCCTTCGGAGGCATCGAAGTAACTGCCACCGCCCAATTCGGCCCAGCTCGCGAATTCGCGCTTGAGCGAATCGTCGTCGATCGCGAACCCGACGATATTGACCCGTACATCGACGCCGGCTTCCTGCAATTTCCGGATGGCCTCGGCCGGATCGCCCTCGCATGTCTCCTCGCCATCGGTCAGCAGCACGACGAGCTTTCGCCCCTCGACGCCGGCGAGGTCGGAGGCCACGGCCGCTAGCGAATCGGCGATCGGCGTCCTGGCCAGGTTGATCGCCTCGATAGCCTCGACGCGGGCCAGAAACGCATCCTTGTCCAGCGGCTCGGGCGAGATCTCCAGATCGGTACGGCAACTGCCCGCCTCGCGGTGGCCGTATACGCGCAGGGCCAGGGGCACGCCGTCGGGAAGACCGCCACGAACGGTATCGCGGATCGCCGCCTTGGCGATGTCGATGCGGCGCGTGCCGTCCATGCGCTTGAGCATGCTGCCCGAGGCATCAAGGATGATCTCCACTGCACCGCGCAGGACGGCGCCGGTCGCGGCGTCGTCTCCATCGCCGAAGCTGACCTCGATTGTGGCCGGCGACGGATCGTCTACGAAGTCGAAGGCTGCTGCGACCGAGAAATCGATCGGCCGCTTCAGCCGCGTGACGGCACGCTCGAAGCCGCTCGCCAGCGACCCGAAACCGGTGATGTATTCGAAATGACCGCCGCGCACGCCGGCCCAATCCTGCATCAAATCGACCTCGGTGTGAGGATTGGAACTGAACGCGCCCGAAGAACTCAGTTTCATCGCGAAAACCTGGGGACGACCCGCCGCGAGCGCCGGCCAGAGCTCGGGCGATGTCGATGTCGCCGCGTCGGTGAGCAGCAGCACGGCCTTCTTGCCGGGCCGGTCGATCATCTCGCGCGCGGCCACGGCCAGCGTGCCCTCGGCAGCGCTGGAACTGGTTTCCTGCGGATAAGCGGCCAGCATCCGCATCAGCGGATACGGCTGACCCACCCAGTCGTCGAGCAAAGGGCTGCCGCGGCCGAATGGCAGCAGGTTGACTTCGTCGCGCCCGGGTTTGATCGTCTCGGCGTAGGTCATCAGGGCCTTGCTGATGATCGGAAGCCAGGCCGCGACGCTGCCGGACGTATCCCAGCTGAAGATCACCGAGCGCGGCGGCTCATCGACCTCCAGCAGATATTCGGCGCCGGGTTCGACGAACGCTTCCCAACGGTGCGCGACAGGCGTCGTGTCGAGTTCATAAAGCTCGACCGGATTGCCGGTCGCATCGACGAGCTTCGGCCGGCCCTCGACGGTCGGGTATCCGCTCACCGTCAGTTCCAGGTGGTTCTGCCCGGCCGGCACCGCAAGCCGGTACCAGGACGAATACGAATCCAGCAATGCCCGGCCCGGTGCCGGTTCTTCGCCGTTCAGCGCCAGTGCGCGCTCGGCTCGGTCGTTCTCGGGCGCACCGGCGAATCCCGACCAGGTCGGCGGATCGGCGTGTTCGTAGGGCCCGGCCGAAGAAAGATCGCCCCATTCCGCCAGTACGCTGGCACCGTCGGCCTCGTAGACCGCAATCCGATCGGGCCAGAGCATTCTGCTGGTGCCTTGAGGCATCGCGAAGACCAGGCGCAGATAGCGCGCCCAGACAGGCTGGTCGGGCGCGAACTCGCCGGCACCGGCGTCCAGTTCGCCGGCGGCGACCTCGGTCCATGGCCCGAGCGGGCTGTCGGTGGCGGCCAACAGGCGTACCGATTCGGCAACCGCCAGGCCGCCGGGGTCGGAGACGGAATCGATCGCTACGCGCGCTACCCGAGCCGCGCGCGAATGCTCGAACGCCAGGACCAGCGTCGCGTCGTCGAATTCGCCCAGCCGGCCGTCTGCGGCGCTGTCGTCGGCGATCAGCATTTCGGTATTTCCCGCGCTGCCGCGCACCCAGGGCATGCCGAAGACCAGGTGGCCGCCGTTGCCCGGATCGGCGAGATTGAAGGGCTCGTCGGCCGGTCGCCATCCGGGCTCGGCGAGCACTTTCAGCTGGCCCAACCCAAGGGTGCCCCAACTTCGGGCGTTGCCGTAGGCGGCGGTGACGGGAATGAAACGCACGTAGCGGGCGCTGACCGGTTCATCGAGCACGAACGCCTGCTCCACCGGCCGGGGCTCCAGCCGGTCCCGCAATACCGTGCGGAAATCACTGCCGTCGTCGGAAACTGCGATCTCGAAGATGCCCGGGTAGCGATCGGGTCCCAGCGACGACAGCGGATTGATCAGGAAACCGCGCACCGGCACCGGGTCGTCGCCGGCCAGACGCACGGTCGGCTGGCCCCATTGGCCGCGATCGTCATTGTTCGTGCGCAGCGACGTTCCGGTCCAACGCCCATAGCGCGCCAGGCCGTCGAACAGCCGTTCGATATCGGCAATCTTGTCGTCTTCGAATCCGGGGCTGGGCAATGCCTCGGCACCGAACCGGAGCGCGGCGGCGTTGAATGAACCGCGCAACGGTTCGTCAATGCGCCAATGGAACGCCGGCCGCACCGGGGCGGCAGACTCGACCACGCGCACCGACGCCCAGTCCGGTGATCCGACGGCCGAACCGGCCCGTGCGCGCGCCGAGACGCGCGCCGGCGGCGACATCACCGCATCGGACGGGATGCGCAGCTGGAACGCGATCCGGTGCTCGCCGCCAGCCTCGAGCGAAATCGACGGCGGAATCCCCTCGACACCCCATCGGTCGTCGGTCAGGTGGGTCTCCAGTTCGATGTCCCTTGCGGCATCGCCGGTATTGCGCACCACGAGCTCGCCGTGCAGCGTCTGAGCCCAGGGCGAGTAGGACTGAACGGCTCTGTCCTCCAGCGTCAGTTCCACCGATGGCGGCGGCGCCGTCCCGGAATCCGGGGAGAGGCTCGAAAGGTCGATCGCGTACTCGGCGTTGCCCGAGACCTCGAGCGCGTATTCGCGGCCGGGTTCGAGTAGTACGCGGTCGACCCCGGCCTCACGATCGCGGACCACGCGATTCTCGTCAGGCTCGGCATCATCGAAGACTTCGACACGGTAACCCTTCGGAACCGGCCACTCGATGGTGGTCTCCGCCCCCGCTTTCGGAAGGCGGTACCAGTCGCTGGATTCGTTCGTGGCACCAACCCGGCCGACCAGTCGGCCGTCGATCGGAAACGGCGACGCTTTGCCTCGCGAGCCGTTGGGCTCGCGATCGGCGGTCAGATCCAGCCAGTCGCCGCGCGCCAGCGTGACGGTGTACTCGGCATCGGAGACCGAGTAGGGCTTCAACCGCAGAGAGTAGTCGGCCGGCGGCAGAAAGGCGTCCCAGACCATCGGCTCGCCCGGCTTGGCGCCGTTTCGAATCTCGCTGACCGTAACCTCGTCGTCGCCGACGCTGAGATAACCGGTATAGGCACCATCGACCGGCGGCTGCACAGTGAGACGGACATGTTCACCGCCGCGCAGCGTGAAACGGTAGACGTCGGCGTCGCCCTCCTCGGCCAGCAACCCGAAGTATTCCTGTCCGAACCGGATCGGCCGCGCGTCGGCGACGCTGTCGTTGGGCTCGATCTCCATGCCCGGTGGCGGCGGTCCCAGCGGTTGGGCCCGGACGATGTAATCGCTGGCGTTGCCGCTCACGGCGATCACGTATCGCCCGGGCATCAGGAACAGGTTGTCCAGCCGCGCACGGGTCGCGGCGCCGGCCCGCTCGCTGGACACGACCTTGCCGCCGGTGGTCTTGAGGTGAATCTCGTGGATGTCATCACCCTGGAACTGTAGCCGCCACAGTTGCGGCTCGCCGCTGACGTCGAAGCGCCAGTGATCGGTCTCCTTCCCGTCGAAGGTGCCGCGACCGAACCCTCGCTCGTGCAGGGCGGTCGGATGCTGGTGATTGTTGTTGGGCTCCAGTTCCTCACCGGCCCGGGCCTCGCCCCTGTCGATCCAGTTCAGTTGCCACTCGGCGCCGTCCGGCCCCCGATGGCTCAACCGTACGCGGTAATCACCGGCAGCCAGTCCCAGCGAGCGAATCGCAGTCTGCCCGTCGCGGCCGCGGACGCAGTGCTGCAGCCGCATGGCGTCGCGTCCCAGACAGACCTCGATGGCTGATTCCGGACCGCCGCGAATCTCGAAGTCCCAGCGGTGAGCCGCGCGCGCTTCATCGACCGTGAACCCGACCCAGTCGGTGTCGCCGGCGTCAAAGCGCCCCGCGAACGGTTCAGCAAACGCCATGGGCGTGGGATGAGAATCGTTCGGTTCGACCTCGCGGCCGTCGGCGGGCGCCGGGGCGCCGCGCGGCAGCGAAATCAGCTGGGCACCGGCTTGTGCCTGGCGCGTGCGGATTCGGTAGATGCCCTGGGCCAGTCGCAGCCCCGGTCGCGCCACGGGCATTCCGCCGTCGTCGCGCATGCTCAGGAGTTCGGCGCCGTCGGGTCCGAACAACGTGACTTCCACCGGCCGTCCCAGCGCCGTCTGGAAGATCAGGTCGTATGCGGATTCGGCTTCTTTTTCGTCGATGTCCACGCTGTACCAGGTCTCGCCCTGGGTCCAGATCCGTGATGAGCCGTTCGCCGAAAGGCGCCGGGGCGATGCCTCGGTGCCCTGTTCGCCGTCGAGTACCGCCAGAGCACGGTTGTCGACTTCGGTCAACTCGGCCGTGTAGGCGCCCTCGCCGCCGGAGTGGCTGACGCCGAAAACGTAAACGCCCGGGGCGAGCAACAGGAAATCGCGCCGCGCCGGCAGCGCGGCGTCTTGCGTCGCGATATTCATCAGCCTGGCCGGCGGCTCGGTCAGCGTCTCCGGGATGCGCCCGCGCCCGTCGGCGAGCGCGGTGAAGTCGAACACGTCGAGCTGCGTCAGCGCGCCGGATCGGCCCGCCAACGACAGGTGGAATCGCTTGCCGGCCTCGTCCTCGTCGACGACGATTCGGAAGGCGTCCTGGTCTCCCGGCACCAGGTCTCCGATGATTCTCACGACGTTGCCGTCTTCCGGGAGCGCAAGGTCGACCGCGCTGTGCGGCGCATCGTTCGGCTCGCTGTCGTAGAGCAGGTTGGTCACGGCCAGCGCCGAAGGGCTGAGCGCAATCGAGACCGCGGCAACCAGCATGGCGGCAATGGGCGTCCTGTCTGCAGTCATCAGAAACCGCTCCCGGCGAATTGATCGCACTGCAGCTGGAAACTGGGGCCGATGCCTTTGCCGGTCGCTCCCTGCATGCCGTAGTTGACGATATCGAACACCGCCGCGCCGGCCGTACCGACTGTGGCGCCCAGCAGCGACCCGAAGCCGAGGCCGGTGACATTGTTAATGTGCGCCTCGACGAGACAGCACATCTTGACCACGTTGTCGGTTTCCTTCTCGCATTTCATCAGTCCGCCGATCGCCTGGACCATGTTGAACGCGATGCCGGTGACTTCGATGAGGTATTCGACCACGTCCTGGCCGTAACCGTCGGCTGTCATGCCCAGCGTCGTGCCGGAGACGGGATCGATACGCCACCACGCCGTCATCGTCACGCCGTCGGGCCGTTGCTCGGGCAATACCACGGCGAAACCGTTGTCCAGATCGTGCTGCAACACTCGCTGCACCCCGGCCGGTAGCGCCTCGGGCAACGTTTTCCCGGGCTCGACAACGCGCAGCCCAATGCCCTGCGCGCGCGCTTTCTCGAACACTTCGAAGGCGTTGGTTACCGTGTTGCCGGCTGCCCGCAGTTGGCCCGGCAGGGTCTCGACGGCGGTCTCCCAAACCCCGCGCGCCAACGCTGCCGACGGATCGTGCGAGACACCCGCTTCGGTAAGCCGAAGCTGCAGCATCCGGTTCTCCACGACGTCGACGGCGCTGAACGCCGTATCGATGCCGCGCAGGCCGTTACGCAATCCCACGATCGCCGGTACGTGCCTGACCGAAATCACGCCACCGCCGCTCGGCGATTGGCCCATCAGCCGATACAGCGCCAGCGGTCCGAAATCCTGCGGGATATCGGTATTCGGCATCGAAGTACCGGCATCGGGAAGGAGCAGTTTGTGCGCCAGCGCCTTGTACATCCCCATGCTTTCGCTGCCCGCCGCCAGGTATCGATCGGCCAGGTAGTCAAGCGGCATCGATCCTGTGTTGACCACGTAAACGTGCTCGCTGAGCAGCGGCCAGAGCTTGTCGATCAGGGCATCGGCGTGCGCCCCGGGCGCGAGCAGATAGCGGCGATAGCGCGTTTCACGGCCGGACGGCGTGGTCAGCGTGAACTCCAGCCACATGGCGTCCAACGCGAAGATAGGGCGGCCATCCTCACGCGCCTCGACCGACTCGGTGGCCGACTGCATCTTGTCCGACAGCTCGGCGAACAGGCCTGCGGCACCGAACGAACCCGATCCCATCACCATCGGGTCGATGATCTGTCCCTTGAGGTCGAACGCCATCGCGCCCGGTGCCGGGGCGCCGCGAAAGACGGGCGTCAGAATCTCGTCGTCGTCCAGCGCTTGGTCGAGATTGGCCAGCGTCTCCGGCGTTATCGAGGCGGCATGGTTGCGGTAGCTGATCGCGACGCCGTGCAGGTTGGCCGCCGGCCGCTTCCAGGCCGTCATCAGGCGATGGTTCCGAAAAGTGTCGCCCTGTCGCTGGCGAATCCAGGCTTCCACGGTCAGCGTGTGGTGGTAGCGATCATCAACGCTGTCGGCCATGTATTCAAGCGGCTCCGTCTTCGGCCCGCCGCCGGCGGCGAATACGGGATGCACCGTTTGCCATTCGTCGCCCGGTCCGGCGCGGTGCTCGACCCAGAAGTAGGTCGCCGTAGCCTCGGCCAGCCTTTGTGCCAGCGGGTCTGCATCCAGCGTCACGCCAACTTCGGCCAGCTGCCGTCGAAGCCGCTCGACGACCTGCCCGGACTTCTGCGCCAGCGCGCCGTCTTCGAGATCTACCGTCGCGCCCCGCTCGAGCGCCTCGGGACCGAAGATTTCGCCGATTGCCTCGCTCAGGCCAGCGAGGTCTTCCTGCGATTCGGCTTGCCGAACCTGCGCCAGCACCGACGCGACACCTGTATCGTCCAGCTCACCGCGCACGATCCTGGCATCGAAGCCTGCGGACTTGAGCAGGTATGCGAGCAGCAGCGACTGATCCAGGCTGTTGCCGGCGCGGCTCATGAGCGTGCCGCGCATTCCGCGCAGAAGACCCTCATACGGGTGAAAAGCGATGCCGCTGCGTACAAAGTCGACTATCGCGTCGGGATCGAAATCCAGTTCGAAAACCAGTTCGTCGGCATCGAACCGGGTCTGGTCGATCTTGTCGCGCAGGCTCGACAATCGTGTCTCGAGTTGTTCGACGGCCGCGGCGAGCCGCGCGTAGTCGAGTTCGGACGTGTCATCTTGCGCAAGTGCCGGCGATGTCCAGAGCCCAGCAATCAGCAGCAGGGTCAAGGCAAGCAAAAACGCCTGATGACTGAGGAGCCCCCGCGCAGACTCGTTCAGAGGTTCCTTAACGTTCTGCCACGGCAGGGAACGCGTATTCGGAAGACATGAAGGCATGATTCGTCCCGGTTTCAAATTGTCGGCGCTGGTGGATGCGCACCCGCTGGCATGGAATCGGCAGCGGTATGCTCTCCAGCTCCACTCTATACGTACAATCTCCGCGACATGCGTCACCGGAACTGCCGGGGCGCAAGCGCTTACAATGACGAATCTTCCGGCAGATTCTTACTTGCGCATGGCCCTGTTGCTGTTCTACCTTTTTCTCGCCATTGGCGTTTCGTTCCTGTGCTCCATTCTCGAAGCAGTGTTACTTTCGATCACCCCGGCGCATATTGCCGTACTGAACGAACGCGAGGTCAAGGCCGGGCGCCATCTGAAACGGCTCAAGCGCGACATCGACCGACCGCTTTCGGCGATCCTCAGCCTGAATACCATTGCCCATACGTTTGGCGCGGCCGGCGTGGGCGCCCAGGCGCTGGTGGTGTTCGGCAGCGCGTGGGTCACCGTGACCTCGGCGCTGGTGACGCTGGCCATCCTGATATTTTCCGAAATCATCCCCAAGACCATCGGGGCGACGTACTGGAAGCAGCTGTCCGGTTTCACCGCCCATACCTGCCGCGTTCTGATCGTCCTGATGTGGCCGCTGGTTGCGCTGTCGAAATTCATTACGCGCCTGTTGGCCCGCGGTGCGCGGGCGCCCAGCGTCAGCCGCGAAGAGTTCCGCGCGCTGGCCCAGATCGGCACGCGCGAAGGGGTGTTCGAGGAAGAGGAGTCCAACATCTTTCTCAACCTTATCCGGTTCAGCGCGATCCGGGTCCAGGACATCATGACCCCGCGCGTGGTGGTCAAGAAATTTCAGCACGACACAACGCTGGGCGAATTGATGGACAGATCCGATGAACTGGTTTTTTCGCGTTACCCGGTCTACGGCGAGAGCGACGAGGACATCAGCGGCTACGTGCTCAAGTCGGACATCATGCTCAATCTTGCCCGCGGCAATCCGGAATTGTGCCTCAGCGATCTCAAGCGCGAGGTTCTGTTTGTCCCGGAATTCATTTCCCTGCGGGTGCTCTTCAGCCAGCTTCTGGCCGAGCAGGAGCACTTCGCGGTGGTGATCGACGAGTACGGCGGGCTTTCCGGCGTAGTGACGATGGAAGACGTTCTCGAGACGCTGCTGGGCATTGAAATCGTCGACGAAAGCGATGCCACCGAGGATCTGCGCAAGGCAGCGCGCGACAAATGGACCCAGCGGGCGAAGAAGCTGGGATTGGAACTGCCCGACATAGCACCCGATCCGGTTGCAGGCAGCGATTCGAAACGGCAGAATCAGTAGTCGTGGAATGCCTGATTTGGACATCGACCCGATTCGACCGCGATTGCCGCACGTCCGGCCGGGTTTCTGTCCGAACCGATACCCCATTCAGGAGATCGACATGAAGACAGCCACCCCCGTGATTGCCGCCGCCCTCGCAGCCGTGATTCTTGGCGCATGTACCGACAATAGCGGCGATACTCCCGAGAACAATGTTCTCGAGGGCCAGCACCAGGCCCTCGAGCGGGCAAGAGATGTCGAAAAAGATGTTGCCGAAGCCGCGCGACGCCAGGCCGAAGAAATCGAACGTTCCGAAGGGGGCGGCTGATTCTGTCGTCCTTGGGCCCGGATTCACGTATTCTATGAAGAGGCCGTTGGATAAGATCTTGGGGTCCCCTCGAATTTCGGGGCTGACCGGCAAGACCTCTCCCGACAATAGCCGTTCAAATTGATCATCGCCTGAACCTGTCCCCAAAAACCCCTTCCAAGGAGAATCAAATGAAGTTTCATCATGCTTTTACCGTACTTGCGGCCTCGGCTTTCAGCCTTGCCGCCGTCGCTGAAGAACCCAACATCAATCCAGGCATGTGGGAAACCACCAGCACCGTGACGATTCAGTCCGAACAGTTTCCGATTCCGCCGCGCACCGATACCTCCAGCGAATGTGTGACGGCCGAAAAGATCGCCGAAGGCCAGGCATTCCTCGAAGAGAACGATGACTGCGAGTTCAGCAACAAGGACATGCGGGCAGACGGAATGGATTACACCATGACCTGCGCAAGCCCCGATGGCGGCTCGGTAACCATGCATGCCAGCATGAAATTCGACGGCGATTCGATGAACGGCTCCATCGACGGCGACATCGAATCTCCGATGGGCGTCATGACCATGAACGTCGAAATGTCGGGAACGCGCACCGGCGACTGCTGAGACCGCGCCTTTCGAATTGCGATCGAAGCCCTGCCCCTGCGCAGGGTTTCTTTTTTCACGACTCTTAAGCAACCCCTGACCAACTCTGCGCGGAGCGCGATTCGATTCAATAGGGCGCCAGATCCGCGGCATCGATCACCTGGTTGCGTCCGGCTCGCTTGGCCCGGTAAAGGGCATCATCGGCGCGGGCACGCAGCTTCTCCAGGCGCGATTCGCGTCGCGATTCAATCAATCCGAAACTCAGCGTTACCTCGATCGAATGGCCGTTGAATTCGATCGGCTTGATCCTGTCGCGGAATTCACCGATTCGCTGCTGCGCCTGGAGACGGTTGTGGCCAGGCAGGAAGACCGCGAATTCCTCTCCGCCGATGCGCCCGACGATACACGGGGCGGGAAACTGCTCACGCAAGAGCGCACCCAGCCGGCGCAGGACCTGGTCGCCCGCCTGGTGGCCATATCGGTCGTTGATCTGCTTGAACAGATCCACATCGGCCGCGACCAGCGAACAGACCTTGCCTTGAGCACGGCTTTCGGCCAGCGAATCTTCCACGGCATGATGGAATCTCCTGTGATTGAACAGGCAGGTCAGACCATCGATTTCGGACAACCGCCGGTATCGGCGACGATCTGCTCGGAAGCGCAGCAGCAGACCGGCCAGTAGCAGGCCGATAAGCACCAGCATCGCCGCCCCGATAAGACGGGTCGAGCGCCGTGCCTCTGCGGTCTGCTCGCGCAGGGCGAGCAGCCGGCTTTGCCGGCGCAGCAACTCAAGTTCCTGATTGCGCCGCTGGTTCTCGAACTCCGCCTGAAGGTAGGCAAGCCTGCGCGCACGCTGTTCGTCGTTGAATCGACGTGCCGCATCACGGTAGAGGGAAAGATGCTGCAAAGCCTGGCCGTAGCGACCGTCCTGTTCGTGAATGGCGGCGATTGCCTCGTGAGCCTCCATCAGACCCCGCCAGTTTTCGAGTGACTGGAACTGATCGACCAGCCCGGTCAGCATTGGCAGCGCTTCCTCGCCGCGACCGAGCTTCAGCAGCGCTATGCAAAGCTCTTTCCGCGCCTCGAGTTCTCCGTTGAGAAAGCCGGTCTCCTGATTTTTTCCGATCGCGCGCCTCGACCAGCCGATAGCCTCTTTGTGGCGTCCGACGGCGTTGTAGACGCTTCCGGTCAAGGTCATTGCGCTACCCACGGCCACCGCCCCGCCTGACTGCTGGCTTTGCTCCCAGAGCTCGCGGCTCCGCTCCAGCGCAAATTCTGCAAAACCGGCGTTTTTCTGGACAAGCATAAGAGAGTAGAGCGAATTGAAGATCGTGCGCGCATGCCCCGTTCCCTTAGCCATATCTAGGCTTTCGGCGGCGCTTTCGAGCGCAAGACCATGCTCGCCTACATCGGAGTACAGCCTCGAGACCAGCGTCAGCACATCGGCTTTTTGCCTGGCGTCATCGGTATCGGGAAAAAGCGAGAGTGCACGGGCCAGCAGACCGAACGCACGTTCATAGTCGTGGGTCAGATAATTGGCGTTGATCAACAGTTCAAGCGCTCGGAGCCGCCTGGCTGGGCTTACCGGCTTGATCAGGACCTTGTCGAGCATTTCCCGGCCCTCTTCGTAGCGGCCGTCCAGAAAGAAATTTCGGGCCTGCATTATCCGGACCCGGGCGCGCTCCTCAGTCGACGCATCGGTCAGCACCGGCCCGAGGGCCTCGATCATCTGCTGCGAAACCTGCCACGGCTCGTGGATATGGGCGTGCTCGATCTGGGCAATCCTGTCGGAAAGAGAACCACCCTCTCGAGGTTCCTCTGCGCAGACCACACCGGCAATCAGACAAGTCAACAGGATTGCAAAACGTCCGAACCTCAATTCCAATCTCCTGCAGAGTTCCACGAATGACGGTTGCCGCCTGCCCGAATGTCCGATGCCCGCCGGCATGCCGCGCCATCGACCAACCGTTCGCCAAGGGCGCGCTCGTGACGGCGCGACCTGGCTGCCGGCGCACGCATGCCTGCCAGTCCGGAGGGAGCCTGGCACCGTAGTGTACCCCGTCGTTATTTGCAGGAAGAGCGGCGCAGCACAGCCGCATCGAAGCGATACGAGGATTTTCTTGCTCGGGCCGGCCTTATTCCCATCCCTCCTGCTGCGACATCGCCAGGGCTCGCATCCGGGACGGAAACCGTCGGCACGGCAGTGGATCCGGTCGCGAGTCGCGACTGGTGAGACACCATGACTCATGCGGACCGAGTCAGATGCAATCTTGGGAAATGGAAAGCCCGCGCGAGACTACCGCGGGTTTTTTTGGCTTCGAGGCGCGGGAATTGCCTTTTCGCTGACTTTCGAGTCGCCCCTGAAAACCGCATAGAGAAGGACATGCGGGACGGTCAATGCCGCCAGCCCGCAGAATATGACCTGCGCCAGCGCTTCGCGACCTATCGCATCGCCTGTATCGACTCCGGATAGTACGACCCACCCGAGCATGCCCAGCGCAAGCGCGCCAAGCGTGGCGGGCCACAAGCGCGATGCCCACTGGCCGGGCGACCAATGCCGCCAGGGGCCGTGCGATCGCGCGGCCATGTCCAGAAGATGCCCAAAACTGTGCAGTAGACAGAAATAGGCGGCGAAGGCAATCAGCGGCGGCAACAGGATCATCGAAGCCACCAGGACGCCGAGGCCCGCCAACTGGAACCGCCGGTTGGTCTCGCCCTCGATATGCATTCGGGCCACGAGCATCCCGGCACCGACTATCCAGAGCGCGATCAACGGCTGTGCCAACCAGGTCAGGATTTCGGCAAGTACGCTCTTTTCCACGCCCGTCAACCAACCGAAGATCAACGCGACTTCGATCGGATGGGCAGCAACCGGTCCCAGCACCGGAATGGCGCCGAATACGGTCACCGACAGTCCGTCGCTTCGGCCGGCGAACGCATAGGCATCCTGCTCGCCGAAATGCAGCACCGAGATCAAAAGAAATCCGGCCAGCGTCGCCAGCGGGGCGAGCAGCCAGCAGGCGATCACGACAGCCATGACCGCAAGGTAGGAAACAACGAATAAAAAGCGTCCGGATCGCCCGAGACGATCACGCATTACGACATCGCCGACCCAGGGATCCAGGCCGCCGTGCATGACGCCCAGCAGGGCGATTGGAAGAGCCACCAGCGCGAGTTGAGATTCGACTGCCAGAGTTCCCAGAAGACTGCCGGCCGGCAACAGTGCAAGCAAAACGACCAGGCCGATGCGCAGATGAATCTGGCGCAGCTCGCGGCCGCACCCGGAGGTTTGCATCCGGGCCCTATCGGCCAGACGGATCTGCGGGTTGCGGGTCATCATCGTGGTGTGGAAAATCGCCCGGCCGAATCGTGCGGCCGGGCGAT
>Ga0102940_1000249_pt1 | contig 37311 bp, 32 predicted proteins | sample SalPonR2_C_D1_MG_FD_78215 | JGI IMG/M metagenome (GOLD analysis project Ga0102940, IMG submission 78215) | Salt pond soil microbial communities from South San Francisco under conditions of wetland restoration - Salt Pond MetaG R2_C_D1_MG | ecosystem: Environmental > Aquatic > Marine > Intertidal... | reverse complement strand
TCCGTCCCGGCTCGTCCACAATCGACGCGCATCGTCATCCAGTTGCTGAACAAGGAGACCGTCCGGCCCTCCGCGCAGGGTGCGAAACCGTCCGACCCGGTCCGGATGCTCGAAAACATCGCTGTTGCCGTCGGGCGTTCGTTGAACGATCTGCAGAGGCGTCGGCGACCCGTCGAGGGGAGGGGCTGCGAGCGCAATGAACGCGCTGCCGTTCCACGCAATGCCGTCGGGACTCACGGGCGGTCCTGCTGGGGGATTGCTGTCGCTGAAACTCAGCCAGTCCGGGCCGTCCGAGGACATCGCGAGAACCGCACCGGTCGTGAGCGCCGGCGGGGGCGCCTTCTTCGTCAAGGCCAACGCGCCGTCACCGGCGGTCAGATTGCCGAGGATCGGGTCGAAGAGAACGCCAATCGCTTCGGACGAGTATTCCGAAGTCCATTCGATGAAATCGGCGCTCGAGACCAGTTCCGCAGCAGCTGGGCCGAAACGCCACCTCGCCAGCAGCCAGAGCCGACCCTCGTGTTCGACCACCCCTTGGATGCTCGCGGACGGGTCGACCGTGGCGGGTCGCGTGGACCAGCTGACGGCGTCGTCGCCGCTGAGCAGCAACTCGCCGTCGTTCGTGATGACGACGAAGTGATCGAGCGCAAAGCCGATGGCGTCGATGCCTCGACCGGCCAGGCCCGGGTCGATGGGGGCCCAGTCGAGGCCGTCGTCGCTGGTGAACAACAGGCCGGGGCCGAACGGATCATCGGGGTCATGGGCACGCGCCAGCAGCGTCGTGCCCGAACTCGCGACCTGCAGGAACCGGACATCGGGGTCCGGCAGCGGCCGCTCCTGCCAGGTCAGTGCCGTGCCGTGCGCGACCGTTGTCGCCGCGAGCAGCACGAGGGCCGTGAACCAGGCCGCGGCCCGGCCGCACAGCGAAGCCGAGGATCGTGCAGTCTCTTGCCGAGTCATCGCGAAGCCCCATCCATAGCCAACGCCTGCCGATCACCGTAGCCGATGCACCGGGAGGGATCAACGGGTCGTGCGCGCTGTCGATGTTGCCCGGATCGGCTACCATTCCCGCATGCCACGTCAGGGCCGGTGCATTCCGGCGCCGCATCCCGATGAACGACCTTCCTTCTGCCGATGACCACGCGCGCCTGATCGGCGCCAGCGCCGAGGGCGACGAGGCTCGCGTGGAGGCCAGCCTGCGGCCGACCCGGCTCGCGGAATACGTCGGCCAGAAGACGATGAAGGACCGGCTGGGCATCTACCTCGAGTCGGCCCGCAACCGCGCCGAGGCGCTGGACCACGTGCTGATCTTCGGGCCGCCGGGGCTCGGCAAGACCACCCTGGCCAATGTGATCGCCGCCGAGATGGGCACGCAGCTGCGCCAGACCTCCGGGCCGGTGCTGGAGAAGGCCGGCGACCTGGCCGCCATGCTCACCAACCTCGAGCCCGGCGACGTGCTGTTCGTCGACGAGATCCATCGCCTGTCGCCGGTGGTCGAAGAGGTGCTGTACCCGGCGATGGAGGATTACCGGATCGACATCATCATCGGCGAAGGGCCGGCGGCGCGATCGATCCAGCTCGACCTGCCGCGCTTTACGCTGGTCGGCGCGACGACCCGCGCCGGCCTGCTGACCTCGCCGCTGCGCGACCGCTTCGGCATCGTCGAGCGGCTGGAGTTCTACGACGTCGACGACCTGGCGAAAATTGTCGCGCGCTCGGCCGGCATCCTCGGCATCGAATGCGACGCGAAGGGCGCGGCCGAGATCGCGCGCCGTTCGAGGGGGACACCGCGAATCGCCAACCGGCTGCTGCGCCGGGTGCGCGACTTCGCCGAAGTCCGCGCCGAGGGCCGGATCGGCGGCCGGGAAGCCGGCGATGCGCTGGAAATGATGCAGGTCGACGCCGAGGGCTTCGACCAGCTCGACCGCCGCCTGCTGCAGATCCTGGTCGAGCATTTCAACGGCGGGCCGGTCGGCGTCGAATCGCTGGCCGCCGCGCTGTCGGAAGAGCGCGGCACGATCGAGGACGTCATCGAGCCCTACCTGATCCAGCAAGGATTTCTCGTCCGCACCGCGCGCGGCCGCATGGCCACCGACCGGACCTGGCGCCACCTGGGCCTGAAGCCGCCGTCGGGGCAGGGCGCGCCGGTCGGGGACCTGTTCCAGCGGGGCGACGAGAAATGAGCGAGGGTGCAGACCCGAGTAACCCTTCCTTCCGCTACCGCGTCTACTGGGAAGACACCGACGCCGGCGGGGTGGTCTACCACGCGCGCTATCTCCAGTTTCTCGAACGCGCCCGCTCCGACTGGCTGGCTTCGATCGGGGTGCACCAGGTGCCGCTCCGCAAGGAACACGGCGTGGTCTTCGCGATCACGAAGATGCAGCTGGATTTCCGCCGGCCGGCGCGGCTGGAAGATGAACTCTCGGTCACGGTTGGCGTCCTAGCGGTCGGTCGGCTGAAGATGGAGTTCGAACAACGGATCGAGCGCGAAGGCGAACTGCTGTTGACCGCGACGGTACAGGCGGCCTGCCTGGACGCCGAACGCTTCTCCCCGGCGCGCACGCCGGTCGAGGTGCGCGAGCGGATCACCGCGGCGGTGAGCGTGATGAGGGACTAGGGGCGAGGGACGAGTGCGCTGCGTTGATCCACTCGTCCCTCGTCCCTCGCCCCTAAGCGCCCATCCTTAACGCGCCTTGAAGCCGGAATGAACCATACTCGCCCCTCATCTCTTCCCCTCGTCCCTCGCACAGGAACCTGAATCCCGAATGAGTACCGACATGAACGTCTGGAGCCTGATCCTGGAGGCCACGATCGTGGTCCAGCTGGTCATGGCCGTGCTGCTGGCCGCCTCCGTGGTGTCCTGGATGATCATCTTCGCCAAGCGCACGATGCTCAGGCGCATCGACAAGCGCTCGAAGGAGTTCGAGGACAAGTTCTGGTCCGGCGCCGATCTCGGCCAGCTCTACGACCGCATCGCCAGCGAGAAGAAGGTCAACGAAGGGTTGGAGACGATCTTCGAGGCCGGTTTCCGCGAGTTCACCCGGTTGCGCGAGGAAAAGCGCGTCTCGCCGGACACGCTGGCCGAGGGCGCCCAGCGCGCGATGCGGGTGGCGCTGACCCGCGAGGTCGACCGCATGGAGCACCGGCTGGATTTCCTGGCCACCGTGGGATCGACCAGTCCCTATGTCGGCCTGTTCGGCACGGTCTGGGGGATCATGCACGCGTTCTTCGCGCTGGCCGGCGTGCAGCAGGCCACGATCGCGATGGTGGCCCCGGGGATCGCCGAGGCGCTGATCGCCACGGCCATGGGCCTGGTCGCGGCCATTCCGGCAGTCATCGCCTACAACCGGTTCTCGAACCAGGTCTACCGGCTGGAAGTGCGCATGGACAACTTCAAGGAAGAGTTCGCCGGCATCCTGCACCGCCAGGCGCGCCGCCTGCAGGAGGGCTGAGATGGAGGCCGATTCTCCGCTCCGCCGGCGCCGCCGGGCGATGGCCGAGATCAACGTCGTGCCGTACATCGACGTGATGCTGGTGCTGCTGATCATCTTCATGGTCACCGCGCCGCTGCTCAATCTCGGCGTCGAGGTCGAGCTGCCGCAGGGCAATGCCGAGTCGATGGGCGACATCGACGAGCCGCTGATGGTGACCGTCGACCGCGACGGCAACCTCTACCTGAACACCGGCGATGCGCCGGAACTGGTCGATCCGCAGACCCTGGCCGAGCGGGTCGGCATCATCGTCGGTCGCAACCCGGACGTGCAGGTGCTGGTCGGCGGCGATCAGCAGACCGATTACCGGTACATCTACGAAACCATGGTCACGCTGCAGCAGGCCGGGGTTGCGTCGATCGGGTTCATGGGTGATCCACCCGAGCAGTGAATCGACGCCGCGCTCCGGAACCGCCGCCGTCGCCGGCGTACGAGTCGATTCGTGCGCTGGGGCTGGCCATGCTCATCCACCTGCTGGCCGTCGGCCTGCTGTGGCTGGGCAGCCTCGGCTGGTCGGCGCCGGAGCCGGTGCGGCCGACGCCGTCGTTCACGCTGGTCGATGCGGCTCCGATCGTGCGCCAGCGCGAGGACGAGCGCCGCGCCGAGCAGCAGGCCGAGGAGGCGCGGCAGCTGCTGGAACAGCGCCAGGCCGAGGAAGCCCGTCGCCAGCGCGAACTCGAAGAGCGCCAGCGGCGGCAGGACGAGCGCGAGCAGGCCGAGGCCGAGCGCCAGCGGCTCCTGGAGCAGCAGCGCGAAGCCCAACTGGCCCGCGAGCGCGAGGCCGAGGAAGCCCGTCGCCAGCGCGAGCAGCAAGAGGCGCTGGAGCGCCAGCGCCGCGAGGCCGAGCAGGAACGCCTGCGCGAACTCGAGGACCTGCGGCGCCAGCGTGAAGAGGCCCAGCAGCGGCGCGAGGAAGAAGAGCGCCGGCTGGCCGAGCTGGCCGAGCGGCGCGCCGACGACGAGCGCCAACGCGCCGCGGAGGCCGAGGCCGAGCGGCTGCGGCTCGCCCGCGAGCAGGCCCAGGCCGCCGAGCGACGCGCGACGCTGTTCGAGGAGTACATCGCGACCATCCAGGAGCAGGTCACCCGCAACTGGCGCCGGCCGCCGACCACGGAACAAGGCCTTCGCTGCGCGGTCCGTGTGATACAGATTCCCGGCGGCGAGATCATCGATCAGTCGATCGTCTCGCCGTGCAATGCCGACGAATTGACCCGCCGCTCGATCCTGTCGGCTGTCGAGCGCACCGAAAACCTGGCCTATCGAGGCTACGAGGAGGTCTTCCAACGTGAAATCGAATTCGTTTTTCGCTACGACGGCTAGCGCCGTGCTGGTCCTGCTGCTCTGGGCCGCGGCGCCGGCCCGGGCCCAGCTCCAGATCGAGATCGTCGACGGCGTCGAGGGCGCGATCCAGATCGCCGTCGTTCCGTTCGCCGAGGGCCCCGGCGTGCTGCCGCCCGAAACCCCGCTGCACGAGGTGATCGCCGCGGACCTGCGCCGTTCCGGGCTGTTCGATCCGATGGCCGTTGCCGACATGATCGATCGGCCGACGCGCCCGGTCGAGGTCCGGCCGAACACCTGGAACCTGCTCGAGGTCGACTACGTGGCGATGGGCCGGCTGGTGGCCGGGCCGGACGGGTTGAGCGAGGAAATCGAATATCATCTCGTCGCCGTGCCGTCCGGCCGCACGCTGTTCTCGCGAGCGATTCCTAGTGGCCCGGGGCAGCACCGGCTGCGCGCTCACCAGATCGCCGATGCGATCTACGAGGAGCTGATCGGCGTGCCGGGTGCGTTCGCCAGCCGGATCGCCTACGTCAAGGTCACCGGCACCGGGACCGAAGACGAACAGTTCGAGCTGATCGTCGCCGATTCCGACGGCTACAACCCGCAGACCATCGTCCGCCACAGCCAGCCGATCCTGTCGCCGAACTGGGCGCCCGACGGCCGGCGCCTGGCCTACGTGTCGTTCGCGACCGGGACCTCGCACGTGATCGTCCAGGACATCTTTACCGGACAGCGCGACACGGTCTCGTCGGAACGGGGCATCAACGGCGCGCCGGCCTTTTCGCCCGACGGCCGCTACCTCGCGATGAGCCTGTCACGGACCGGCAGTCCGGAAATCTGGGTCAAGGACCTCGAGACCGACCGCGCGGAGCAACTGACCCAGCATTATTCGATCAACACCGAGCCGGCCTGGTCGCGCGACGGCCAGCACCTGTACTTCACCTCCGATCGTGCCGGGCAGCCGCAGATCTACCGGGTTCGCAGGGACGGGCGGAACGTGGAGCGGGTGACGACCGAAGGCCGCTACAACTCCCGCGTGTCGGTGGACCCGGAGACCGGCCTGATGGCCATGGTCCACGGGGACGGGCGGGACTTCCGCATTGCCGTGCTGGATCGCGATTCCGAGCGTTTGCGTGTATTATCTCCGGGTCGCATGGACGAGTCGCCGAGCTTCGCGCCGAACGGCAGCATGGTGCTCTACGCGACGCGCGAAGGCGAGCGTGGCGTGCTGTCGGCCGTTTCCGCGGACGGCCGCTTTCGTCAGCGACTGGTGCTGACTGACGGTGACGTGCGCGAGCCGGCCTGGTCGCCTCGCATCCGCTGATCGCGCGCGCCGGATCCGTCACGCGACAACGACAATAATCAGGCCTCGAGTCCGAACGATACGAACAAGAATCCCGTCGCCGAACTCGAGCCGACCCCCGACCCTGGATCCGTACCCCTGGAGGAAGCATGAACACTGCAGTTCGTCTTTTGAGCATCCTGGCCCTGAGCCTGCTTCTGGCCGCGTGCGCGCAGCCGACGCGCGAAACGCCGCCGGAAACCGAACCGACCGATCCGGGTGGCACGACCACCGATCCGGTCGAAGTCGATCGCGTCGATCCGGCCGACTTCGCCGACTCGCGCAACCTCGACAACCCCGACAGCCTGCTGAGCCAGCGTGAAATCTACTTCGAGTTCGACCGCTCCAACGTCCAGCCGCAGTACCTGCCGATCATCCGGGCGCACGCCGACTACCTGAAGGCGAACCCGAGCGGTCGCGTGCTGCTGGAAGGCCACGCCGACGAGCGCGGCTCGCGCGAGTACAACCTGGGCCTCGGCGAGCGCCGCGGTAATTCCGTGCTCGACCTGATGCGCGCCGAAGGCGTGTCCGGCAGCCAGGTGGAGGTCGTCAGCTACGGCGAAGAACGCCCGGTCTGCCGCCAGACCAGCGAAGCGTGCTGGGAGCGGAATCGCCGGGTCGAGATCGTCTACACCGCGCGCTGAGGGCGGCATGCGACTTTCGATGCTTCGGAATACCATCGCTCGGTCACAGGCCGCCTGGCTACTGGCCTCCGCCCTGGTGCTGGCGCCCGCGTTGGCACCGGCCCAGGTCGATGACGATGCCAGTGACATGACGTCGCGGTTCGTCCTCGAACTGCAGCAGATGCGCGAGGAACTGCGCGAACTGCGGGGCCTGGTCGAGTCCCAGGCCCAGGAGATCGAGAACCTGAAGCGTCGTCAGCGCGACCAGTATCTCGACCTCGACCGCCGCATCGGCGGGCTCGAAGGGGCGGCGGCGATGCCGAATCCGGCCTCGCCGTCCTCGGCGATGTCGACCGGGACGAATCCGGCCGATGCGGTCGGGATCGACGCCGACGGACCGGTGAGTGATCCAGGCGCCGAAGCGGCCGGCCGCGTCCCGCCGCCATCCGACCTTCCGGAAGTTCGCGAGCAGCTCGACAGCGACGCCGAGGTCACCACGCTGGCAGCCCCGGCCCGGCCCGACGTCCGCGAACTCCAGCAGCCCTCCGAGGCCGAGATGCAGGCCTACGATCAGGCATTTCTGGCCCTGCGCGAGACCCGCTATGCGGACGCCGCAGAGGGCTTCGATCGTTTCCTGCAGGATCACCCCCGGTCCAGCCTCGCGCCGAACGCGCTCTACTGGCTCGGCGAGGTCTACTACGTGACCCGTGACTTCGAAACCGCACTGGGCCAGTTCAACGACCTGCTCGAACGCTATCCCGGCAGCGGCAAGGAACCCGATGCGCTGCTCAAGATCGGGTTCAGCCACTACGAACTGGAACACTGGATCGAGGCGCGTGCCGCGCTGCAGCAGGTGGCCGAGCAGTTCCCCGGTACCAACTACTCGCGGCTGGCCGAGAATCGGCTGCGTACCATGCGGCTGGAAGGGCGGTTGTGATTCATTAGGGGCGAGGGAAGAGGGACGACGAGTGATTCCGGTTGCGCCTCGGTGCCGAGCCGAACACTCTCGAATACTCGTCCCTTTCCCCTGGTCCCTTGCCCCTGAGCCCCGCTCCGATGTCCACTCCCACCGACACCGCGCATCGCTCCGCCACGGAACTCAAGATCACCGAGATCTTCCACTCGGTCCAGGGCGAGTCGGATTCGGCCGGTTGGCCGACCACCTTCGTCCGTCTGACCGGCTGTCCGCTGCGCTGCACCTGGTGCGATACGGCGTATGCTTTTCACGGTGGCCGATGGATGACCATCGATGCGGTGCTCGACGCCGTCGACGGACACGGTGCCCGCCATGTCTGCGTGACCGGTGGCGAGCCGCTGGCCCAGCGAACCTGCTTGCCGCTCCTGGCACGGCTGTGCGACGCTGGCTACCGGGTTTCGCTCGAAACCAGTGGGGCGCTGCCGGTTGCCGACGTCGATCCGCGCGTGGTCAAGGTGCTCGACCTCAAGCTCGCCGCCTCCGGTGAAGCCACCCGCAACGATTTCGACAACCTCGCGCACCTCCAGCCGCACGACCAGATCAAGTTCGTCGTCGCCGATCGGAACGATTTCGAGGAGGCCGCGGCCCTGGTCCGCAAACACGGTCTGGAGCGCTGGACCGTCTGGTTCTCGCCGGTCTGGGAAAGCCTGCCGCCGGCCCGGCTGGCCGACTGGCTGCTGGAAAGCGGTCTGAACGCGCGCCTCCAGGTCCAGCTGCACAAGATCCTGTGGGGGGATCGGCCGGGGGTCTGAATTTTCAGGGGCGAGGGGAAAGGGACGAGGGGCTAGTGAAACCGGAGCGATGCGAAGGCGATTCGGGCCGGCGCAACGTTGCACTGGGGTTTACTCGTCCCTCGTCCCTCTCCCCTAGTCCCTTGACCTAGTCCCTTGACCTAGTCCCTCGCTCCTTTCCTGGCCATTTCCGCCAACGCATACAAGCGCTCCAGCGCCTCGCGCGGGGACAGCGCGTCCGGGTCCAGTTCGGCCAGCGCGTCGATCGCCGGGTGGCGGGCCGGTTCGGGCTCGGCAACCGGCTCCGCGGCACTTGGCGCGTCGAACAGGCCCAACTGCGGCGTGTCGGCGGCGCGGGCCTTCTTCTCCAGCTGGTCGAGATGGCGTCGCGCGCGCTGGACCACTGGAGCGGGCACGCCGGCCAGCCGGGCGACCTGCAGGCCGTAGCTCTGGCTGGCCGGGCCCTCGCGCACGGCGTGCAGGAAGATCACCCGGTCGGCGTGTTCCCGAGCGTCGAGGTGAACATTGACGATGCCGTCGTGGTCCGCCGACAGCCCGGTCAGTTCGAAGTAGTGCGTAGCGAACAACGTGTAGGCCCGGAGTTGCATCGCCAGTTCGGTGGCCACGGCCCAGGCCAAGGCCAGCCCGTCGAAGGTCGACGTGCCGCGGCCGATCTCGTCCATCAGCACCAGTGAAGACGCCGTTGCGTTGTTCAGGATGTTCGCGGTTTCGACCATTTCGACCATGAACGTCGAGCGGCCGCGGGTCAGGTCGTCGCCGGCGCCGATCCGCGAGAAGATCCGGTCGATGGGCCCGCAGCGCATCGTACGCGCCGGGACGAAGCTGCCGGCGTGGGCCAGCAGCACGATCAGCGCGACCTGGCGCATGTAGGTCGACTTGCCGCCCATGTTCGGGCCGGTGATCACCAGCATGCGGCGCTCCGGGTCCAGTCGGCAGTCGTTGGGCACGAACGGTTCGTCCCGGAATGGCTCGACGACGGGGTGACGGCCCTGTTCGATTTCCAGTCCGGGTCGATCGTCCAGCGACGGTCGCGACCAGTCCAGCGCCTCGGCGCGCTCGGCGAAGGTCACCAGTACGTCGAGTCGGGCCAGCGCATCGGCAATGGCCGACAGGGCCGCGTGCTCTTCGGCCAGGTCGCCGACCAGCTGCTCGTAGAGGGCCTTCTCGCGCGCCAGCGCACGTTCGCGGGCCGACAGCACCTTGTCCTCGTGCGCTTTCAGTTCCTCGGTGACGTAGCGCTCGGCGTTCTTCAGCGTCTGGCGGCGGGTGTATTCGGTCGGCACCTTGTCGCCCTGGGCCTTCGAGACCTCGATGAAGAAGCCGTGGACCCGGTTGTAGCCGACCTTCAGGGTGCCGATGCCGGTTCGTTCGCGCTCGCGCTGCTCGTAGCTCTGCAGGAAATCGTCTGCGTTGCCGCTGAGGCTGCGCAGTTCGTCGAGTTCCGCGTCGAACCCCTTGCGGATGACGCCGCCGTCGCGGATCAGCACCGGCGGTTCGTCGACCAGTGCCCGGGACAGCAGGTCGACCAGGTCGGCGCGCTCGGGTAGCGCCTCGACCAGTCCGGTGAGCAGCGGATCGTCGAGATCGGCCAGGTGCCCGGTCAGCGTCGGAAGACGCTCCAGGCCGCTGCGCAGCGTGGTCAGGTCGCGCGGCCGGGCGCTGCCCAGCCCGATCCGGGTCAGGATGCGCTCGAGGTCGCCGAGGCCGGCCAGTGCGTCGATCAGCCGCGGGTGACGCTGCGCGTCGAGCAGCGCGGCCACTGCCTGATGGCGGCGTGCCAGTACCGGGCGGTCGCGAAGCGGGTGAGTGATCCAGCGTCGGAGTTCGCGGCTGCCCATCGGCGTGCCGGCCCGGTCCAGCAGGCCGACCAGGGTGTGTTCGGCCCGGCCGTCGGGGTGGCGGTCGATTTCCAGGTGGCGGCGGGTCGCAGCATCCATCTGCAGGTGTTCGTCGGCGACCTCGCGCTTGAGTCCGACCAGCGGAGGCAGGTCGCCGGCCAGCATCGTCCTTGCATAGTCGATCAGCGCGCCGGCCGCGCCGATCTCCGGCCCGGCCTCGTCGACGCCGAAGCCGGACAGGTCGCGGACACCGAACTGCCGGGTCAGCGTCCGGGCGCCGGCTTCGGGGTCGAAGGTCCAGTCCGGCAGGTGGGTATGGCAGGTGTCCAGCGACAGGTCGACGCCGGCCAGGCCGATTTCGGGCAGCAGCAGCTCCGCCGGCCGCAGGCGCTCGAGCTCGGCGTTCAGCGCTTCTGCGCCGGATGTCCGCGCGCAGCCGACGCGGCCCCCGGCCAGGTCCATCCACGCCAGCCCGTAGTCGCCGCGGCTGCCGCAGACCGCGCACAACAGGCGGCTATCGCGCGCTTCGAGCAGCGACTCGTCGGTCAGCGTGCCGGGGGTGACGATGCGCACCACCTTGCGTTCGACCGGGCCCTTGGCCGTGTCCGGATCGCCGACCTGCTCGCAGATCGCCACCGACTCGCCCTTGCGCAGAAGCCGGGCCAGGTAGGACTCCACTGCGTGCACCGGCACGCCGGCCATCGGGATCGGCTGCCCGGCCGACTGGCCGCGCGTGGTCAGCGTGATGTCCAGCAGTTCGGCCGATCGCTTCGCGTCGTCGTAGAACAGTTCGTAGAAATCGCCCATCCGGAAGAACAGCAGGATGTCCGGGTGCTCGGCCTTGATCCGCAGATACTGCTGCATCAGCGGGGTATGGGCGGAACGGTCGCGTTCGGGCATGGCGGCGTCGGAGTCGGTGCGGTGGGGATGGCCGGGTCGTCAGCGCCGGGTGCTGCAGCATCGACACGGGCAGGGCATCATACCGTCATGACCGACCGGGTTGACGACGCATCGCTGGTGCTCAGGGCCGAGGCCCTGGCCGCGGTACTCCGCGCGCACGGGCGCATCGTGGCGACCGCCGAATCCTGCACCGGTGGCTGGATTGCCAAGGTCTGCACCGACCTGGCGGGAAGTTCCGACTGGTTCGACCGCGGGCTGGTGACCTATTCCAACCAGGCCAAGACCGAAGAGCTGGGCGTTCGTCCCGCGACGCTGGAGCGATTCGGCGCGGTCAGCGAGATGGTGGCCGCGGAAATGGCGCGCGGCGCACGGTCCGCGGCCCATGCCGACTATGCGGTCGCGGTCAGCGGCATCGCCGGCCCGGGCGGCGGCAGTCCGGGCAAGCCGGTCGGCACGGTCTGCTTCGGCTTCATCGGTCCGGGCGACGAGCCGGAAACCGAGACCGTTCGCTTCGATGGCGATCGCGAGATCGTGCGGCGCAGAACAGTGGCCTACGCGCTCGACGGCCTTCTCGCACGGATTTCGCCGGGTTCGTGAGCGCAACGCGGCGGCTGTTCTTCGCGCTGTGGCCCGACGCCGAGCTGCGCACCGCCATCGTCGATCGGACCGAAGCGGTCGATCTGCACGACGTCCTCGGCGGACGCCGGGTTCCGGCCCACAACCTCCACTTGACGCTGGTCTTCCTGGGCAACGTTCCCGTCGAGCGTTTCGACAGCCTGGTCGACGCCGCCGGGCGGGTCCGGCGGCCCGGCCGATTCTCGCTCCGTCTCGATCGTTTCGGCATGTTCGCGCGCGCCCGGGTGGCCTGGCTGGGCGCGGAGCCGGTGCCACAGGCCGAGCGGCTGGTCCGCGAGCTGGGCGGCGTGGCCGGGTCGGCGGCCGGGGTGACGCTGGAGCCGCGCGCCTGGCGACCGCACGTCACGCTGCTCCGCCGCATCGACGTCGGGCCAGTGCGGCGAATCCCGGCGCTCGGGCCGCCGGTCGACTGGCCGGTCCGGGACTTCGCGCTCGTCGAGTCGATTCCCTGCAGGCCGTATCAGGTTTTGAGAACCTGGCCCGTAGAATGAGCCTCGGAGCCCGGAAACACACCGACGCGAGATCCGGATTCGTAGGATGGATGGACGAATCGGGGTAGGAAATCAACCCGACGGTCCGATTCGTCGCGCGAAACCGCCGCGTCGTGTGCGATACTCGATTTCCGGGTAGACTACTGAACAAATACACAGCGAGACGCAACGTGGACGACAATCGAAAACGAGCACTTTCGGCGGCACTCAGCCAGATCGAGAAGCAGTACGGCAAGGGCGCGATCATGCGCATGGGCGACGAAACCGGCTCCCGGGACGTCCCGGTCGTGTCGACCGGCTCGCTGGCGCTGGACGTCGCGCTGGGGATCGGCGGACTGCCGCGCGGCCGCGTCATCGAGATCTACGGTCCGGAATCCTCGGGCAAGACCACGCTGACCCTGCACGCGGTGGCCGAGGCCCAGAAGGTCGGCGGCACGGCCGCCTTCGTCGACGCCGAGCACGCGTTGGATCCGAGCTACGCGGCCAAGCTGGGCGTCAACGTCGACGACCTGCTGGTATCCCAGCCCGACACCGGCGAACAGGCGCTCGAGATCACCGACATGCTGGTGCGCTCGGGGGCGGTCGACATCGTCGTTGTCGACTCGGTCGCGGCGCTGACGCCTAAGGCCGAGATCGAGGGCGAGATGGGCGATTCGCACGTCGGTCTGCAGGCTCGCCTGATGAGCCAGGCGTTACGCAAGCTGACCGGCAACATCAAGCGGACCAACTGCATGGTGATCTTCATCAACCAGATCCGCATGAAGATCGGGGTGATGTTCGGTTCGCCGGAAACCACTACTGGCGGCAACGCACTGAAGTTCTACAGCTCGGTCCGGCTCGACATCCGCCGAATCGGCGCGCTGAAGCGCGGCGATGAGGTCATCGGCAATGAAACCCGGGTCAAGGTCGTCAAGAACAAGATGGCCCCGCCGTTCCGTCAGGCGGTGTTCGAAATCCTCTACGGCGAGGGTATTTCCCGTGAGGGCGAGCTGGTCGAGCTCGGGGTCGAACACAAGATCGTCAACAAGTCCGGCGCCTGGTACAGCTACGGCGACGACCGGATCGGGCAGGGCAAGGACAACGCCCGGCAGTTCATGAAGGACAACCCGGAAATCGCCGCCGACATCGAGAAGAAGCTCCGCGACATCCTGTTGCCGAAGGCGCCGGACGAGCAGGCGGCGAAGGCCGACGATGCGGCGCCCGAGACCGAACAAGCCGCCGGCTGACCTCGGCGGTGGGCGGCAACGGTCCGAGCAGGTTGCCGGGCTCGAGCGGATCGTCCGATCCGATCGATCCCGCAGCGCTGCGTGAAGCGGCCGTGCGCTTGCTGGCCCGTCGCGAACACTCGCGGCAGGAGCTGGCCGACAAACTCGTCCGCAAGGGCTGGCCGGCCGTCGAGGTCGACGACGCGGTGGCGACGCTGGCCGCGGAAGGGCTACAGTCCGACACCCGGTTTTCCGAAAGCTTCGTCCGGCAGCGCGCCGGAAAGGGCTACGGGCCGGTCAGGATCCGCGCCGAGCTCCGGCAGCGCGGCATCGATGATGCGAGCGCCGACCGCGCGATCGAAACCCAGGACATCGATTTCTTCGAACTGGCGGCGTCGGTCTACCGGCGCCGGTATGCCCGGCAGCCGGAGCCGGAGGACATGAAGGACCGCGCGCGTCGGCACCAGGCCATGCTGCGTCGGGGGTTTACCGGCGAGCAGCTGCGCGAAATCGACGCACTCTCGAGCTGAAACGGTCACGCGCGGGAAGGCGCATCCGCTATAGTTGCGGGTTTACGAATGCGCCCGAATCGGATCATGAAGACCACCGCCGAAATTCGCCAGGGGTTCCTCGATTTCTTCGCGGAACACGACCACCGCATCGTCCGTTCCAGTCCGCTGGTGCCGGGCAATGACCCGACACTGCTGTTCACCAACGCCGGCATGGTCCAGTTCAAGGATGTCTTTCTCGGCGCTGAACAGCGGGACTACACCCGTGCGACGACCGCGCAGCGCTGCGTTCGCGCCGGCGGCAAGCACAACGACCTCGAGAACGTCGGCTACACCGCCAGGCATCACACCTTCTTCGAGATGCTCGGCAACTTCAGCTTCGGCGATTACTTCAAACGTGAAGCGATCCAGTACGCCTGGACGTTCCTGACCGAACGGTGCGGGCTGGCGCCGGAAAGGCTCTGGGTCACCGTATTCGAGGACGACGACGAGGCGGCAGCCATCTGGCTCGACGAGATCGGCGTCGACCCGGCCCGGTTCTCGCGGATCGGTGCGAAGGACAATTTCTGGGCGATGGGCGACACCGGTCCGTGTGGTCCGTGTACCGAGATCTTCTACGATCACGGTCCGGACGTACCGGGCGGGCCTCCCGGGACCCCGGACGAGGACGGCGACCGCTATATCGAGATCTGGAACCTGGTCTTCATGCAGTTCGACCGCGCCGAGGATGGCACGATGACGTCGTTGCCCAGGCCCTGCGTCGATACCGGCATGGGCCTGGAGCGGCTGGCCGCGGTGCTGCAGGGCGTACACTCGAACTACGAGATCGACCTGTTCCAGCACCTGATCCGGGCGGCCGCCGAGAAGACCGGCACCGACGACCTGGACGCGGCATCGCTGAAGGTCATCGCCGACCACATCCGTGCCTGCGCCTTCCTGGTCGCCGACGGTGTGCTGCCGTCGAACGAGGGTCGCGGCTACGTACTGCGCCGGATCATTCGCCGCGCGATCCGACATGGCTACAAGCTGGGCTGCGAAACCCCGTTCTTCGCCGCCATGGTCGCGCCGCTGGTCGAGTCCATGGGCGAGGCCTACCCGGAACTGCTGGACAAGCAGCAGGCGATCACCGACGCGCTGGCGCGCGAGGAGCGCCGCTTCGGCGAAACCCTGGACCAGGGCATGAAACTGCTCGAGAGCGCACTGGAGGAGATGGAAGGAACGACGATTCCCGGCGACGTGGCGTTCAAGCTCTACGATACCTACGGGTTCCCGCTCGACCTGACCCGCGACATTGCGCGCGAGCGTGGCCTGACCGTCGATGAGCCCGGGTTCGACGCGGCGATGAACGCCCAGCGCGAGCGTGCACGTTCGGCCGGCCAGTTCTCGGTGCGTGACGGTGTGTCGTCGGATGCGGTCGCCGATCTGCCTGCGACCGGATTTCTCGGCTACGACCACGTATCGCTCGACGATGCCCGGGTGCTGGCGATTCTCGTCGAAGGGCGGAAGCGCGACATTCTCAAGGCCGGCGAAACGGCGCTCGTGATTCTCGATCGAACGCCTTTCTACGCCGAAAGCGGCGGCCAGATCGGCGACACCGGCACGCTGTCGAGCGAGGGCGCGATCTTCGAGGTTTCCGACACCCGCAAGCTGGTCGGCGTATATCACGGCCATGAGGGGCGCCTCTCGAAGGGTACGCTGAAGGTCGGCAGTACCGTCGCCGCCCGCATCGACGATCAACGGCGCGCCGACATCGTTCGACACCATTCGGCGACCCACCTGATGCACGCGGCGCTGCGGGAAATCCTCGGCGAGCATGTCCAGCAGAAGGGGTCGCTGGTCGCGCCCGATCGCCTTCGCTTCGACTTCTCGCATCCCGAGCCGGTGACGTCCGAGCAGGTCGAGGCGATCGAGCAGTGGGTCAATTCGAGAATCCAGGCGAATGTTGCGTCCTCGGCTCGGGAAATGGAATTCGACGACGCGATCGCCGCCGGCGCGCTGGCCTTCTTCGGCGACAAGTACGGCGATCGGGTGCGGGTGCTTCAGTTCGGGGCGTTCTCTACCGAGTTGTGTGGTGGAACGCACGTCGATCGGGTCGGTGATATCGGCGCCTTCAAGATCGTGTCCGAGGCCGGCGTCTCGTCGGGCGTGCGGCGGATCGAGGCGGTGGCCGGACCGGCCGCGGTGGCCTGGATGCAGCAGGCCGATCGGTCGCTGCGCGCACTGGCCGGACGCCTGAAGACCGCCCCCGACCAGATCGGCGAGCGCATCGACGGCGTGCTGGAGCGCAATCGAGAGCTGGAAAAGGAACTGGAGCGCCTGAACCAGAAGCTGGCCGCGTCGCGCGGCGCCGATCTGGGGAGTCAGGCGATCGAGGTCGGCGGTGTGAAACTTCTGGCCGAGAAACTCGAAGGCGTCGATCCGAACAGCCTCCGGGACACCGTCGACCAGTTGAAGAACAAGCTGGGCTCGGCGGTGATCGTGCTCGGCGCGGTCGCCGGAGGTGGCGTCCGGCTGGTCGCTGGCGTCACCCCGGACCTGACCGACCGCATAAAGGCCGGCGAGCTCGTCAATCACGTGGCCTCCCAGGTCGGCGGGAAGGGCGGCGGCCGGCCGGACTTCGCCCAGGCGGGCGGCAGCGATCCGGAGGCCCTGGACCAGGCGCTGGCGTCGATCGAGTCGTGGCTGGCCGAACGGCTCGGCTGAACCTCGGCGGCGAACCTGCGCGATCGACACCGAACCTGTTAGGGTGAAGCTTCATCGGCAAATGGCGAATCGGAGGAGGAGATGGACATCTGGATGGGCATTGCGGTCGCCGGTTTGATCGGCTTCGCGCTCGGCGCGCTCGTGATGTGGGGAATGAGCCGAAAGCAGAGCGGCGGCACGTCGGTCGCTTCGCTGAAGAAAGAACACGAGCAGTTCCGCGAGCAGGTCACCGATCATTTCGTCGAGACCGCCGAGCGGATCAATCGGTTGACCGACAGCTACAAGGACCTGTTCGATCACTTGAGCCAGGGGGCAGAGACGCTGGTCGACGACGCCAGTCTTCGCGAACGCATGCCGCAGGTCAGTGATCAGGAAGTCCGGCTGAAACGGCTCGGCACGCAGTCGAGAAGCCCTGCAGCTAGCGAGGGAGCTGCGCCCGCATCGGCCGGCCGGCCGTCCAGCGAATCCAGTGACGCGTCTTCGAACGGCGGATCCAGTGCCGGCAGAGGCGACGAGAAGCCGTCGGAGCCGGACGCAAGCGACCGGGAAACCGAGCGACCCGGGCCCGAATCGACCGGCAAGGCCGGCTCGTCGTCTCCGTCGGAAGGGTCCGGTTCGTCGGACAAGCCGGAGCCGGCAGCTGCGTCCGGCGCCAAGGCCGGCTCGCCGTCTTCGTCGGCAGGGTCCGATTCGTCGGACAAGCCGAAGCCGGCACCTGCATCCAGCGCCAAGGCGCGAAAGCCCGCGGACTGACGCCGCCTGCCCCTGGTCCAGCGGGCCCCGGGTCAAACAGCGCCCCGTTGGCGTGCCGGATTGTGTACAGTACGGACGAACGGCGGTAGGGCGCCGTGATCGTTGGACTGTTGGCAATCTGGGGATTCAAGAATGATCAAGCTGTTGATCGTGGAGGACCATCATCTGGTCCGTGTGGGCTTGCGCGGTATCCTGGACGAAGCGCCGGGGATCGACGTGGTCGGCGAGGCCGAAACCGGTGAGCAGGCGCTTTCGATGTGCCGATCGTTACGGCCCGAGGTGATCCTGATGGATATCAGCCTGCCGGGCCTGTCCGGCTTCGAGACGAGCAGTCGTATCCTGCGCCAGGATCCTGAGGTTCGGATCATCGTGCTGACGGCACATACGCAAGCGCCGTATCCGGCGCGGTTGCTGGACATGGGCGTATCCGGTTTCCTGACCAAGGCCTGCGAAGCCGAGGAACTGGTGCGCGCGATCCGGACCGTTCATGTCGGTGGACGTCATATCGGGCAGGAAATCGCCCAGCAACTCGCCATGGCGCTGCTGCCCGGTGCGCCGCGATCGCCGTTCCAGGCGTTGACGCCAAGGGAAATGGAGGTTGCGCTGATGCTCGCCGACGGCCGCCGGGTCAACGACATTGCCAGCATCATGAACGTCAGCCCGAAAACCATCGCTACCCACAAGTACCGGATCTACGACAAGGTGGGAGTCGAGAGTGAAGTCCAACTTCTGCGGGAAGCGATCCGGCACGAATTGATCGAAGCCGGTACCTGAATCCCGGCGTTCGAGTTCGCGCGGAGAGGAAAGGCGCGGCCCGCACTGTGCAGGCCGCGTCAGGGCGGGAATCAGTCCTTGCCCTTGTCCTTCTTGTCGTCGGACAGCGTGAACAGCCCGGGCTGCTGCCCAGCCGGCCTCGCGCCGTCGCGCTTGTCGCTGCCGGACGAACCCTCTGAAGCCTTCGGCTCCGGCTTCGGCCCGGGCTTGGGCTTGGACTCGGGCTTGGACTCGGGCTTGGGCTTGGGCTTGGGCTTGGATTCGGGCGTTGCGCCAGGCTTGCTGTCAGGCCCGGGCTCGGACTTCGAATCCGCTTGCGACATCGGCTCGGGCGTCGGGCCAGTCTTCCTCTCGGACTTCGGCTCGGGCGTCGGGCCAGGCTTCGGCTCGGGCTTCGGTTCGGGCTTCGGTTCGGGCTTCGGCTCGGGCTTCGGCTCGGACTTCGGCTCGGACTTCGGCTCGGGCTTGGGCACGGACTTCGGCTCGGGCGTCGGGCCAGGCTTCCTCTCGGGCTTCGCCTCGGACTTCGAATCGGCTGGCGACTCCGATTCGGACTTCGGCTTCGATCCGGCATCCTTCGGGCGACTGCTCTTCGCTCCTCGATCTTTCGGTCCGTTGTCGTTCGGAGCGCCGTCGTTCGAACCGCCGCCGCTTGCGCCGTCGGCACTGGAACCGCCGTCATTCCCGCCGGATTCGTTACCGCCGGCTTGACTACCGGTTCCGTACTTGTTGCGGCGTTTCTTTCCGCCGCGACGCCTGCGCTTCTTCTTTTTCTTCTTCGGCGCGTCGTCCTCGCTGCCGGCTCCGTCGGGCTTCGTCGATGCACTGCCTTGCCGATCACCGTCGTCCTTTCTCTTGCCCCGATTGGCATGCGGCTTGGCACCGGTGCGGGCCGACGTGGTCTTCTTCGTGCGCTTCTTGCCGCCGTGGGACCGGGCGCGGTTTCGTTCGGGCGCGGTGACGGTCTCGGTCTCGCGTTCGGGCTGCTTGTCGCCGCCGGCGAACAGACCGCGCCACCATGCCGCCAGGGCCGCGAACAGGCCGGTCGTCTGAGGTGCCGTTGCAACCTCCGGGGTCTCCGGTGTCTCCGGGCGCTGCGGTGCGGGCTGGGACGGCCGCATCGTGCTGACGGCCGGCTCCTCGCGTTTCTGCACGGCCTGCTGCTTCTCCTCCGGCGTGACCACCTGTTCGGCTTCTTCGCCGCGCGGCATCGCGTAGCTAGGCTCTTCAACGTCCTCGCTGGCCTTGAGGCGCTGGATTTCGTAGCGGGGCGTTTCCAGAAGATGGTTGGCCACCACCGTGACCGGCGTTTCGGTGCGATTCTCGATATTGCGGATCGCCTTGCGCTTCTCGTTGAGCAGGAAGTTGGCCACGGCCACCGGCGCCTGGATGATCACCCGCCCGGTGTTCTCCTTCATGGCTTCTTCTTCCGACAGGCGCAGCAGCGCCAGGGCCAGCGATTCGATCGACCGGATCGAACCGTAGCCGTCGCACCGTGGGCAGGTGATGTGGCTCGACTCGCCCAGCGACGGACGCAGTCGCTGACGCGACAGCTCGAGCAGCCCGAACCGGGAAATCCGTCCGATCTGGACGCGGGCCTTGTCGGCGCGCATTGCATCGCGCAAGCGGTTCTCGACCTGGCGTTGCGCGTCGCGGCTGTTCATGTCGATGAAGTCGATGACCACCAGTCCGCCCAGGTCGCGCAGGCGAAGCTGACGCGCGATCTCGTCGGCCGCCTCGAGGTTGGTCTGGAGTGCCGTTTCCTCGATGTCGGCGCCCTTGGTCGCACGCGCCGAGTTGATGTCGATCGACAGAAGCGCCTCGGTGTGGTCGATGACCACGGCACCGCCGGAAGGCAGGCGTACTTCGCGCGCAAACGCCGACTCGATCTTGCTTTCGATCTGGAAGCGCGTGAAAAGCGGTGTCGGTTCGTTGTAGCGCTTCAGCTTCCGGAGGTTGTGCGGCATAACCTGCTGGAGGAACTCGCGCGCGTCCTCGAACACGTTCTCGGCGTCGATCAGGATCTCGCCGATGTCGTCGCGCAGGTGATCACGCAGCGCGCGGATGATGACGTTGCTTTCCTGGTAGATCAGGAACGGCGCCTTCTTCGAAAGCGCCGCTTCGCAGATCGCTTCCCAGAGCTGCATCAGATAGTTGAGGTCCCACTGCAGGTCCTCGGCCTCGCGGCCGACCCCGGCGGTCCGGACGATCAGGCCCATGTCGTCGGGCACCTCGAGCTGCTTCAGCGCGCTCAGAACATGCTTCCGGTCGTCGCCGGTCACCTGGCGCGAGACCCCACCGGCCCTGGGATTGTTGGGCATCAGGACGAGGTAGCGGCCGGCGAGGCTGATGAAGGTGGTCAGCGCGGCGCCCTTGGTGCCTCGCTCTTCCTTCTCGACCTGGACAATGACCTGCTGCCCACCCTGCACGGCGTCCTTGATATCGACCTTTTCGCCGGCATCGAGTGCCTTCTGGGCGGATTCGGAAAAGTACTCACGGGCGATTTCCTTCAGCGGAAGGAAGCCGTGCCGCTCGGATCCGAACTCGACGAAGCAGGCTTCGAGGCTGGGCTCGACGCGGGTGATGCGCCCCTTGTAGATGTTGGACTTCTTCTGTTCCTGAGAAGGGACCTCGATGTCGAGGTCGATCAGGTTCTGGCCATCGGCGATGGCCACACGCAACTCTTCGGGTTGAGTCGCGTTGATCAGCATGCGTTTCATCGTTTGCTCGTGTCCTCGTGGACGCGCCCGGCCGGCCAGGGGCCGCCAGGATCCTTGTCGGCGCACGTGTTCGGTGCGCTCGGACCCGGCCCGTTTCTGGTCTTGTTCGTCTGGCCGGGAGCGTCGTGTTTGTCGATCCGTCCGGACCTGCGACTAAGTCGCGGTCGACGGGCGGGTCCAGTTCGTTGCGTCGCGCGAACGCGATTCGCGTGTTCCGGGGCCGATCGAGCGAGGCTCGGACCGTCATCCGGGTGTCCGGCGTCGGCGTGCGGGCCGAAGCGCAATCGCTCGGCCGCTCGATGCAGCGCGTGATGCCCGGAACCTGCCGGATCGGGCCGCGCGCACTGCTATCATTCGAATGCCTTGACCGGTCGAACGGCGTAGCGTTCGACAATCGCCGATCGCGTACCGCTCAACCCTCTTAGTATACGCTGCCGACCCCGGACGCGGCAATTTCCTCAGGAGCTCACCGCATGACCCTTGCTCGCGCGCGCGACGTCGAGATCGGGCCCGATCATTCCGGGCAGCGGCTGGACAATTTCCTGATGCGCGAGCTCGGCAACGTTCCGCGCGCACTGGTCTACCGGCTGATCCGGACCGGCCAGGTGCGCATCAACGGGCGTCGGGCCAAACCGATGAAGAAGCTGGCGACCGGCGACCGGGTCCGGGTGCCGCCGGTGCGCGACCAGGCGCCGGCAGCGAAACTGCCTGCGGCACGCATCGACCAGGCCAGGTCGGCAATCCTCCATCGTCAGCAGGAATTCCTGGTGCTCGACAAGCCCTCGGGGCTGGCTTCGCAGGCCGGCAGCGGGCTGGCCTGGGGGCTGAACGACCTGGTCGCGGCGATCGACGAGCGCGCCGCGCCGGTCCATCGCCTCGACCGCGAAACCAGCGGTCTGATGGTCTTCGCGCTGGGCCGCACCGCGGCCCGTGAACTCCAGCAGGCGTTCCGGCGTCAGACTGTGAAGAAGCGCTATCTCGCGCTGTTGACCGGCCATCTTCCCGAGGACCGCGTGGTGATCGATGCGCCGTTGAAGAAGATTCGCGACGCCAGCGGCCAGCACCGGATGGTCGCCGATCCCGAGGGGCTGCCGGCGCGGACCACGTTCAAGGTGCTCGAGCGCCTGAGCGGCCACGACTTCGTGGAAGCCGAGATCGAATCGGGCCGTACCCACCAGATTCGCGTTCACGCCGCCGAAGCCGGTGCCGCGGTGGCCGGTGACGATCGCTACAATCCGGAGGGGAAGACAGCGGGGCTCGACCGGTTGTTCCTGCACGCCGCCTACCTGCGTCTGCCGTGGCCGGAGGACCAGGTCTTCTCCGCGCCGCTGCCGGATGAATTGACCACGGTGCTCGATATGCTGCGCACCGGCCACTGAACCATCCGACGCTGATATTCAACCGGAGATTCCGCTCACGTGTTTCAACCCCTGACTGTCGCCATCGGCCTGCGTTACCTGCGGGCAAAGCGGCGCAACCACTTCATCTCGTTCATCTCCCTGATCTCGATGGCCGGGATCGCCGTCGGCGTGGCCATCCTGATCACCGTGATCTCGGTGATGAACGGCTTCGAGAAGGAGCTGCGCGAACGCATCCTCGGGATGGTCTCGCACGCCACGGTCTCGACCTGGGACCGCTCGTTTTCCGACTGGCCCGACCTGATCGAACGCGCTCGCGACCATCCCGACGTGGTCGGCGCGGCGCCGTTCGTCGAAAGCATGACGTTGCTGAAAGGGCGCGGTGTGGAGGGCGCGCTGGTACGCGGCGTCGATCCGGCGCTGGAATCCGACGTATCGGAGCTCGCCGATCAGATGGTGGCCGGCTCGTTGGCGTCGTTGGACGATGAGCGCTGGCAGGTGTTGCTGGGCGTGGAGCTGGCGGCGATGCTCGGCGTCGGCCCCGGCGATCCGGTGACCATCTTCGCGCCGGAAATCCGCGCCACCGCCGCGGGCGTCGTGCCCCAGGTCCGCCGGTTCACCGTCGCCGGCGTGTTCGAGGCGGGCGTGCACGAGTTCGATGCCGGGCTTGCCGTGATCCACTGGCGCGACGCCCAGGCGCTGTTCCGGCTCGGCGACGACATCAGCGGTGTCCGGCTGGCCTTCGAGGACCTGTTCCGGGCCCGGTCGATCGCGCTGGAACTGGCCGACCAGCTGCCCGGCTTCTACCGGGTCCGCGACTGGACTCAGCAGCACGCGAACTGGTTCCGCGCCGTCCAGATGGAAAAGACCGTGATGTTCATCATCCTGTCGCTGATCATCGTCGTTGCCGCGTTCAATATCATCTCGACGCTGGTGATGCTCGTGACCGACAAGCAGGCCGACATCGCGATCCTGAAAACCATGGGTCTCAGCCCGGGTGGAGTCATGGTGGTCTTCATCGTCCAGGGCATGATGATCGGCGTGATCGGCACGCTGCTCGGTGCGTTCGGCGGCACGCTGCTGGCGCTCAACGTCCAGTCCATCGTTGCCGGACTGGAGTCGCTGCTGAATACCGAGTTCCTGTCGGCCGATATCTATTACATCTCCGACCTGCCGTCGGACCTGCACAGCGCTGACGTCATCCGGTTCTCGCTACTGGCGCTGGGCCTGTCGCTGGTCTCGACCCTGTATCCGGCCTGGCGCGCCGGTCGCACCCGTCCTGCGGAGGCGCTGCGCTATGAGTGATCTCGTGATCCGATGCGAAGGCGTCACCCGCGCATTCATCCAGGGCGACACCCGGCTCGACGTGCTGCGCGGCGTTGATCTCGACGTGCACGCCGGCGAGCAGGTCGCGATCGTCGGTGCCTCGGGCGTCGGCAAGAGCACGCTGCTGCAGATCCTCGGCGGCCTCGACGACCCCAACGAGGGTCGGGTCGAGGTGGTCGGCCATGACATCGGCCGGGCCGGCGAGCGCGAGCGGGGGCGGATCCGGAATCTCCATCTCGGTTTCATCTATCAGTTCCATCACCTGTTGCCCGAATTCACCGCCGTGGAGAACGTCGCGCTGCCGCTGATGATCGGTGGTCGGTCGACCGCCGAGGCCCGGCGCGAGGCCTCGGCACTGCTGGAACGGGTCGGTCTCGGTCAGCGCCTGGGCCACAAACCGGGCGAGCTGTCGGGCGGTGAACGACAGCGCGCAGCCGTCGCGCGGGCACTGGTGCATCGGCCGGCCTGCGTGCTCGGCGACGAGCCGACCGGCAATCTCGATGAACGTACGGCCGCCTCGGTCTACGGACTGATGCTGGAACTCAACCAGGAACTCGGCATCAGTTTCGTGGTGGTCACGCACGACACCGGGCTGGCCGGACGGATGGACCGCCGGCTGGAAATGCGCGAAGGCAGGTTGTACGCCGTGGACTGATGGGACAGGCGGGGCGGGCGTTGGCGTGGGGCCTGGCCGGCCTCGTCACGGGCGTGCTCAGCACGGCCGCCGTCGGCCTGTCGGCCCGGCTCCTTGCGGGCGTGCTTGCCTCGATCGGCCTGCTGCTCATCGGCGGGGCGCTGGTCCGGAACTATGCGCGCTCGATGCGCGGCGCCGGTCCGATTTCCGGCCGGCCGCATCGAACCGGCCCTGCCGCAGTGCCTCGACCTGCGAGTTGGACGTCACGTATTCCCGCGATCGGTTCCGCCCTCGGCTTGGTCATCGGTGCATCGATGTTCGTGCTGGCCGTCGAGCGGCAGGTGGCGGATCGCTGGCCGGTGGAGCGTGCCGGGGATACCGTGGCCTTCGAGGCCCGCATCGTCGGTCTGCCGGAGCGACGGGGCGACCGGACGCGTCTGCGCGTCGCGCCGCACGACGAGACCTTGCCGCGCACCCTCCAGCTCGATTGGTTCCGGGCCACCGGCTGGCCACGCCCGGGCGAGACCTGGCATTTCACGGCGCGGCTGATGCCGCCGACCGGGCTTCGCAACCCCGGCGGCTGGGACCGGGAGCGCGCGCTGTTCGCGGCGCGAATCGGGGCGGTCGGACGGGTCACGGAGGGCGATCGCCTGGCTGCGGGTGGGGCGCTCAGCGCCCTGGGCCGCCTGCGCCAGGATCTCGGCGACTGGTTGCAGGCCAATGTCGATGACCTGCAGGCCGCGGCATTGCTGCGCGCGCTGGTTGTCGGTGATCGGTCGGGCATCGATCCGGAGGTGTCGGAGCGACTGCGGGCGACGGGGACCGCCCACCTTCTGGCGATCTCGGGGCTGCACGTCAGCCTGGTGGCCGGTTTCGGCGCCGCGCTCGGCGGGCTTCTGGCATCCTGGCGCGCGTTGCGCTGGGTCGGTCCCGACCGCCGACGCAACGCGCTGGTGTTCGGGCTGGTTGCGGCCGCTCTGTATGCGGCCCTGACCGGGTTCGCGCTGCCGGCGCAGCGCGCCTTGTTGATGCTCGTCGTCGGCCTCGGCGCGGTGATGCTGCGCCGCGCCATCGCGCCGGGACGGGCGCTGCTGGTGGCGCTGGGGACCGTGTTGTTGTTCGATCCGCTGGCGCCGCTCGCGGTCGGCTTCTGGTTGTCCTTCGCCGCGGTCGCCGTGCTGATCTGGAGCTTTGCCGGCCGTCCGCCGAGTGGGGGGCGAGGGGTGCTCGGGCTGGTCCGGGCCCAGCTGGTGCTGGCGGTCGGCATGCTGCCACTGAATCTCGGCCTGTTCCGTCAATTGGCACCGGCCGCGCTACCGGCCAACCTGCTCGCGATCCCGATCGTGACCTTCCTGGTGTTGCCGTTCGGGCTTCTCGCCGCAGCTGGCCACGCGCTGGGCCTGCCCGGCCCGGTACCCGCCCTGCTGGCCGGGGTCGCGGGGCAGGGCCTGAGCTTGCTGGTCGACCTGCTGGACCGCTTTGCGGCCGGGGCGCCGGCCGTCGATCGGCTCGGCGCAGTGGGCTGGCCGGCGATGGTGCTGGCCGGGGTCGGCGCGTTGTGGCTGATCGCGCCCCGCGGCTGGCCGGCCCGTCCGCTGGGGCTTGCGTTGCTGCTTCCGCTGCTCATGATCCCGTCCGAACCGATGCCGGTCGGCGCTTTCGACGTCCATGTCCTCGACGTCGGGGACGGGCAAGCGGTGCTCGTCCGGACGCGTTCGAGCAGCGTGTTGTACGGCACCGGTCCGGGGGACGGCGCGGATGCAAACCGCATCGCCGGCACCATCGCTCCGGCGATGCGCGTCCTTGGACTGCACGCGCCGGACAGGGTGATCGTGCCAGGCCGGTCCCGCGCCCAGGCCGGCGGAATCGCCGAAGCGCGATCGCGCTGGCCGGAAGCGAGCGTCGCCGGCCGCCATCCCGATGTCGAATCGCCCTGCCTGCGGGGACGGGGCTGGAGCGTCGATGGCGTTCGCTTCGAGTTTCTTCATCCGAGCGCCGGTCTGCCGGAGTTGTCCGGCGACGATGACTGCGTGCTGCTGATCGCATCACCGGCCGGACGCGTCCTTCTGAGTGGACGTGTATCCGCGCCTGTGCTTCGCCGAATCGGTCGTGGATCCGGTCCGCTGGATCTGCTGGTCGTTCCACGTCAGGGACACCGGGACGCGCTGCTGCCCGGCTGGCTGGACGCGGCGATGCCGGCCCATGCCGTGGTCTCGGTAGACGCGGTCAATCGCTGGAATCTCCCGCATCCCGAGTGGCCGACGGCCGTCGAAGCCGGCGGCGGCCGCTGGTGGTCGACGGCCGATTGCGGCGCGGTCTCGAGCCGGCTGCGACCGGGAGAACCACTGCGGGTGGAGGCCGCGGTGCACGCCGAGCGAGCGGGTTGGCGAAGCGAAACGAACTGCTCCGGGCCGTGATTCGATTCGGGCAGGGTCGGCGGGACTTGGTTATCATCGTGGTTTGGTCGGATTCGCAGGTTCCCCGATGCTCGAACTCGTTCTCGCCGGCGGCTGGCTGATGTCGCCCATCGTTCTCTGCTCCGTGCTATCGCTCGCGATCATCATCGAACGCGGCTGGACTCTGCGCCGACAGAACGTTCTGCCGAGCGGCGTGGTCGAGAAGGTGTCGGCCTGGGCGCGGCAGCGCGAGCTGGACCGCAAGCACATCGAGTCACTTCGGCAGTCGTCGCCGCTGGGCCGGGTGCTGGCCGCGGCCCTCGACAACCGCGACCGCGCCCGGGACGTCGTCAAGGAAGCCGTCGAAGACACCGGCCGGCACGTGGTCCACGACCTCGAGCGTTTTCTCAACACGCTCGGTACGATTGCGGGCATCACGCCGCTGCTGGGGCTGCTGGGCACCGTGATCGGCATGATCAAGGTGTTCTCCGCGATCATGGAGGCCGGCGTCGGCGATCCCGGGCCCCTGGCCGGGGGCATTTCCGAGGCGCTGATCACCACTGCGGCCGGATTGACCGTGGCCATCCCGACGTATTTCTTCTACCGCTACTACCGTGGCAAGGTGCGCGCCTACGTGATCGGCATGGAGCAGCAGGCGCTGGATCTGATCAACACCATCGAGCACGGGAACCGGGAGCTTCGGCGCTCGGAACTGGGCTGGGGCTGACCGGAGCACGTCATGCAGCTGCAGACCCAGCAGGACGAAGAACCGGAGATCAACCTGACGTCACTGATCGACGTGGTGTTCCTGCTGCTGATCTTCTTCATGGTCTCGGCGACCTTTGAACGCCAGGCGCTGCTGCGCGTAGTGCTGCCCGAGGCCTCCACCGCGCAGCAGGAGGCCGTGCCCGACCGGATCGACCTGGTCGTGACCGAGACCGGTGAATACTTCCTCGGTGATTCGATGCTGGCCGATACCCGCAAGCCGACCCTGGAGCTGGCCCTGCGCCAGGCCTTCGAGGAGTCGCCTGACGCGGCGCTGGTGATCCGGGCCGACGCCAACGCCCGCCACGCGCTGGTCGTCCGCGTCCTGGACGCGGCGGCCGCCCAGGGAATCTCCCGCCTCAGCATCGCGACTGTCGAAGAGGACGGAGCGGCGCCGTGAACGAATCGCCGGCGGCGGCGACGATCTACCGTCGCCTGCTGGGCTTCCTGCGCGGCCACCCGTGGGTCGCGGCCGGTGCGCTGCTGGCGGTCTCGCTGGATGCGGCCGGCCAGGCGATGTTCGTCTACCTGCTCCGACCGCTGATCGACGACACGCTTGGCGCCAGCGAGCCTGCCTTCACCATGCTGCTGCCGGCGCTGGTCCTGCTGGCCGTCGTGATTCGCGTGATCGGTAATTTCGGCGGCGTATTCGGCATGGAATGGCTGGGACGCCGACTGATCGCCGATCTCCGTCGCGACCTGTTCGGCCGCTACCTGGACCTGCCGATCCAGGCGTTCGACCGGGAAGGCAGCGGAACGATGATCTCGCGGCTGACCTACAACACCGAGCAGGTCGCGCAGGCCGCGACGACCGCACTGATCGGCAGCGTTCGCGACCTGCTGACCGTGCTCGCGTTGATCACGGTGATGCTGGTCCAGTCTTGGCGGCTGACGCTGACCATGCTGCTGCTGGTGCCGGTGATCGCCTTCGTGGTGTTCGTGGTCAGCCGCCGTTTCCGGACCATAGCGCGTCGGATCCAGGACTCGATGGGCGCGGTGACCCACCGCACCGAGCAGGCCGTGCACGGCCAGGAGATCATCCGGGTGTTCGGCGGCCAGGCGCGCGAGAGCGGCGATTTCGAGCGGATCAATGAATCCAATCGGCGGCTGCACCTCAAGCTCCGAGCGACCCAGCTGGTGTCATCGTCGATGATCCAGCTGGCCGCCGGCGTCTCGGTGGTCGTGCTGCTGATGGTTGCCGGCAGCCAGTTCATGCGCGCCGAGGTTTCGGCCGGCATCTTCATGTCGGTGCTGGCAGCCATGGTCGCGACGATTCCGCCGCTGAAGCGCCTGACCAACATGCACGTGCTGATTCAGAAAGGCATTGCGGCGGCCGATTCGATCTACGATGTGCTGGATCGCGCACCTGAGCCGCGCGGTGGTCGGCATGCCCCGGACCGGGTGCGCGGCGAAGTGCGATTCGAATCGGTCTCGTTCCGTTACCCGGACCACGAGCCGCGGGTGCTCGACGACATCGACCTGGTTCTCGAACCGGGAACGGTCACCGCGCTGGTCGGCCGTTCCGGATCGGGCAAGACCACACTGGCCCGGTTGCTGCCGCGATTCCATGCGCCGGTGGCCGGCCGGATCCGGATCGACGGCATCGACCTCGCTGAATTCGACCTCGAGGCGCTGCGTCGTCAGATTGCGCTGGTCGGCCAGCAGACCGTGCTGTTCAACGACACCGTGGCCGCCAACATCCGTTATGGCCGGACGGGCGACGTCGATCGTGCCGCGATCGTACGCGCCGCGGAACAGGCCAGCGCCACCGAGTTCATCGAGGCGCTACCCGAGGGGCTGGATACACGGCTGGGTGCCGGCGGCGTCCAGCTGTCCGGCGGTCAGAAGCAGCGCATCGCGATTGCCCGAGCGCTGCTGAAGAATGCGCCGATCCTGATCCTCGACGAGGCGACCTCGGCGCTGGACTCGGAGTCCGAGCAGGCCGTCCAGCAGGGCCTGGAGCAGCTGATGGCAAATCGTACGACGCTGGTCATCGCGCATCGATTGACGACCGTCGAACGCGCTGACCAGGTGGTCGTGATGGATCGAGGGCGAATCGTCGAGCGGGGCCGTCACGCCGCGCTTCTGGCGCAGGCCGATGGCGTCTACCAATCCCTCTACCATGCGCAGTTTCGTTCGCCGGACCAGGAATGACCCGGCGGCACCGAATCGGATGGAAATACCGCATCGAGGCGCGCGCCCGGCACTGGTGGTACGAGTGTTCGAAGGCACCGGTCCTGCTGCGGCCGCTGGCGGCAGCCTACGGCCGGTTGTCCGCCGGCCGGGTCGGGCGCCCGTCAGCGCGGCCGCCGGTGCCCGTCATCGTCGTCGGCAACCTGACCGCCGGCGGCAGTGGCAAGACGCCGGTCGTCGAAGCGCTGGTGAGCGACCTCATGGAGGACGGACGAGCCGTGGCGATCATCGCCCGCGGCTACGGCGCGCGCCCTTCTCGGGTCCCTCACCGCGTCGATGTCGACGATACGGCCCGACAGGCGGGCGACGAAGCGCTGGCGCTGCATCGGGCGACCGGGGCGCCGACCTGGATCGCTCCGGATCGGTCCGCCGCGCTGGCCTGTGCCGTGGCCGCCGGGGCCGAAGTGGTGATCAGTGACGACGGTCTCCAGCACCGCGCGCTGGCCCGCAGCTTCGAGCTCTGCGTCATCGATGGTCGTCGCGGGTTCGGCAACGGCTCGTTGCTGCCGGCGGGCCCCCTGCGAGAGCCGGTCGAACGCCTGGCCTCCGTCGACGCGGTGTTGGTCAAGGCACCATGCAGGTTCGAGATGCCGGTGACCGCCGACCTCTTCGAGCTTCGCGGCACCGGCATCCGGTCCGTAGTCGACGGAGCGGAGTTGGTGCCGAGCGGTGAGGGCATCGACGCGGTGGCCGGCATCGCCGATCCCGATCGTTTCTTCGAAGCACTGGGCGAGGCCGGGTTCGAAGTTCGCGGTCACCCGCTGGCCGATCATGCACCGATCGATGCCGCCTGGTTGGCCGGTCTGCCGGGGCCCGTGGTGATCACCGGCAAGGATGCGGCTCGCCTGCAGCCAGGCGTGCGTGAGGACCTGTACGTGGCCGGTGTCCGGGCCGAGTTGCCACCCGGTCTGCTTCAGCGCATCCGGGTGCATGTGCGAGAATTCCGACCATGACCGGCCTCGCTCAAGTCGATTCCGACAACTTCCACGTACTGATTCCGGCGCGTCTGGAGTCGACGCGCCTGCCGCGCAAGGCACTGGCCGATCTCGGCGGGCGGGCCCTGATCGTTCGGGTGGTCGAGCGTGCTCATGCTGCCGGGGCGCTGTCGGTGCACGTGGCGACCGACAGTGACGAGATCGCCGCGTCGGTGGAGTCGGCCGGCGGTTCCGTGGTGCGTACGGCCGCGAGCCACGACTCCGGGACTTCGCGCCTGGCCGAGGCGGTGGAGCGACTCGGGCTGGAGGATGACGCACGAGTCGTCAATGTACAGGGCGACGAACCGGCGGTGCCGATCGCCTGCATTCGTCAACTGGCCGCGTTGCTGAATGCCCGGACGGACGCCGAAATGGCCACGCTCTGGACGCCGATCGAAACGCTGGAGGAATGGCGGGATCCGAACGTGGTCAAGCTGGTTGCCGATGCCTCGGGAAACGCGCTGTATTTCAGCCGGGCTGCCGTCCCGGCGGTCCGGGACGGCGGCTGGCCGGTCGGGTTGGCGCGGCGTCACGTCGGTCTGTACGCCTATCGTGTCGGTGCGCTTCGGCGATGGGATCAACTGCCGGCGAGCAGGCTGGCCGAACTGGAGTTGCTGGAACAGCTCAAGGCACTGGAGGCGGGCTGGCGAATCGTGGTCGCCGAAGGCGCCGAACCGATGCCGCCGGGCGTCGATACGCCGGCCGACCTGGACGCGATGCGCCGTTGGTTCTCTGGTGCCGGGTCCGGCCACTAGTCTCCGGTGGTCAGTCCCCTGACCGCAGGTGCGCCGGCAGGCGGCGACGAACCCGCTCCTGTCGTGGCGAACGTTCCCTGAACAAAGACCGGGACCACGCGGTCCCGGCCAGCGGACGGTCGAGAGGATCAACGGCCCGTCGTCAATTCCACGGCAGTCGCTGCCGCCAGAAGCGGATGTGGCCTTCATCGATCTCACCGAAGTCGGCGTAGTCCCAGGACAGGGTGAAGGTGCGACCGTCCTCCAGCACGCCCGATGCGCGCATCGCGATGCCGGGTTCCTCCGCGCCCCCGCTGGACCCCGGAATCCCGTTCGGGTACAGGCGCTCTTCGAACCAGCGGGCGTTGCCCCGAGTCAGCGACGGCAGGGCGCGCAGGTCCTCGATGGTCACGAAGCCGCCGGCGAGGACCGGCTCCAGTTCGGGCCAGGCCACGAACCAGACCGGTAGTTTCGGTGTAGCGTTGCGGGAGAACACATAGCGCGGAGCGACGTCTTCATCCGGTCCATGGGTCCAGAGCTCATGGCCTTCGATCAGGAGCGGGCAGGCAAAGGCACCGAGCCCGTCCGGGCCGGGAGGGTCGAAGAACGCGCCGAGGTTGAAACCCGGGGGTACGCAATCGGGCGAGCGGTAGAATACGATGGCGGCCCAACGATCGTTATTGGGAACATCGAAGTTCGGCAGCAGCAGTTCGAGCCGCGCATAGGCCGGCACCCCGGGCGATGTCGCGGGAAAATCGATGCGCTCGGCCGGCTGGCCGGGAAGCGACTGGGCGAGAACTCCGGCAGTGGACCCGGCCCAGGCCGCCATCAAAAGAATGGCCGCGCATAGAAAACGTGTGTTCATCCGGAACTTGGCGTAGCGAATCATGATGGACTGTCTCCGTTGGATTGAGAATCAAGTGCGTCGGGGCCGCATGAGCAGCGCCTTTCGCAGAGGTCAGCATCCGCGAGAACGCGGGTGGAAGTCTTCAGCGATCGATCAACAAACTCTCAACGGCGCAGCGCCGTGATCGGCCGGGTCGGCCACTGTCGATTCGGTCCGTTTCGGCTCGATGCCCACCAACGATTCCTGACGCGAGACGGACAGCCCATCCATCTCAAGCCGAAGGAGTGGGATCTGCTGGACTACCTGATCGAACACCGCGGCCGCTTGGTGACGAAGGACGAACTCACCGAGGTCCTCTGGCCCCGCCAGTCGATTCCGGATGCGAACCTGACGCAGACCGTATACGCCGTTCGCCGGGCGCTCGCGGATTCCGCACGCAATCCCCGTTGGATCGCGACAGTGTCGAGGCTCGGCTATCGCTTCGTCGGCGAAGTCCGGCACGATGAGGCCGGTCACGGCACCGTCGGGCCGAAGTCCATCGCGGTGCTTCCATTTTCCGGGGGCGAGGCTTCTGGAGCGAGGGCTTTCGACGCCAGCGAGGGTCCCTCCGACCGATCACTCGACCTGGCCGATGCCATGATCCGGGTGCTTTCCGCCGATCGATCGCTGCACGTTCGCCCGCTTTCCGCGGGTCTGGACTCTTCGGGCAGCGAAGCCCTCGAGGCCGGGCGACGGCTCAAGGTCGATGCCGTCATCGAAGGTTCGATCGTGGAGAAGAACGGTGCGGTGCGGGTCGTATGCAGCCTGGTCGAGACGTCCAGCGGTGAATTGCTGTGGTCACGGGGCTGGACGCTCGACGGTCATGCGGCGAACGTCTGGCAGCTCCGCATCGCAGAGGCGGTGCACGCGAAGCTGCGCAGTGGGATCGACCGAGACGCTCATCCGGCCGCTCGCCGCTTGGACTTCGACGTGCCCGAGGCTCGGGCCGCCTACCTGCGCGGACGCTACTGCTGGCAGCAGTTCACCGAGCCGGGATTCAGACGTGCGATCGAACTGTTCGACGACGCGCTGGAACGACTGCCGAGCTATGCCGATGCATGGGCCTGGCGCGCTGCGGCCTGGGCCGCGCTGGGGAACATCGGTGCGGTCAGCCCGAGAGAGTCGGCCGAACTGGCCCGCCGCGACGCAGACCGCGCGATCGGCCACGACGAGGGGCTGAGCAGCGGTTTCGAAAGTCGCGGTGCCATCGAGCTGTACTTCGACTGGAATCTGGACGCGGCGCTACGGAGCTTCGATCGAGCGATCGAACGGGATCCGCACTCGTCGAACGCCCATCACCTCCGAGGAAATGCGCTGGCGTTCGGCGGGATTTTCCGGCAGGCGATCCGCTCGCTGGAGCATGCCGAGCGTCTGGATCCGACGTCGCTGATCACCGCGACGGACATCGGGTTCGTCCGGTATCTGGCCGGCGATTACGACCGCGCCCTTTCCTGCCTGGAGACCGTGCTGGCCCAGAATGAACATTTTGCTCACGCTCGTCTCAAGTTCGCCTACGTGCTCTCCGTCATGGGGCGCCACCAGGAGGCCCTCGTGGAAGTCGACCGTGTGGTCGGTGACTCCCGTCCGAGCCGTCTACCGGAACGCGCACTGTTTCTAGGGCGCGCAGGTCGGACGAATGCGGCCGCAGCCTGGCTGGAGGCGGCCGCTGGAGACGCAGACGCTGACGCGCTCGATTCGCACGCCCTGGCCGTCGGGTACATGGGCATCGATGATCGCGATCGCGTCTTTGCGCATCTTGCCTCGGCCATGGACTTCCGCAGCCGGCAGTTGGTGCAGCTTGCGCTCGATCCGCTCTGGTTGCCGATTCGGTCCGATCCACGCTTCCGCGCTCTGGCCGCCGCCATCGGCTTGGCCGAGGTGCCTGACTCCTGAGCGGCCCCACCGGCATCCGCCGCGTCGATCGGCGCCGTCGAAGGAACCCCGGACCAACCTTCGGTATCCTAGGGGTCGAGCAGAAACCGCGCCAGATGGTGATGACGACGAACGTGCGAATTCTCTACGTCTGCATGGGCAATATCTGCCGCAGTCCGACCGCGAAGGGCGTGTTCGACGCGGCGCTGGGCGAGCGCGATATCGCGTTCGAAAGCGCATCGGCCGGCACCCACGACTACCATGTCGGGCGCCGGCCCGACCCGCGTGCGATCCGCGCCGCGGCCGCAGTAGGGCTCGATATCGGCAGCGATATCGCGCGCCAGGTCACGGCGGCTGACTTCCAGGCCTTCGATCGGATTTTCGTGATGGACCGCGCCAACTTCGAGTCGTTGGAACGGATTCGTCCGCCGGACGCCCGCGCCGAACTGCGGCTGGTCATGGGGCTGGTGCCCGACTACGGCGTCGAGGAAGTGCCGGACCCGTACTACGGCGGCGACGACGGATTCGTTCGTGTCATCGACATGCTGCAGGCCGCGGCGCATGCGCTGGCCGAAGAGCTGTCATCCACCGCGCGCGAATGAGCGACGCGGTGATCGGGTTCGACGGACGGGCGTTCTCGCGGACCCTGGCCCAGGCGCCGGGGGTCTACCTGATGCGCGACGAGCAGGGGCGGCCGCTGTACGTCGGCAAGGCCCGCAATCTCCGCAAGCGCGTATCGAGCTACTTCGACCGCCGCGACAAGGGCCCACGAATCGGCCTGATGGTGTCGAAGATCCGCTCGATCGAAGTCAGCCTGACTCGCACGGAGGCCGAAGCGCTGCTGCTGGAGAACGAGTGGATCAAGGCGCTCCGCCCCCGCTACAACATCAACCTGCGCGACGACAAGAGCTACCCGTGGATCCGGCTGACCACGCCGCAGGCATTCCCGCGCATCGGTTTCTACCGAGGAGGGCGTTCGCGTCCCGGCGAATACTTCGGGCCGTATTCCAGTGCCGGCGCAGTGCGCGAGGCGCTGAACCAGGTCTATCGCCTGTTCGGCGTGCGACAGTGCCGTGACAGCGTGTTCAGGAACCGGACCCGACCGTGCCTGCAGTACCAGATCCAGCGCTGCACCGCGCCGTGCGTCGGCCTGATCTCCGAAGGCGACTACGCCGCCGACGTCGATGCAGCGCGAGCGTTTCTCAAGGGCGAGAACGAGGCGGTCGTCGAACACCTCGGCGCGCGCATGCAGTCCGCCTCCGAGGCGCTCGACTTCGAGGCGGCGGCCAGACTCCGCGATCGCATCCAGGCAATCCGGAAGATCCAGTCCAGCCAATTCGTCACCGACGGCGCCGAGGAACTCGACGTCATCGCGCTTGCCGCCGAGGGAGGCACCGTTGCGGTCCAGGTCGTCGAATTCCGCGGCGGGCGCAATGTCGGCGGCCGGAGTTTCTTCCCGACCAACGTCGATTCCGAAGCGCACGAGCCCGAGATCATGGCCGCGTTCCTCGGTCAGTACTACGCCGAGCGCCTACCGCCTGCCGAAATCCTGGTCTCGGTGCGGCCGGCCGAAGGCGATGTGCTGACCGAAGCGCTGAAGAGCCGCCGGCAGCGGCCGCTGAAGATCGCCGACCGGGTCCGCGGTGAACGGCGGCAATGGGTGCAGATGGCCGAGTCGAACGCGCGCGATGCACTGCGCCGCCGGCTGTCGGAGCGTGACCAGGTCGGGCGTGAGTTGAGCGCGCTGGCCGAATTGCTGAAGCTCGACGCGCCGCCGGCGCGGATCGAGTGTTTCGACATCAGCCACATCTCCGGGACCGAGACGGTGGCCTCCTGCGTGGTCCATACCGATCGCGGCATGCAGAAGAAGCTCTATCGCACCTTCAACATCGAGGGCATCACCCCGGGCGATGACTATGCAGCCATGGAGCAGGCGCTGCGTAGACGCTACCGGCGGGTGCTCGACGAGGAGCCGGGTCGGCTACCCGATCTGGTGCTGATCGACGGCGGCCGCGGTCAGTCGGACCGGGCCCGGGCCGTCCTGGCCGAGCTCGGACTGGACGCGCTGCCGGTTGTCGGCATCGCCAAGGGCCCGGCCCGACGGGCCGGACATGAAACCTGGGTCATGGCCGGCCGGGAGGCCGTGCCTGGGCCCAATCATCCGGCATCGCTGCTGGCCCAGCGAATTCGCGACGAAGCGCATCGATTCGCCGTGCGCGGCCATCGGAAGCGGCGCCAGAAACGGGCTACGTCGTCGCCGCTGGAGGCGGTGCCCGGCATCGGCCCGAAGCGCCGCCAGCAGTTGCTCAACCATTTCGGCGGGCTGAAGGGCGTGCGCGCTGCCGGGGTCGAGGAGCTGATGCGCGTGGACGGCATCAATGCCCAGCTCGCCGACGCGATCTATCGTCACCTGCGTGACTGAAACGCGTGGCACCCGCGTGACCGAAACGCGTACCATACCGGGTCTGATCCAACGCTCCACCGGCCTTGACCCTGAACCTGCCCACAGTCCTGACGCTGCTCCGTATCGTGATCATCCCGGTGCTGGTGCTCGCGTTCTATCTACCGTACAGCTGGTCGAACGAAGTCGTCGTCGGCCTTTTCATTGCGGCGGGGATTACCGACTGGGCCGACGGCTGGATCGCGCGCCGCTACCAGATGATGAGTCCGTTCGGCGCCTTTCTCGACCCGGTCGCCGACAAGCTGCTGGTCGCCGTGTCGCTGGTGCTGATCGTCCAGAGCCATCCCGAAATCCTTCTCACCCTGGCCGCTGCCATCATCGTGGGCCGCGAAATCACGATCTCGGCACTGCGCGAGTGGATGGCCGAGATCGGCCAGCGCGCTCGGGTCAGGGTGTCGGTGGTCGGCAAGTCAAAGACCGTGTTCCAGATGGTGGCGATCGGCTTCCTGCTCTACGGCGAGCCGCTGCTGGACCTGCCGGTGATGACGATCGGCCGCGTGTTGCTGTTGGTGGCGGCGGTGTTGACGATGTGGTCGATGGTGATCTATCTCCGATCCGCCTGGCCTGCAATTACGGCCGAGCGCTCGTGAGACCGTCGAAGCGCGGGCTCGGCGGTGCTCGGGTTCCTCACGCACATCAAGTGCGCTCCGGACCTCTGCGCTCCGGCGATCCCACGCTTCGACGGTCTCACGAACGCTCGGCTCGTAATGGCCCCGGG
>Ga0102940_1000248_pt1 | contig 37403 bp, 33 predicted proteins | sample SalPonR2_C_D1_MG_FD_78215 | JGI IMG/M metagenome (GOLD analysis project Ga0102940, IMG submission 78215) | Salt pond soil microbial communities from South San Francisco under conditions of wetland restoration - Salt Pond MetaG R2_C_D1_MG | ecosystem: Environmental > Aquatic > Marine > Intertidal... | reverse complement strand
CCGCTTCGATAAGGCCTACGAAATTATTCCCAGCCTGAAGGGGAGAGAGAATGACCAACCCATTTTGTGGCCGATTTCTATCAACACCATCAGCCTGAATCCCCAGCTGCAACAGACGCCGGGGTATTGATTGAAGCCCGGCGGCAGTTTGGAGCTGCCTCCGGGATTGTGAGGAGTAACCCCGGGCGCAGCTCGAAGCTGCACCCGGGCGGGTCACCCGGAGGTAGTTCCAAGCTGCCTCCGGGATTTAACAATCTTCGTAACTATTTAGCATGGGGCATAGCGCATGGAGCTAAGGGCCTGAAAATCAGCGCGTATCGAGGGAGTCTGATCTAGTGTATCTTGGACTGTCCAGTTTAAAGCGTTGATAATCAACCCCATGCGCCGTGCTCCCTGCCCTATGCTAAATAAATATCAATCTTCTATTAATAGCCCGATCAGGATGCGTTCGCCTCACGCATTTCCTCCAAAATCTTCCAGCAAGTCAGCTGCATTCGCGGCAGGTGAAACGGCCCCTTCCACATATTGCCTTTCAGCGAGGTCGACAGGCGCCCGTCGCGGTGGAAATAGCCGAACCACTCGCCGTATTCGGTATCGGGGAAAAGATCGTAGGTCCAGTTATGGATATGCCGGTGCCGGCGGGCGTATTTTTCATCGCCGCTCAGTTGCCAGGCCAGCAAGGTGGCGATAACGGCTTCGTTTTGCGGCCACCAGAACTTCATATCGTGCCAGTATTCGGTCGGCGGCAGGTTTTTGGCGTCCCGATAGTAGATGATACCGCCGTATTCCTTATCCCAGCCCCACTGCCAGGACCAGTCCAGGATCTGCAGGCCGAGGTCCCGGAGCTTCGGGTCATTGCCGCGATCTTTAGCTTCCTGCAGGATGAACCAGGCGGCTTCGATGGAATGCCCCGGACAGATCATGCGCCCTTCGAAGGTGTTGATGAAGGCGCCGTCGGGACCGACAGTTTCCAAGAGGCACTCGAATTCTTTTTTCATAAAATTCTGCTCGATCTCTTCGATGCAGCGGTCGATCCATTCCGTGCAGATGGGATCGTCGATCGCTTTGCGCAGCTCCTGGGCCGTGGCGATGAGAATCATCGGTACGCCCAGCCCTTTGGCGGGGCGCGTTTCGGGATTGACCTTGGGGGGTAACAAGCCGGGGGTCTGCAGGTAGTGAAGGGTCTTTTTAAAAAGATCGAGCGCTTCGCGGGCCATCGCCTCGTCGTCGCTCGCCCGGGCGCAGGCCGCCAGTGCGATGACGGCAAAGGTTTCGGAGAAAATATAGCGGCGTTTTCGAAGGGGGCGGCCTTCCCGGGTGACGGAGAAAAACATCCTTCCATCGGTATCGAAGCAGTGCCGGCACAGAAAGTCGATGCCGTGCTGTGCCAATTCGAGCCATTCTTCGCGGGGCTCCACCTCTGCGTAAAGCGTGGCGAGCAACCAGCTGAAGCGACCGTGGATCCAGACGGATTTATCAGGACTGATCACAGTGCCGTCGCGGTCAAGGCTGAATAGGAAGCCGCCGTATTCGCGGTCGATGCTGTGTTTGATCCAGAAGGGGAGGGTGTCCTTCAACAGCCCGTCCCGATAGACTTGGAGGAGTTGCGCTGTTTCCTGAGTGCTGTACATGGCGTTGTTATTTGAATTCAAAGGATATTCGGTACGGATTAAAAAATCGGAAAATCAAAGATGCGGTATTTTCGAAAGATGGCCGGCCAAAATTGAATCAGAGAAGGGCTCATTTTTCGGGAAAGGCGCTGAATCCGGTTTTTGAAAAACTTCATCCCCTTTGTTGAGACGATCAGCACCCTGTGAGAGGATGCCGTCCGCATCTGGATAAAAACTGATACCCGCTTCTGTGAAGTATGGATTTACCTTTAGGTCGTACGGTTAAGTTTTAGTTTCATATATTTCATAGGAAGGAGGGCGTTAAGCTGCTCCTTCTTTTTTAATGAGTCAATTATGAATTGGAAGTCGATCCTGTCAGTTTTGGGAGGTATAATTTGTTTTACCTCCTGCTCTGAACCACCGCCGAAACCCGGAGAGGCGGCCCCTCCCAATATTCTACTGATCGTTTCGGAAGATAACGGTCCCGATATCGGCGTCTATGGGGTAGAGGGATTATCTACGCCTAATCTGGACCGCCTGGCTTCGGAAGGAATATTGTTTGAACGTGCTTTTGTTACCTATTCGGTATGCAGCCCTTCGCGGGGCACGATTTTTACCGGTCTTTATCCGCATCAAAACGGACAGATCGGATTGGCCACTCACAGATACCGCATGTACGAGGATATTACCAACACCCTTCCCGTTTTGATGAAGCAGGCAGGCTACCAGACGGGCTGTCTGGGAAAGCTGCACGTCAACCCCGAAGAAGCTCTTCCTTTTGATTTCTATCCGATTAAAGGCTCGAATTTCGCCAAAAAGAATTTGCCGGCCTATGCGCAGGAAGCGAGCCGTTTTATGCGGGCTTCCGACGAGCCCTTTTTCCTGATGGTCAATTACCCCGATGTACATTTCCCCCTTCAGCGCCAGGTGGAAGGAATGCCGGCGAACCCCTTGACCGGCCGGGATGTAGACGCGGCGCTTCCCTTTATCGGAGCGGATAGTGAACGGCTGAGAGCGTTTACGGCTAATTATTACAACAGCATGATGCGGCTCGATGAGTCGATAGGCATGTTGCTCGACAGTCTCGAAGCTACCGGCAAGGCAAACGAGACCCTTATCGTTTACCTGGGAGACCACGGTGCACAGTTTTCCAGGGCCAAATGCAGCAATTACGAAGCCGGCTTGCGGGTGCCTTCTATTATGCGTTGGGAGGGAAAGATTGCGGAGGGCCGGCGGACGAATCAATTAATTTCCACGGTTGATTTGTTACCCACGCTGCTCGATGCTGCGGGGGCTGAGATTTCAGAGGAGCTTCCCGGGTTTTCCTTGCTGCCCCTGGCGGAAGGAGAAATAGATAGCCTGACGAGGAAGTATGTTTTTGCAGGAGGAACGGGATCCGCTGCTTTCTTTTACTATCCTCGCCGCAGCGTGCGGGATGAACGGTTTAAACTTATAGTCAATTTGCTGCCCGAGCGTGAAAACCCTAAGTATTACTACTATGCACAGCACTTCAATCAGCATTTTGCCGGGGGAACTACCCTGGAGGAAATCGCGGCTGCCCCGGTATTTGTAAAGGCAGCTTACGAAAGATGGAAATCTCCGCCGTCTTATGAATTATATGATTTGGAGAAGGACCCGTATGAATTCTATGATCTTTCCGAGGATCCGGCTTATCGACCTGTTTTAAACCGGCTACGGACCGCCCTGGAAGTATGGCAGGAAGAGACCCGGGATCCTTTCCGGGATCGGCGAATTCTGGACAAGTTTACGGCAGAAGTAGATTCGATAATGAAGAAGTATGCGGATGGTGGTTATAGCAAAGACCCGGAGTTTGAATGGAATTATCACGAGTACTTCCGGTAATTCTCATCCCGCCTTCGCTGTGTTTAGGCACCTATACCTCCTTGTGGTTGCACATGCCCTTCCTCTGCTTTCGTGTCGACTTCGGCAGGCAGGCTTTTAAAAAAGGGGAGGGTGAAGATTGCAATGAACAACGATTGATTGGGTCTTGATCTCCAGGAACTGCCGGGGCGTTCTACTTCAAACTTCATCGGTTCTTCCATTCAAAGGTAAAAACCTGTTCATATCCCTGTTCCTTGATGTACTGCACCGTCCGGTTGTACGTCGATACCGAATGCATAATGATCGCATCTCCCTCCAGTCGGTCCGTTTTCTGCAGAACCAATAGTGACAAAAAATCCGTCATCCCCTCAAACACATTCACCGATTTCCGTTCCGGTCCACTGCCTCGGATCACGGAAATATCCCGTTTAATCAAAGCCGATTTGAACTTATACTGATCAGATGCTGATCGGATCTCGTAGCCCCCGCTTTCATTCTCCATGCCGAATGCAAAGAAGGTTTTATCCTTCGGAAGGTTCCGATACTTCACCTCCTTCAGGTAAAGCCGGGCCAGGTTGGAGGGAATCTTCCGCTGCTCCTCCAGGTAGGAAATGATGACCGGATTTCGAATTTCGTGTGCTTCCAGGAATTCCAGCTCCCGCTGTTTTTCCGGTGCAAAGTCCTCCTGCCGGCGCTGCTGCTGAGAAAGAACAGGAACGGATGATTGCTGGAAAGAACGCCCTGCTCTACTGGAATGATCAAAGAGACTGCCCTGGTAAACGTTTCTCAAGAAAGCCAAAGCCTCCTTAAACTGTATGCCCTGATACCGCATCACGAAGTCGATGACATTACCACCGGTGTCGCCGAAATCTTTCCAGATCCACTTGCCGCCCAGGAAGGAAGTGTGAAAAGACGGTTCCTTTTCCTTCCGGAATGGAGATCGGTACCAGAGCTCCCGGCCTCCCTTAGTCACCTTCACCGGTTCGAAGCCCAGCCGGGAAAGCAGATCGGGAAAGTCTATCCTCTTGGCTTGATCGCTGTTCATGGTTGGTCCGTGCAGTCCTTATTTTTTCAATAGTGAAGTTGTCTTTCGCTTTTCAGGGATGCCTGACGAATAGCTTAGCTGTTGCTTCCGGAGAAAGCAATGAATAAAGGCTGGGAAGCAGTTGAATGAAGCTAGCCCGGATTATTCATGGATTAATCTATTACGAGACCAAATTGCCTACCATTCTTGCGTTTGCTCGTCGTTCGATACTCATCGTATCTGGGGATACGACTCCGCGCCTCATTCCTGCGGAAGCCCAAGCCTGACAACTATTTTGGCGTCTCATGACGAAGAACCCATGAATAATCCGGGCTAGGAAAGAGGACTGTCCGGTATAGGAAGCCCGGTCGAAGCAGCAAAACGCTCCAATCGATCCCCCACATCGGTGTCTATGTTCCTACAGTAAATAGCTGGTGTAATAATCGGAAAGAACCTTATTTACCAGATTTGGTAAGAACAGCCGAATTGCTGGAAGTAGCCCCGGCGGACCTAATCGTGGATGGCACAAAAAAAGAAAAAGGCCTGAGTGAGGCTCAGAACTAGATAGGTCGTCGCACAGGCTCTTAACTTATTTCGAGAAGAAATTGCTGAGAATGGGAGTGGACCGGATTAGCTGTCGCTGATCCGGTGAGGGAGGGAGGCCTTCGATCCAATTCAACCTACGCCTTCGGCTAGTTTTTTCGGGGTTGGCTCACCAGGAGGCCCTTTCCCAGGGTCTCCTGGTTTTATACAAAGAAGGTGGATACCGGGAATGAGGAAGCGGATTAGCTGTCGCTGATCCGGTGTGGGGAGGCCTTTCGATCCAATTCAAGCCACGCCTTCGGCTAGTTTTTTTAATGCCCCACTCCCAACGACTCGAGCAAGCTCGGTTGTTGTAGCGCAGGCTTTAGAGCTTGTTTGGAGGCCGCTTTTGGAGATAAAAAGTATCAATTTTTTGATGAGACAAGGCGCTTTTTGAAGTGCATACCCGGAGGTACGGGCAAGAAAAGCAACGCAGTATCAGCAAAAAAAGGCATTTTTTAGCCCGAAGGGTGGCCTCCAAACAAGCTCTTAGCCTGTATGAAAGAAGATTAATGCCGGGAATAGGGAAGCGGATTAGCTGTCGCTGATCCGGTGAGGGGGAGGCCTTTCGATCCAATTCAAGCCACGCCTTCGGCTAGTTTTTTAATGCCCCACTCCCAACGACTCGAGCAAGCTCGGCCGTTGGGAGTGGGGCATTAAAAAACCCGCAGCGGAGCTGCGGGCTTGAATTGGATCGAGGTTGGGAGCGGATTCGAACCGCCGTACGAGGTTTTGCAGACCTCTGCCTAGCCACTCGGCCACCCAACCTTTTTATGAACAAGACGTCATACGTGGCGCCTTGGGAGGCACAAAGATAAGGCATTTTTTGGTACCATGCCAGTCGAATAGCTGAAAAATTTTGTTTGCTAAGTTTAGAAGTTTAGCTACTGCCCCTGCTGGGGCAGCTGGTTTAGGAGTTTAGATTCGAACCTGGAAGTTTCATTTTCAGATCTTCTAAACGCCTAAACAGGAGGCCAGACCAGACGGTCCGTAGGAAGGGCGCCGCGCTAAACTTCTAAACTGTCGTCGACTTGTTTTATAAATGACGCTAAATACATCATTTGCAAATCAGTTATTCCCCAGAGCAGGCTTAAAACCCTGTTATCCGCTCCGGCTACTCACTCCATCATTTCGGGATGGTACATTTCTTTAAACTGCTCTTCGAGCTCCGCCATCGGATAGCGATCGCGGAGGGCGTAAGCCAGGGTGAAGCCGGGAGAGATATTTTTTTGGTAATAGACCAGTCCGAGGTCCTCGGCGTAGATTTCGATCCCGTCGTATTGTTTTTCGAAGACGCCTTCCTTGTCGTATTCGAAGAGTTCGCGCACCTCGAAGGTGATGGCGTCGTAATCTTCTCCTTGATAAGTATAGGTGGTATCACCGCTAAAGCGGCGGTTCTTGATGACCCGGGTGACGGCTCCTGGGTCCAGGGGGGAGGTCCATTCCACTTTGTAGAGGAAAACACCACCGGAGTCGCGTACATAAAAGGGGAAAACATTGCCGGCCTCGATATCGACGGGGATTTGAATCTGTTTTCCGGTGGAGTCGCGTTCGTAGAGAAACATTTCTTCCAGGAGCATGCCGTTGTTGACCAGTTCCTCGCGTACGAACTGCAGGGGCAACAACTCGTATTCATAGTAGGCGCCGGTGAGGAAAACGCTGTCTTCAAAGAGGAGGGAGCGATAATACCAGTAGGCGGGCGACAAAGAATCGTTGTGTACCGGCTGGTATTCGTAAACCAAGCCGTCGGTCAGGTCCTTCAGCGGAAAGTAATAATCGCGAATATCACGGCGTTCTACGTCATTCTGGCAGCCGGAGAGCAGGGGAAGCAGTACCGGCAACAGTAACAGGGGGATGAAATTTCTGATCATCAGTGCAGGCTTGTTTTTGCAAAAGCTGTTTATAAAGGGCTGAATTAAAGGTATTTAAGTGGAGGGCGGTCTTCTTTTTCCGCTTTGCTTAAAGCGAATTTTCCCTAACGAAACTATCTGTAGCCGATAAATGTTTTAGCTGGGTGGTAAAAGCGGTAGTTCCTCCTCAACCAGTTGAATAAAGCTGCTGTTTTAACTAAAAAATGCCAATATGGCACGCTATTGAGCCGTTTACTACTTTGGTATAATATGTGAAGTAGGTAGTAAATATATCGTATCTTTGCTCCGCTTAATGGATCACTATTGAAAATTCTCTATATGTTTGATTTTATATCTAATTCTGTAAAAAAGATCTTCGGCACCAAGTACGAACGGGACATCAAAACCTACGGTCCGATCGTCGATGAGATTAACGAAATATACGAAGATCTGCACGATATCAGCAACGATGAATTGCGTAATAAAACCCTCCGCTTTCGCGAGCGCATCGGAGAGTATCTTTCAGATATCGATGCGGAGGTCGAGCAACTGGAAAAAGAGGCTGACGGTGAAGAAAACCTGGGTCAGAAGGAAGCGCTTTTCAAGGAAATAGACCAGTTGAAGGAAGATCGCGATAAGGCGCTGGAGGAAGTGCTTCAGGAAATCCTTCCCGAAGCATTTGCTGTAGTTAAGGAAGCAGCCCGTCGTTTTAAAGATAATAATACACTGACCGTCACGGCTACGGATCATGATCGCGACCTGGCGGCCAATCCCAAAAGAAACTACGTCAAAATTGAGGGCGATAAGGCCGTCTGGAAAAACCAGTGGGTAGCCGCCGGCGGCGAGATTACCTGGGATATGGTGCACTACGACGTGCAGCTTATCGGCGGTATGGTACTGCACGACGGCAAAATTGCCGAGATGGCAACGGGTGAAGGTAAAACGCTGGTCGCCACCCTGCCCGCTTATCTCAACGGGCTCTCCGGTCAGGGCGTACACGTCATTACTGTGAACGACTATCTGGCCCGGCGCGACCAGGAATGGATAGGCCCTATCTTCGAATTCCTCCTGCTCACGATTGATTGTATCGACAAATACCGGCCGCACTCCAAGGAGCGCAAGGAGGCCTATGAGTGCGATATTACCTACGGCACGAATAACGAATTCGGTTTCGATTACCTGCGCGATAATATGGTGCGCTCTACCGAGGAGATGGTGCAGCGCAAGCATCACTTCACCATGGTGGATGAGGTCGACTCCGTACTGGTCGATGACGCACGGACGCCGTTGATCATTTCAGGTCCCGTTCCGAAAGGGTCTGAAGACCAGGAGTATATCGAACTGAAACCGGATGTAGAAAGACTGATCAGCCAGCAGCGTAAGCTGGCGACGGAATATTTGGCGGAAGCCAAAAAACTCTTCAAAGAGGGCGAAACCGGGAACGAGGAAGGAGAAGCCGGAATGGCGCTTTTACGAGCCTATCGGGCACTTCCCAAGTACCGTCCTCTGATCAAGTTTCTCAGCGAGGAAGGGGTGCGCGTAATGCTGCAGCGGGCGGAAAATTTCTATATGCAGGAGCAGTCGAAAAATATGCACCTGGTAGATGAACCGCTCTACTTTACCATCGATGAAAAGAACCGGCAGGTGGAACTCACCGACCGCGGCGCCGAGTTCCTGGCAGGATTTACCGATGATCCCAACTTCTTTGTCATGCCCGATATCGCGACAGAGATGGTTGAGATCGATAGCAAGGAGGAGCTTAGTGAACAGGAGCGTGAGGAAGAAAAAACCAAACTCTCTCAGGACTTCGCCGTCAAGTCGAAGCGACTTCACTCCATGAGCCAGCTGCTAAAGGCTTACACGCTCTTCGAACGCGATGACGAGTACGTGGTCATGGACGGCCAGGTCAAGATAGTAGATGAGCAGACTGGCCGTATGATGGAAGGCCGCCGCTATTCCGACGGCTTGCACCAGGCGCTGGAAGCCAAGGAGAATGTAAAGGTGGGTGATATTACGCAGACCTACGCGACGGTGACGCTGCAGAACTACTTCCGCATGTACCACAAGCTGGCCGGTATGACCGGTACTGCTGAAACGGAAGCCAGCGAATTCTGGGAAATATATAAGCTCGATGTGGTCGTCATTCCCACCAATCGGCCGATTGTCCGGGATGACCGCGAAGACATGGTCTTCAAAACCGCCCGGGAGAAGTTTAACGCCGTTATCGATGAAATTGTCGCGCTCTCCGAAGCCGGCCGCCCCGTACTGGTGGGTACTACCTCCGTTGATGTTTCCGAGAAGCTGAGCCGTATGCTCAAGCTTCGGGGATTGAATCACAACGTTCTCAATGCCAAGCAGCACCAGCGGGAAGCCGAGATCGTCGCCGAAGCCGGCAAACCCGGCAGAGTAACCATCGCCACTAATATGGCCGGCCGGGGTACGGATATCAAAATCACCCAGGCTGTTCGCGAAGCGGGAGGCCTGGCCATCGTAGGTACCGAGCGTCACGACTCGCGGCGTATCGACCGGCAGCTGCGCGGTCGTGCCGGACGTCAGGGCGATCCCGGTAGTTCGCAGTTCTACATCTCGCTGGAGGATAACCTCATGCGCCTCTTCCAGTCGGAGCGCATCGCCAAACTCATGGACCGGATGGGCCACCAGGAGGGCGAAGTGATCCAGCACCCGATGGTCTCCAAGTCTATCGAACGAGCGCAGAAGAAAGTTGAGGAAAACAACTTCGGTATCCGGAAGCGACTGCTCGAGTACGATGATGTGATGAATATTCAGAGGGAAGCCATCTACAAGAAACGCAAAAATGCCCTCTCCGGGCAGCGCCTCTCCGTCGACCTCAACAACATGTTTCACTCCCTGATGGAAAGCCTGGTGATCACACATCGCGAATCGGGTGATTTCGAAAGCTTCCGCAAAGATTCGGTAGGGCTGCTGGGACTGGACCCCCAGGGACGTATGGATCCCATCGACTTTAAGGAGGGGTCGGAGGACGAAATCGTCGAGCGTTTCCAGGAGCAATTCACCGAGTATTACCACCGGAAAGGGGATCATATCACCGAACTGCTGATGCCCCAGATTAGTCATGTACACGAGACGCAGGGCAATCAGTACAAGCGCATACTCATTCCGTTTACCGACGGCCGTTCCAATCCTCTGCCCATTACGGCCGATATTGAAAAGGCCGTGAAAACCGGTGGCAAATCGATCATTGAGGATATCGAAAAAGCGGTTACCCTGGCCCTTATCGATGATAAGTGGAAGGAACACCTGCGCTCGATGGATGAACTCAAAGAATCGGTACAGGCTGCTTCTTTCGAACAAAAGGATCCACTCGTTATCTATAAGATGGAAGCTTATAACCTCTTCGAACAGCTGATTTTTTTGATCAACGAAGAAGTGACCTCCTATCTGTCAAAGGGGACCCTGGTATTCGCTGACGGCACCACGCTGGAACAAGCCCGCGAACAACGCACCGACCTTAGCAAGGTACGGACCAGTCGCAGCGACGGTTCCTCGCAAACGCCTGAAGATACCCGGCGCGCCGCTGAGTCGGTCAGCCGCAAGCAGGCCAAACCGGAAACCTTCGTGCGCCAGGGGGATAAAGTCGGACGGAATGATCCATGCCCCTGTGGAAGTGGGAAGAAGTATAAGCACTGCCACGGAAGAGTTTAGTGCGCGGCGCACCTAGGATGCGATCCTCAGGGGGAAATTTACCAGTAATAGCCAATGATAAATTCCATGAACCTAGCCACTTACATTGACCATACAATTCTCAAGCCGGATACGAGAATGGAGGAAGTCCGGCAAGTTTGTGAAGAGGCTGTCACCCATCAGTTTGCAGCGGTGTGTATTCCTCCTTACTTTGTTAAAAATGCCTACCAGTTATTGGAGAACAGTCCGGTAAAAGTGGCTACTGTCATCGGATTTCCGATGGGGTACTCCGCAACTTTTGCGAAAGTCGAGGAGATCAAACGGGCTATTGATGAGGGAGCGGATGAAGTGGATGTTGTTATCAACCTGTGTGCTGTCAAGAGCCAGAACTGGAACTATGTCCGGAACGATATTGCCAGCATGACGGCGGCCGCTCATCTCAAAGCAAAGAAAATTAAAGTTATCCTGGAAACGGGTTTGCTGACCGATGATGAAATTCTTGGTATGGCCGGCATCTGCCGGGAATTTGAACCCGACTTTGTTAAAACCTCTACGGGGTTCAACGGAGGCGGCGCTACTTTGCGGGTCGTGGAAATGCTCAAACAGGAACTCAGCGGCACCCCGATAAAGATCAAGGCTTCGGGAGGTATTCGCAGTGCCGGGGATGCCCGGGCTATGATCGAGGCCGGCGCCGAGCGCCTGGGCAGCTCTTCCGGGGTAGGAATAGTAAAGGATTCGTAGTATATTTACGTTAAAAACACAGAATGAGCCGTTTTTTCGCCCTTTTTCTTCTGAGTTGCCTCTTTTCTGCTCCGGCAATGGCCCAAAAGATCCAAATCGAAGAACAGCCGTTGATCGCGCAGATGATGGATCAGTTTGTTCAAGCTAACAAGGCCAGAAACACGGTAGATGGCTGGCGCATTGAAATTCTGGCGACCACCAGCCGGCAGCAGATGGAAAACGTCATGCAGTCCTTTCAGTATCAGTATCCCAATCTTCCCATTGACTGGGTGCACAACAACCCTTACTTCAAAGTCCGGGTTGGCGCTTTCGCTACCAAACTGGAAGCGACGCACATGTTGCACGTACTGAAGAAAGATTATCCCGGCGCTTACCGGGTGATGGACAATAAAATGAAGCCCGAGGAGTTGATCAATTAAAGCACAGTGAAAATAAGCGGATGGCTGCCAGACTGAAGAAGAAAGCAATCAAGAAACTCGACGTGACGACCTTTTCCACCTACCTCGGGCTGGTAGTGCTGGGATGGCTGATGATCTTTTCCGTCGGTTTCCACGAGAATCAGAGCAGCTTTTTTCAAACCTCCGCCGGTAAGCAGGCTATCTGGATCGGTATTTCTTTTTTCACCTTCATTGTAATCAGTCTGATTGACTGGAAATTCTGGCGGGCTTTTGCTTATCCCATTTATGCGGCTTCCCTGGTTTTACTCGCCGCCGTCCTGGTTTTTGGAGTAACGATTAAAGGGGCGACTTCCTGGTTTTCGCTGGGTGGCTTTTCTTTCCAGCCTTCAGAAATCGCCAAATTCGGGACCTGTTTGGCGATGGCCAGTTTTCTCAGTGCATACAACACCGATTTAAAGGATTCCCACTCGCAGCTGATAGCCTTTGGAATATTTCTACTGCCGGCAGGGCTCATCCTGTTGCAACCCGATGCCGGGTCAGCACTCGTGTTTTTCTCCTTTTTCATTTTGCTGTACCGGGAAGGCTTGTCGCCCACCTATTACATCATCGGCGCCTTTGTCACTGTCGTACTCCTGACGGGGCTGGTATTCGGTCCCTGGTATATTTTGCTGGTGCTCATTCTGCTGAGCATGTTCATTATGGCCTTCAATTTTAACGGACACAAGCGTCCCTGGCTGGGGGGCGCCGCAGCGTTTATCGTCACCGCCGGTGTCATGACCTACGAGGGCTACCTCAATGAAGTGCTGATTGCCAGCAGCGTCACTTTTGTCGCTTTTACCTTTTATCTCTGGCGTAAAAAACGCAGCCGCTACGCGGGCCTTTTGTACACCGCTATACTGAGCGGCGGCCTGCTGGCCTATGTTTCCAATTATGCTTTCCACAACGTACTTAAACCCCATCAGCAGGAGCGGATCAAAGTATGGTTGCAACCGGGGGAATGTGACCCGCGGGGCTCTCTGTACAATGTACTGCAATCCCAAATGGCCATCGGGTCAGGAGGTATTAAGGGCAAGGGGTTCCTCAAGGGCACGATGACCAAGCTTAACTATGTTCCGGAGCAATCCACCGATTTTATTTTCTGTACGATTGGTGAAGAACATGGCTTCATCGGAACCTTCGGCATCGTCGGGCTGTTTTTGTTGCTGCTATATCGCATTACTGTTATCGCTGAGCGACAACGGAACAATTTCGCCAGGAACTACGCTTACGGGGTAGCCGGCATCTTTTTCATCCACTTTTTCATCAATATAGGTATGACCATGGGGCTAATGCCTATCATTGGTATTCCGCTCCCTTTCCTCAGTAAAGGCGGCTCCTCTTTGCTCGGATTTACCCTTATGATTGCGGTATTGCTCAAGCTGGATCACAATCGCTATGCGGTGTAGCTGCCTGGCCGAAAAATGGCTTACATCTAAATTCCTTTCTCAACTGTTTACATCCACATAGGAGGCAAGCAGATTTTCCTATTTTTGCGTTCTTGGTTACAAATTGAAACACTTGTTTACTTTTCAACTTCAACACAGAGATGGCGGCAGTAAAGCGCGGGCCGGCGTGATCGAAACAGCGCACGGGCGTATTGAAACGCCTATTTTTATGCCGGTGGGTACCGCCGGCACCGTTAAAGGGGTTCACCAAAAAGAACTGGAAACGGAAGTCAAAGCCCAGATTATTCTCGGCAACACCTATCACCTCTATCTGCGACCCGGTCTGGATATTTTGCAAAAAGCCGGGGGGCTCCACTATTTCAATAGCTGGCGCCATCCTATACTTACCGATAGCGGTGGTTACCAGGTGTATTCCCTGAGCGAACGTCGCAAAATTACAGAGGAGGGCGTTACTTTCCGCTCCCATATCGACGGCTCCAAACACTTTTTTAGCCCGGAACGCGCTATGGATATACAGCGCATCATTGGGGCCGATATCATCATGGCTTTTGATGAATGTCCGCCTTACCCCTGTGATTACCGCTACGCTAAAGAGTCGATGGAACTGACTCATCGCTGGCTGAAGCGCTGCTGTGATCATTTTGACCGGCAGGAAGGACTGTACGGTTATGAACAAGCGCTCTTTCCCATTGTACAGGGGAGTACATACGAGGATCTACGCCGGGCTTCGGCCGAAACCATCGCCAGTTTTGACCGGGCCGGCAACGCCATCGGCGGTCTCTCGGTTGGAGAACCGGCAGAAGAGATGTACCACACCTGCGAGCTGGTTTGCGATATACTACCTGCTGACAAGCCGCGTTACTTAATGGGCGTGGGAACGCCGGCCAATATCCTGGAGTGTATTGCGCTGGGCGTGGATATGTTCGACTGCGTATTACCTACGCGGAATGCCCGTCACGGCATGTTGTATACGGCTAACGGCATTATCAATATCAAAAATGCCAAATGGAAAGATGATTTCAGCCCGATAGATGAAGAAGGCCCTTGTATGAGCAGCCGGTTTTACACCAAGGCCTATCTGCGCCATCTGATTCACAGTGGAGAATTGCTGGGGGCCCAGATAGCAAGCTTGCACAACCTGAGTTTTTTCCTCTGGCTGGTGGGAGAAGCGCGCCGGCATATCACCGGTGGGGACTTCGCATCGTGGAAAAATGGAATGGTAAAGCGACTGGAACAGCGGTTGTAGCCGGGTGGCGCTCTGAAAAATGTCTTGACATAAGACTGATATGATTAAAAAGTTAGACATATACATTATAAAGAAATTTCTCTCCTCTTTCTTTTTCACCGTCCTGATCTTTACGATGATTGGAGTGGTTATCGACTTTAGCGAGAAGGTGGAGAAAATTATCGAAGAACCGATCACTACCCACGAGGTCATTTTTGGCTATTACGCCAACTTTATCCTTTTTATAGACGGTCTGCTCTGGCCACTGTTTACGCTCATCGCCGTTATCTTTTTCACCTCACGGCTGGCCTACAACTCGGAAATCATTTCCATCTTCAATGCCGGCGTGAGCTTTCGGCGCTTATTACGTCCTTATTTGCTGGCTTCTGCCTTAGTGGCCGGCATGCTGATGTTGGGCAACCACTACTTCATTCCCAACGGAAATAAATCGATGCTCGATATCGTCTATACTTATTTTGATAAAAATAAGGATAAGGGGAAAACCCGTGATGTACATATGTTCGTATCTCCCGATACCAAAGTATATATTCGCAGCTATCGCAAACGAGACAGCACGGCGGCAGATTTTCGAGTTGAGCATTTTCAGGAAAACAAACTGGTTCGCCTCATCAAAGCGAATACCGCGGAATGGCAGGGACCTCCTGATAAGTGGCGCCTGCGTGATTACGAGATCCGTTCCTTTGACGGTCTTCGTGAGGAGTTGATACTGGGTAAAGGAGAATACCTCGATACCACCCTGAATCTCAGCCCCGCCGATTTTGTGGATTACGCCGAACAACAATCCATGATGACGACTCCGGAACTGAAGGATCACATTGAAAAGCAGTCTACACGGGGGGTAGGCAATATTGAAAAATATCAGATCGAATTGTATCGGCGCTCTGCCGAACCGTTCACCATTTTTATACTTACCATCATCGGCGTCTCCATCGCCGCCCGCAAGGTTAGAGGAGGCATGGGACTTCACCTGGCGCTTGGAATCGGTCTTGGCGCTATTTACATCTTCCTGTCCCGTTTTGCTATTGTATTCGCCACAGGAAAGGCTATCCCACCGCTGGCGGGTATTTGGTTACCCAATATTATCTTTAGTGTTGTTGCCATCTTCCTGGTCATAAAGGCGCAGAAGTAAGCTGCTGTCGAACCTTTCTTAAACATTACCTGAAAGATAAGGTGGAAAGTATGATTTTAAGAATAAAGTATGAAATCGCGCCTGTAATTTCGGTATCGTTGTTAAGGAAAATGACCTGCAAACAGCTAAAACATTAAACAAGCCATCGCTTCTTTCAAAAATTATTGAAAATAAAAAATTTTAAGATTTCGTTAACATTTGTTCTTAATTATTTGATTTTCAGTATTTTGTGTTTTTATTTTCTACTTGGTTTGACGCCTGTCAAGCTTTGTGTAAGCTTTTTTGTACTTTAGAGTTGGTTTTTGTTTAACTTTTGTTTAGATTTGTATCAACAGCGAGAAGAAACGAAAGTCTGAAAAGTTAAACAAAACATTAGCAAAATGTCTCAGAACGAATTTCATAGTAATTTCAACCAAATGTCTTCCATTCTTCATTCATTTGCCTACAACCTCACTAAGAATGTCGAAGACTCCAAGGATCTCTTTCAGGAAACAGCCTACCGGGCACTGACAAACCGGGAGAAGTTTCGTCCGGGAACGAATTTCAAAGCCTGGCTCTTCACGATAATGAAGAATATCTTCATCAATAATTACCGGAAGAAGGTAAAGGCCAACACGATTATGGATTCTACCGATAATATGTACTATATTAATTCCGGAAGCACGGTTATTGCCAATCAAGGCGAATCCAATATTATGATGAAAGAGTTGATCAAAATGGTTGACGGTTTGGATGATACGGTTCGCATCCCTTTTCTGATGCACTATCAGGGGTTTAAGTACCAGGAAATTGCTGATCACCTGGATCTGCCTCTGGGAACGGTGAAGAGTCGTATTTTCTTTGCCCGTAAGGAACTGAAAGAGCTGATCGGCAAACGCTATGAGAACGTGAAAGCCTAATATTAAATAGCCCTTTCCCCCCATAATGGCGGCAGCGATAATACGTTGCCGCCATTATTTTTTGTGTTATATCGGCTGTCACCATGGCAGCCCCTGCTGTTTTCCTATCTTCGTCTTTACCTATGAATGCTGAGCAAGAAATCAGAAAAGAGCGGCTTTTTCGCCGGGAATTATTGAATTGGTACGCCGGGAGCCATCGTCCGCTGCCCTGGAAGGAAGCGAGAGATCCCTACGTCATCTGGTTATCAGAGGTGATTCTTCAACAAACCCGGGTGCAGCAGGGCCTTCCCTACTTCAAGCGTTTTCTGGAGCGCTTCCCCCGAGTGGAGGACCTGGCGGCTGCTTCCCAGGAAGAAGTATTAAAGCTATGGGAGGGATTGGGATATTATTCCCGCGCGCGCAATATGCACCACACCGCGCAATACATCAGCCGTGAACGCGGCGGTCGATTTCCGGAAACCTACAAAGAGCTGCTTTCCCTGAAGGGCGTTGGGCCCTACACGGCAGCGGCCATCGCTTCCTTCGCATTCGACCTGCCTCACGCAGTAGTTGACGGAAATGTTTTTCGCGTACTGGCCCGTTTTTTCGGGATCGACCTGCCCATTGACGGCAGCGAGGGTAAAAAGTATTTTTCTGCACTCGCCGGTCGCCTGCTCGACCCCGGTAATCCCGGACGCTACAACCAGGCTATTATGGATTTTGGTGCCACGCATTGTACCCCGAGAAATCCGCTTTGTAGCACCTGCTTGCTTCAGGAGGATTGCTATGCTTTTGGCGAACAGCGCGTAAGTGAGTTGCCGGTAAAGGCCAAAAAACTGGTAAAAAAAGAACGATTCTTCCACTACCTGGTTCTGCAGTATGGGCAATCGGTGTTTTTGCGGAAACGGGTGGAAAAAGATATCTGGCAGCACCTCTTTGAGTTTCCGCTTATCGAAACACCCCGGCCGCTTACCCGGACGGAGGAGCTGGCCGGCCAGCCTCGGTGGCGGCAATACGTAGGAGATATCCCCTATGAGGTATCTCAAGTTTCTCCTCCCTTTCAGCAAACGCTTACCCATCAAAAGATTACGGCAAGATTCTGGAAACTCCAGTTGCAGGAACCCCCGCCCTTAGAGAAGCATTCGCTCTTAGAGGCAAATCGAAAAAACTTGCGTAAATTCGCCTTCCCCAAAATCATTGATTGTTATTTACAGGATAAATCCCTATATTTAAATTTAAGCTAGTGCCATAAGAATTAAAACGAAAAGAAGTAAATGGTCAATCGCGTTATTCTGATTGGAAATTTAGGAAGAGATCCCGAAATAAGGCGGCTGGAGAATGGCGCCGTGGTAGCCAAATTCCCGATAGCTACGAACGAGAACTATCGCGATAAGAGCGGGCAATGGCAGCAAACTACCGAATGGCACGATATCGTGGTCTGGCGTGCGCTCGCCGAGCGGGCGGAGAATACGCTGACTAAGGGAGCCATGATTTATGTAGAAGGGAAACTGACGCATCGTACCTGGGAGGATCAGGACGGTAACAATCGCAAAACGACGGAAGTGGTGGCGAATTATTTCCGGCTGGTTGGATCGCGCAGAGATAACAGTGGTTCAGACAACAGATCGGAATACTTTCCCAATGCCGAGGACGAAGAGGGTACCAATCCCACTTATAACAAAAGCCAGTCTTCCGACAATAACTCCAGCAATAGCGACGTAAGTAGCACTCCATCGGTAGAAATCAATGAATCCGCAGATGATGACCTGCCATTTTGAGCGGCGCACGGGGCAACCCTATTTCTTAACAAATCGCTGTTTCCTTGGAAAGCGACCCTGATAGCTTACTTCAACTAACTTTGCTAATCATCGCGCTTCCTCCCCTGGAAGTATTCCTGGCAATTGTTTCTATTTTGATCTTGTTGTGCTGTTCCGGGTTGATCTCCGGCTCAGAAGTAGCCTTCTTTTCGCTAACTCACAATGACTTTGAAAAACTGGAGCAGGAAAGCGCTAGCAATAGCCGCCGTATCCTGCTGCTCAAGGATAAGCCTCGTACGTTGCTGGCTACTATCCTGATCAGCAATAACTTTATCAATATTGCGATCGTCATCGTCTCCGAGTTTGTTATCATGAACCTGCTTCCTCCCGAGACCTTTGAATCCTGGTCGAATTGGATTATCCGTTCCTTTACCCTGGAGGATGTCGTTTCCACGGCCAGATTGAGCACCATCATCGGCTTTCTCTTCACGGTGGTCGGTGTGACTTTTCTCCTGGTTCTATTCGGTGAAGTAGCGCCCAAAGTATATGCCAATCTGAACAATGTCAAACTCGCAAGATTCATGTCTGCTCCCTTACTAGTGCTCATGCGGCTGCTCAGCCCTATGAGCCGTGTCCTTGTAACCTGGACCAGCATCATCGAAACCCGGCTGGCGCAAAGAACCCTCGGGGGCGTCCCTGCCAGTAAAGAAGATATCGACGAGGCTATTGAACTCACTGTCAGTAGTGAGAGTAATACCAGGAAAGAAATCGATATTCTGAAGAGTATCGTGAAATTTGGTGACGTATCAGTCAAACAAATCATGCGCTCACGGGTCGATGTAGTGGCTGTCGACTTCCGGATCGGATTTTCCGAACTGCTGGAAGTCGTCCGTACTTCCGGCTACTCCCGCATTCCGGTGTATGATAATGACTTTGACAACATAACGGGTATCCTCTACGTCAAAGATTTGCTGGGCCACCTGCACGAAGAGGCCGGTTATGAATGGCAGCAACTCATCCGGACGAATGTACTCTACGTTCCCGAGGCCAAAAAGATCAACGATTTGCTAAAAGAATTTCAGCGGGAACACCTGCACCTGGCGATCGTGGTTGATGAGTACGGCGGCAGCTCCGGCATTGCCACCCTGGAAGATATTATGGAGGAGGTGATCGGTGATATTAAAGATGAATTCGACGATGAAGCGGAGGTGATCTACCGCAAGATTGACGATTACAATTATCTCTTTGAGGGAAAGACCCTGCTCAATGACGTTTGCCGGATTATCGGGGTCGATACAAGTACCTTCGATGAGGTAAAAGGCGATGCCGACTCTCTGGCCGGTCTTATACTGGAGTTGTACGGTCAGATTCCGCAGAAAGATGCCGAGCTCTATTACAATCTCTTCAAGTTTAAGATCGTTTCAGTAAGTAAAAGACGCATCGAGCAGGTAATGGTTACCCTGCCGAAGCAATAGAGCAACCATATATGAAATTAAGTTTTTTAAATACTGTATTATCCGTTCTTGTTGCCGGCTTGATGAATGCCTGTAGCGATGAGGAAAGCCTGACCCCCAGGCCGCGCGGATATCCGCGTGTGCAGTATCCCGAGAAGGATTATCGGTCTTTTGATGCAAATTACTGCCATTTTACCTTTCAGTATCCCTCCTATACACAGATTCAGCGAGACACGGCTTTTTTCGAAGAGCAGCCGGCTGATCACTGCTGGTTCGATGTCTACTATCCCGATTTTGACAGCCGCATACACTTCAGTTATTATCCGGTAGGGCCGTACAAATCACTGGAGCGTTTAAAGCTCGACGCCTTCGAAATGGCGGACTGGCACACCAAACGCGCTAATTATATCGATGAGATTCGCATTTACAAACCGGAAAGCGAGGTGTATGGTTTTGCTTTTCAAATTAAAGGACCTGCCGCTTCCAGCTTCCAGTTTTACCTCACCGACAGTACTGATCACTTTGTAAGAGGTGCGCTGTACTTCAATACCAAAGCCCGGCCTGATTCGCTCGCGCCGGTTATCAACTTTGTGAAGGAGGATATCGATCATCTGATCGAGACCTTTGAGTGGGAGGGAGATTAGTAAATCGGGAAAAGGAAATTTTACCCGACCATGCGAAACCTGGGCAGGAAGAAAAAAGAAAATGGAGGGAGCTTCCGCTTTTTTCACAGAAAATGATACGGTGGGCCTGACGACAGGCTACGGCATGAGCAGAGCGCAATATTGATTAAAGCGCTCAGAGGGCAAGCGGGAGCAGGGAATTCTGGTTTCCTGCTCCCGCTCAGCAACGGGCGATTATAAGTGTCGTGTTTCGATAGAAAACCGACACTTATTGATTGCTTGTCGCTGAGTACTCCCTTGTTGTAAGATCCTTTCCAGGAAATGCGCCGGAGCCTTTCATCGGCAGCTCTATTTTTTAGAGCTTTTACTTTTGCTGTCTTTCTCTTCTTCCTTTTCCTTCTTTTCTCCGTTGGGAGAAATACCAAGTATCTTTTCCTTGATTTTGGCTTCTATTTCTTCAGCTACTTCCGGGTTGTCGTCCAGAAATTGTTTAGCCGACTCGCGCCCCTGAGCGATTTTGGCATTGCCGTAGCTATACCAGGATCCGCTTTTCTGTATGATATCGTGGTCGACACCCAGGTCGATGATTTCGCCGTTTTTGGAGATGCCTTCACCGAACATGATATCAAAGGTAGCTATCCGAAAAGGAGGGGCTACTTTATTTTTCACCACTTTGACCTTGACGTGGTTTCCGGTGACGTTGCCGTCCTTGTCTTTGATACCCGATCCGCTGCGGCGGATATCCAGGCGGATAGAGGAGTAGAACTTCAGGGCGTTTCCGCCGGTCGTCGTTTCGGGGTTGCCGAACATGACACCGATTTTCTCCCGCAGCTGGTTGATGAAGATGCAGCAGCAGCCGGTGCGGCCGATGGTGGCGGTCAGCTTACGCATAGCCTGTGACATCAGGCGCGCCTGCAGGCCCATCTTACTGTCCCCCATTTCGCCTTCGATTTCTCCGCGCGGCACTAGAGCGGCAACGGAGTCGATTACGATGATATCGATGGCGCCCGAGCGAATGAGGTTCTCCGTGATTTCCAGGGCTTGTTCGCCGTTATCGGGCTGAGAAATCAAGAGGTTTTTCACATCGACGCCCAGTGCTTCGGCATACCCGCGGTCGAAGGCGTGTTCTGCATCGATGAAAGCGGCAATACCGCCTTGTTTTTGACACTCTGCAAGGGCATGTATGGCGAGAGTGGTTTTTCCGGACGATTCCGGCCCGTATATTTCCACGACCCGGCCCCGGGGATATCCGTTTACACCCAGGGCTATATCAAGCCCTAGAGAGCCGGAGGGAATACTCTCCACATCGACGATCTGCTGATCGCCCAATTTCATGACGGCGCCCTTGCCGTAGGTCTTTTCCAGCCGGTCCATAGTTAATTGGAGGGCTTTTAATTTTGCTTCTCTATCCTGCGACATTAGATAACGCTTTTCAGAGTTAAACTTTCTGTTTTAATACAAAAACAAAAATAAATTTTTTGTTTTTAAAAAGCAAGTTATTGCGTCAATTAATTGACTTTTATTTACTTGCCGCAATTACTGCTCCTTGTTGGGTGGTAAATGATCCGGGAAAATGAATCAACAAATTACGCAATTTTACGAGTAATGACAAAAGCCCTTAGCGACCAGATGTGATCCGCTAAGGGCTCTGCAGGGCTTCTCCAAATGGAAGCTCAGGCTTCTCTGCCTACCGAGCTGCACTCACTGTATTTCAGAATGCGGTGAATGGAAGCGGCAGCGGGGCGAAACTGAACGCGAGGCAGTTGCTGCTGCGCCTGCATCAGTTGATCGTACTCCTGCCGGAGTACAGGATCCTGGTGCAAAGCCTCATTGACGGAGAGCATCTCTGAGGTACTGGTTTCGCGATAGAGAAATTTAACGAGATGTTGTTGTGTAAAACTTTGCTTCATACAAATGATTTTGTTAATAAAAGTTAATTATTAAACTAGAAAGCCCGCGCGAATATTGCGCAGGCTTTATTTTTTTGCTCTTATTCTTGCGACTTTATCCCGAATTTGACAGTAGGCTTTTCGGGCTATTCTACCCGGTACCAGGTTTGGGTGCGATACAAGCCGGTCCAGTGTTTACCACGTACTTTCAGCTCGTCTTTTTTCTCACCCTCAAACCAGATGCTGCAACCGTATTCATTGCCGTTTTCGGGGTCCATGATAGTGCCTTTTTTCCAGTAGTCGTTGTGAAGTTGCAGGTCCTCCATGATCACCATCCCCATTAAAGGCTCGTTCTTTTTGTCGCCTTTACATTCTTTACAAACGGCATCGGGCTCGCGTTGCAGCAGTTTGATGATTTTGCCGTAATAGGCGCCGTCCTGCTCGTAAATCCGTACATGCGATTTGGCCTCGCCGGTATTGTCATCTATCGTCTTCCAGACACCTGCGGGCGAGGATTGCGCGGAGGCAAAGCTAAGGATAGCGAAAAACAGACCGGCAAACAGTACAAGTTGTTTCATCATAGTCGATATTTTTTGTGTTGAAAAATAAGTGAGGAAGTGTCCGCCAGCATAGCAGTTATGGTGGCGGAAGCCCCTTCTAATCCATCAATCTCTCCCTCTCTGAGGGATGCCAGAACAGCTGATCAAAATTCCGGACGCGGTCGTTCTCTACAACGACGCCTTCGTTTTCGAGCAGTTCCTGCATCATGCCGGGAGTGGGGAAGTGGCGGCGCCCGCTGAGTTCTCCTTTGCGGTTGACTACCCGGTGGGCGGGCACCCCATCGAAAGAGAAGGATTTGTTAAGCGCCCAGCCCACCATGCGGGCCGAGCCCAGCGCCAGGTAATCGGCAATAGCGCCGTACGTGCTGACCCGTCCCCGGGGAATTTGACGCGTCAATTCATAAACCAGGTCATAGTAATTGGGTTCCTTCATAAAAAACTTACATTTGACTTCTTGTAACGCAAAAGATACAAATAACCATATGCTTCGCACCAAAGTAAAGGCGAGCTCCATCACCAACCTGACCGACGCGCGGTACTTAGCCGCCTGGGAAGTAGAGTGGATGGGCTTCAGCCTGGATCCCGCCTCTGAAAGTTATATCCCGCCTCCAAACGTCAAAGCCATCGGCGAGTGGATCGACGGCCCCAAGCTGACGGGCGAATTTAACCTGCAGAGCGCCGATGAAATCCGCACCGCCACGGATATGCTGCAGCTCGATGTCATACAGGTCGGTATGTTTACCAGCGCCGCCACTCTTATCGACCTGCAGTCGCCGGTGCCTGTCATTAAAGAAATTGTAGTACAACCTGGTAATTCCAACGCCCAACTCCGTGAACAGTTCGAAGAATTTGCCGCCCTGGCTCAGATCTTCCTGCTCGATTTTGGGAAAAATGGGATCGACTGGGAACAGCTCCAACAGGAAAAAGAGCTTTCCGTCGGTTTTATCCGGGAACTATCCGAACAGTATCCTTGCTTACTCAGCCTCGACTTTGAAGAGGAAACCCTGGACGAGGTACTCAATACCTTGAACCCTCTGGGCCTGAGCTTCACCGGCAGTGAAGAGGAAAAAGTCGGCTTCAAATCTTTTGAAGATATTGACGACCTCTTCGAAATTCTCGAAGTTCAGGATTGAAGCGCCTGCCTTTCCGAGGGTTCGACCTGTTGTTTTTCAGCTTCTGAAGCAGGCGGATCCTTGATCATCCATCTGATGAACAAGGGGATGACCAGCAGATCGCTCAACAGTGCGCTGACTACGGTCACGCTGATCAGCAGACCAATAGTCACGCTGGGCGGATGGATAGAAAATAGCATGACGAGGAAGCCGAAAAACAGGATTAGACTGGTCAGGCATATGGCTTTGCCTGTTTCCATAAAGGTAATTCGCAGCGCTTCTTCCACATCGAGTCCCTTATTGCGCGCCAGCTTGAATTTGCCCAGAAAATGAATGGAGTCATCGACCGCGATGCCGAAGATGACAGCGAAGACGATGGAGATGCCCGCCTCCAGCTCAATACCCAGAAAGCCGAGCAGGGCGCCAGCCAGAATCAGCGGAAATACATTGGGTACTAATGCGATGAACAGCATCTTGATATTGCGGAACAACAAGGCCATGAGCAGACTGACGATCAGAATCGCCAGCCCCAGCCCCTGCAGCAGGTTGCGCCGCACGTATTCCGAGTTCTTATCGATGACCATTCCCGTGCCGGTGCGTACAAACATGGCGACTGAAGAATCGGTGCTGCTTTGAATGAATTCGCCGAGGCGGCGGTTGAACTGCTTGATGGAATCGGCGCCCATGTCGTTGATGCGAGAAGTGATCCTGGCTTTCTTTTTGTCTTTGCTTAGCAATACATTCAATTGAAGCTTGGGCACCCGGTCGGTCAAGCGGCGAAAGCGTTCAAATTCGGCTTTGGTTTCCGGCAGGACATAGGCCTCCGGGTTGTTGTTGCCGTACATTTGGTTGATACTTTTGTAAACCGCCGTGATGGACCCCACCGCCCGCACGTAGGGGTTGTCTTTCATGTATCCTTCTACCTTATTAATTTCCTGCACTACCTCGTAATCATTGGCCTCGTAATCACCCTGGGCGTACACCGCTACCTCAAAGGGGCGGAAGCCCGCCAGTTCCCGCTCAAAAAAACGGAAATCCTCCGTAATTTTTTTCCCGATCGGCATGTTGTTGATAATGTCGTAGTTGGTCGTAATTTGAGAGATGCCTACCAGGCAAAGTAAAAAGATACCTGCCGTCCCCCAGGCTATTTTCCGGGGTTGATGACGCGTCAGCCGGTAAGCCCAGTCCATGGAGCGATCCCAGAACGCATGACCCCGGCCCAGCTTGATGAGCTGATCGGCCCGGAACATGGAAAGGATAGCAGTGGTAAAAAAGATGACCGTGAAGTAGGCAATGAGCACGCCTACAGCGGAATTGATCCCGAAATCACGGATAGGACCGATGCGGCTGGTCAGCAGCGAAGCGAAGCCGATCGCCGTCGTGAGCGAGGTGAGCAGGGTGGCCAGGCCGATTTCCTTTATCGTGACCCGGATAGCGTCGCGCCGCGTTTTCCCCTTGCGCAGTTCATCGATGTACTTGGACATGATGTGGATGACATCCGAGGTGCCGACGATGATCATCAGCACCGGGTAAAGGGCGGCCATCGCATTGAGCTCGCGCCCGGTGGCGCCCAGGAAGCCCATGAACAGGAGCATGCCTAGCCCGATGGATACCAGCGCGAGTGCGATCCCCCAGGGTCGTCGAAAAATGAAAAACATCACCAGGGTAACCAATATTCCCGATACGATAGCCGAGATGGTAATTTCCCTTCGCTGCATTTGCACCAACTCCCGTTGGAAGTAGGGCCGCCCGAGATAGTGATACTCCTCGAAGTTGTACTGTTGGATGAGCTCATCCATCGCGCCCATCAGCTCCCGGGCTTTACCCAGCTGTATGGATTCAATGGTTTTGATAAAAACCACCAGCGTGCGGGCATCCTCCGTGATGAGATTGTGTACAAAACGTTCGTCATTAAGTATCCGCTTGCGGTCGGAAACGTAGCGGCCGGGGTCGTCCCGGTGAATAGCCGGGATGCTCGTAACGGCAAAAGGCGTTTTGACGGGATAGGAAAACTTGGTGAGCGACTGCACCTCCTGAACATGAGGTAAGCCCCTGGCTTCCAGCGTGAAATCGTGAAATTGATGCAAAAAAGAGGAGTCAAAGACGCCTGCTTCCCGCCGGACGGCGACCAGCAAGAAGTTGTCATCGGCTTCGAACTCATCGACGAACTCCCGGAAGAACTCCAGGTCCGGATCGCCTTCGGGAAAAAACTGCTCGAAGTCGAAGGAAAATTGCAGGCGGAATACATAAAATACGCTGAGCCCCGCCAGCAGGGTGAAAAAAGTAATGACAATGATCCTATAAGAAGTTCTCATCCAAATGCGCGTTGTACCGTAAAGTTTCTGTAGAAAATAAATCTCACCTGAGAAACACATTATGAACCCCGAAAGACGCAATAAGTTTATCACGAGACGGTAGAATAATGCAATTGGACTGCGAATATTCTATCCCGGATTAGGCATGAGTTCCTTTACTGCGAAACCAAACAAGTTATCGGGTTTGGCTTGGCTGATGTTTGCCGGCTCCTTCCAAAATTATCAGTAAAACCCAGCTCCGTTCTGCATACATTCCCTATCATTGCAAAAAAAGTAAACTTCATGCTTCAGCCTTTCCTCCACAGCGGTGTCCTGGAAGCGGGTTGCGATGAAGCAGGCCGTGGCTGCCTTGCCGGTCCTGTGTTTGCCGCCGCAGTCATTCTGCCTGCCGACTTGGAACATCCCTGGCTCAACGATTCCAAACAACTCACGGAGGCCCGGCGCGACGAAGCACGCCTGTTCATTGAAAGGGAGGCCCGCAGTTGGGCCGTGGGCCGCGTAGATCCGGCGGAAATCGACGAAATCAATATTCTCAAAGCTTCCTTTTTGGCTATGCACCGCGCCCTGCAGCAACTCGATCCCCAACCCGAATCACTGCTCATCGACGGCAACCGCTTTATTCCTTATCGCAAATTGCCCTTTCACTGTATCGTCAAGGGAGATGGTAAATTCCGTTCTATCGCCGCCGCCTCTATTCTCGCCAAAACGCATCGCGACGCGTATATGCGACAACTGGCGAAGGAATACCCGGCCTATGGATGGGAACAAAATAAAGGCTACCCCACCCGGACGCACCGGGAGGCTATCCGGGAATTCGGCGCCTGTGTGCATCATCGGCAATCCTTTCGGCTGCTGGAAGATCCGGCGCAGGGTAAATTGTTTGGGGATGGTTACAATTGATCTTTTTCTCCCACTCTTGAATCTGAGCGCTGCTATTAATCTCAAAAAGTCCGTGATTAAAAAAACGCTGACTTTTAGCTTTACTGATCTGCTTCGCCTCCTGGTTCCCACCCGGTTGCCCTGTTGCAATAAGCGCTATGTTGAAAGCATACGGCCAGAAAATCAACGCTTCAAAAACGGATTGTGCTTCCGCTCGTACCCGATGTTGGTCTCCGGGCCATGGCCGGGATGAACCGTGACATCATCACCCAGTGGAAAAAGCTGCTCTTCTATACTCTTGATGAGCGTATTGAAATCACCTCCGGGTAGGTCGGTACGACCAATACTTCCCTGGAAAAGCACATCGCCGGCGATGACAAAGCGGCCGGCTTCGCAGAAAAATGAAAGACTGGCCGGAGAATGGCCTGGAGTGAAAAGTGCCTTGAGTTCCGTATTGCCAAAAGTCACCGTTTCGCCCGCCTCGATAAAACGGCCGGCTTCCGGAGAGGGGTCGGGGTAGGGAATGCCAAAGAAAGCGGCCGACTGTTCCACGGCTTCCAGCACCGGCGCCTCCCCGGGATGGATCTCCAGCGGCAGCTCGTATCGCCCGGCGATGTAGCTGTTGCCGAACACGTGGTCGATGTGACAGTGGGTATTGATCAAGCGTACCGGTTTGAGGCCCAGCTCGTCGATTTTGCCGGTCAGCTCTTTCTTTTCCGCATCATTGAAACAGCCCGGATCGAAGATGACGCACTCTTTGCTGTCATCGTAGACCAGGTAAGTATTCTCCTGAAAAGGATTGAATGTTAGACGGACAACATATGCCATGCTTTTTTTAATTTTCGATTGTCAATCAAAGTTAATTGCTGTATCTTTTGTTGAATATTGTGAAAATGCCAAAAGTTTGCCGGTTTATCGGTTAAACGGTCAACTTTTGGCAAGTTCTGTGCAAAACTACGGACCAGGATAAACCTAGTCCTATTGAATTACGTCTATTCTATAAAAGTCCTTATATGCGCCTATATCATTACGCTTTCTTTCTGCTGCTCTTATCAGGCAGCGCCCCGGCCGGCCTCCTGGCGCAGGGAACACAGGTAGAGTTTGGCAAAAACCGCGTGCAGTACCACCAGGATTTTGCTGAGTGGTCGAAGTACGAGAGTGATAACTTCATAACTTACTGGTACGGCGAAGGCCGCAATATCGGCCAATCGGTGGTTCAGATTGCGGAGTACGATTTCGCCAATATTCAGAATGTTTTAGAACACCGCATCAACGATAAGCTCCAGATCATCGTCTATACAGACATCACTGACCTCAAGCAGAGCAATATCGGTATTGAGGATGCTTTCACAAACACCAGCGAGCGGACCAAGATCGTAGGTAATAAGATTTTTATTTATTTCGACGGCAACCACAATCACTTGCGGCGGCAGGTGCGCGAAGGGATCGCCTCCGTTTATCTCGACGCCATGCTGTTCGGCTCCAACCTGCAGGAGATCGTGCAGAATGCCGTGATGATGAACCTGCCGCCCTGGTTCAAGAACGGGTTGGTGTCCTACGCGGGAACCCACTGGAGCACCGAGCTGGACAACGAGCTCCGCGATATCGTGCTTTCCGAAGAATTCGAGGGGTTTGAAGAACTGGCGGAGGCCAACCCCGCTCTGGCCGGCCACTCCCTCTGGTACTTTATTGCCGAGAACTTCGGCCGTCCCACAGTGTCCAACCTGTTGTACCTGACCAGGATCAACCGCAGCATTGAAAGCGGCTTTCTCTATGTGCTGGGAAGCTCCTATGAGGTGGTCATCGACAGCTGGGGCCGCTACTTCCGGCAGCGTTACCGCGCAGAGGTCAAAACCAAAAATGATCCCGATATTCCGCAGGTCGAATTTAAAAATAAGCGCAACCTGCCCATCACGCGGGTGGAACTGAGCCCTGACGGTCAACGCCTGCTCTATATTACCAATGAGATCGGCCGGAACAAAATATACCTGCAGGACCTGCGCACCGGTGACCGGAAAAGGATCTTCAAGGGAGGGTTCCGTAATGCTTTTCAGGCTACCGACTATAATTATCCCATTGTTTCCTGGAGCCCTACCAATACGGAGATCGCCATCCTCTACGAAAAACGGGACATCCCCAGACTCCTGCTCTACGATGTGGCTACCGGTAAAAAAAGCGAAGAAACGCTGTCTTCTGAGTACCACCGGGTATACAGCATGGATTACGTCGATCCCTTTACCCTGGTTTTTTCCGCTACCGTGGCGGGGTTCTCGGATATCTTCCTGTATTACGTTAAAACCCGGCAGAGCCGCCGCATCACCCAGGACTTTTGGGATGACCTGGATGCCACCGTCGTCGAGGTCGGCAGCAGAAGAGGCGTCCTTTTTTCTTCCAACCGGCCCGACTCCCTGTTGGAACTGGAACGGCTGGATTCTATCATGCCCATCAATACATTCGACATTTTTTTCTACGACCTGAAGGAAGAGTCTAAGGAGTTGATACGGGTGACCAATACCCCTTTCGCCAATGAGCGGCAACCTATGGCGGTAGATTCTAACTACCTGGCTTACCTCACAGATGAAAGCGGTATTTTCAATCGCCAGGTGGCCTACCTGGAGGATTATATCCACCATTATGAACAGATAATTACCCTGAACGACGGTTCAGAAATTGTATTGCACGCTGACTCGACCCTGCAATCACTTGATACTTCCCAGATCGATACCATCGTTTTGGAGCCGGTCATCAAGACCCGAGCACAATCCTCGTTTATCTCTAATTATGACCGCAACCTGTTGCAGCAGGCTTCCGCTCCGCGTGCAGGCCGCGCCGTAGAGTTATATTTTAAAAATAATACTCATCAGATCTATGCGGGCGAACTTGCGCTGGATACGCTTACCATGCCCACTCCTACCCGCTACCGGGTTAATCAGGGGATCACCATGGGACTGCCCCCGATCAAGGGACCGGGGAAGGAAGCACCGCCACCTGCCCAACCGGAATTGCAACCCGGAATTGCACCGCCCAGTAACCTCGAAGAAGTGCCGGATTCTGTGAAGAAACACCGGGAGATGTACCTTTTCCAAAGCGAATTCGAAGATGTTCCCGACAGCCTGTTGAATGAGCCTTCTACCTTGGCTGAACCCCGTATTGTCACCGGAGAAGAAGAAACAGAAGATATCGCGCTGTTGCGAGGAGTACAGCCGGACTTGAAAAACTACGAAAAGGAACAAGAAGTATATCGCTTCCGGCCAGGGCGTATCACCCCTTACCGCCTGGAATTCCATACCGATTTCGTGACCACCCGCCTGGATAACAGCCTGCTGTTTGATGGACTGGAGCCCTACGATGCGGACCAAGATGTATTTAGTTACCCCCCGCCCGGTATATTATTCAAGGCCAATTTCAAGGATCTGTTTGAAGATTACGAATTCGAAGGCGGCGTGCGCATTCCTACCACTTTTGACGGGACGGAGTTTTTTCTGGTTTTCGAGGATAAAAAGAAGCGCCTGGATAAAAGCTTTGCCGTCTATCGCAAAAATCAGCGGTTTACGGAAAACAGCCGGTCGGTTATACCCAATGTGCCGGACAAGCGAGATGTCACCTCCGTACTCGGCCAGTTCGGCGTACGCTATCCGCTCGACATTTTCCGCAGCTTCCGGGGCTTCCTGACTGTACGCGGTGACCGTATCACTCAATTGTCTACGGAAAGACCCACCCTCGAACAACCCTCTCAGAGCGAACAACGCGTAGGCCTGCGCCTGGAGTACGTTTTCGACAATACCCTGGATGTGTCGATGAATATCAAAAACGGCGCGCGGTATAAAATCTACGGCGCTCTGGTTAAAAAGTTCGACCTGGAAGTATTCGACGGCTTCGGACTGGACTTCAACGAGGGGTTTATGGGTATTTTAGGCATTGATGCCCGCCATTACCAGCGACTGTTAAAACACTCGGTGTTCGCTACCCGTATTGCAGCGGCGAGCTCCTTCGGCTCGGAAAGTATGCTCTACCTGCTGGGAGGTGTGGATAATTGGCTCTTTCCCAGCAATAACGAAAGTATTCCCTTCCCGCAGGGGCGGGATGATATTGCTTTCAAGGCGCTGGCCTCGCCGATGCGCGGGTTTAGAGTCAATATTCGCAACGGCAGTTCCTATGCCGTGGCCAACACCGAGCTGCGCATGCCGGTATTCCGCTACCTTTTTCCACGCTCGCGCTCCAACCTGATCCGGAACTTCCAGGTCGTCGGTTTCTTTGACGTGGGCACGGCCTGGGAAGGGCCGACGCCATTCAGCGATGAAAACCCACTGAATACGACCTTCTTCGAACGCAGCGACCAGGTGGAAGTCAAGGTGAATTTCTTCCGCGATCCCATCGTAGCAGGCTACGGCATAGGGGCGAGGGCGCCGCTTTTCGGTTACTTCCTGCGCGTCGATTATGCCTGGGGCATTGAGACCAGAAAGGTGCAGGATCCGATCCTGTATTTCGCCCTGGGAATGGACTTTTAGGAAGTGGGAATATTCCCACTTCCCACTTTCAGATGACTTCGCCTGCTTTCAGCTTTTCTGTATTTTCAGCTACTTGCAGTGCTTCGATAATACCTTCGAGATCCCCTTCCATAACTTTGTCCAGGTTGTAAAGCGTCAGGTTGATCCGGTGATCGGTGAAGCGATTTTGAGGAAAGTTGTAGGTGCGTATCTTATCCGAGCGGTCACCGCTGCCGACAAGAGATTTGCGGCGGGCAGCCATTTTAGATTCATGGGCTTCGCGCTGGGCTTCAAATATTCTTTGATACAGCCGTTGTAGCGCAATTTCCCGGTTTTTGATCTGTGAACGCCCATCTGTACTTTCGGAGACGACACCGGTTGGAAGGTGCGTGAAGCGCACGCCCGATTCCGTTTTATTGACGTGCTGGCCACCGGCGCCGCTAGAGCGGAAAGTATCGACTTTGAGGTCGGCTTTGTTGATATTGACGTCTTCCATTTCCAGTTTGGGCATGACTACCACGGTGGCGGCGGAGGTATGCACCCGGCCCTGCGATTCGGTTTTGGGCACGCGTTGTACGCGATGTGCTCCCGACTCGAACTTCAATTTTCCATAAACTTCGTTTCCCCGTATTTCCAGAACGATCTTGCTGTACCCTCCTACTGCGCCCTCATTGGCGCTAACGACTTCGACATTCCAATTCTGTGTTTCGAAGTATTTGGCGTACATACGGTAGAGGTCGCCCGCGAAAATAGCGGCTTCGTCACCCCCCGCGCCGGCTCGTATTTCGAAGATGACGTCCTTGGCGTCCTCCGGGTCTTTGGGAATTAACAACATCTTGATCTGCTCTTCCATCTCCTCGCGCCGGGGTTCCAGCTCTTCCAGTTCTTGCTGCGCCATTTCACGAAGATCGCCGGACTCCTCCTTGATCATCTCCTTGGCCGTCTCGATGTTGCCCAGCAACTTCTTGTATGTTTCGTACACCTTCATCATCTCCTTGAGGTCGGCGTATTCCTTACTGATTTTTGTATACCGCTCCACGTCGGTGATCACTTCCGGATCCGCCATTTGTTCTTCCAAATAGTAGTATCTGTCCTGTATAGCTTCTAGTTTGTCGATCATTTTTTGTCGTTTTACACCAATTTCATATATAACTATTACTTCTTCCTTTCCGAGGCCTTGCGATTGATTCCTACTTAACGCATTCGCTCTTCGGAAATTCTCAGGATGAAATACCTTATGAAACTGTTTTATGTTTTTTTATGTTTATATGCAAAAATAGCATTAAGAAAAATAAGTTAAGACCTAAATGAGTTAAAAACCAAGGCCTTACTTGTTAAGAACACCATTAACCCACCGGACGGTTCCAACTGCCATTGCTATACTTCCTGTTCTAACGACTGCTGTGGATAGTTGTATTTCGAAGTAATGCAAGTTTGTGCAGGCGCTAAGCCGGTGACCGTTTGAGGAGCAACGAAATTACATTTATGTCATTGATCCTGAATATAGAAACAGCGACAGATATCTGCTCCATCGGCGTGGGAAAAAACGGGCGTTTACTTGCCAAAACGGAGAGTGATAAGCCGTATGAGCATGCTTCGCGGATCACATTGCTGATTGAGGCTTGTTGTCGCCAGGCCGGCGTTACTCTGCCGGAGCTGGATGCCATAGCTGTGAGCAGCGGCCCTGGTTCCTATACTTCTTTGCGGGTAGGCGCCTCCGTGGCAAAGGGCATTTGCTATACGCTCGATAAGCCCCTCATTGCGGTTAGTACGTTGCGATCACTGGCAATAGCTTCGCATCTGGACAGTGGTGATGGGTCTTTTCTGTACTGTCCGATGATTGACGCGCGCAGAATGGAGGTATACGCGGCTGTTTATAATCAGCATGGAGAAGAGATCGAATCGCCCGAAGCTCGTCTGATCGATGAAGCTTCATTTCAGGAATATCTCGAGCTAGGAAAAACCATGGTCTTTTCCGGAAATGGCGCGGCCAAGTGCCGGCCGGTCATACAGAGCGATCGCGCGATTTTTCGCGATGAGCTGCACTGCGACGCCGACCACCTGGCGCCACTGGCGGAAGAGGCTTACCGTAACGGTGATTTTGAAAATGTTGCTTACTTCACACCGTTTTACCTGAAACCGCCAAACATTACAAAGCCCAAGCGTGTATTGTAATAGGGCTTAGACATATTTCTATATTCGAGATATTTTATTATTTTTGCCTAGATATCGGATGATTACGCCTTAAAAATTGTTATTATAATAAAATAATGGTATGGTATTTGAAGTTTACTCTACACAACTAACATTCACTTAATTACTTTTGGAAAATACATAAATATGAGAAAGCAAAAAAATGAATCTGTAACGCTCAAGAAGGGAAAAGAAGATATCCAGCTGGACTATACGGAACTCCGTAAGGCCGTGCTGGTGCTAAGAGCGATTAACCACAAACTGCGTCAACGAATAATTGACCTGCTGGAAGAAAATGAAAGCATGACGGTCACTGATATCTATATCAAACTTCGTTTGGAGCAATCCGTTGCTTCTCAACACCTCGCTATTCTGAGAAGAGCCGGTGTTGTAAAAACGGAGCGTCAGGGCAAATTCATTCACTACTCGCTTAATAAAGACCGCCTTGAGCAGATTTCTCAGTTAGTTGACGACCTAGCCAGCTGACAAAATTAAGTCGACCTGCGTTTTTATCAAAATCTCATGCGAATAACCGATAGTTGGCTGTAAACCTACTGATTTACAGGTTCGTCGTGTATCGCACTTTGAAAAAAATAAATAAAAAACGCATATTTGCTTAGGTACATTCACCATTAAATAAACGTCTATGAGAAAGGCTAAAATTAGTATTAACAACGACAAGCTGCAACAGTCAGCAGAGATTCTGCGGGCTTTGGCACACCCCCTGCGAATGAAAATTTTAGAGTTTATTGACAGAAATGAAGCCATTAATGTCAATAAAATCTACAACACGCTCAACCTCGAGCAATCCATTACTTCCCAGCACCTTCGTATCCTGCGCCTTGCTGGCCTGGTGACGACGGAGCGCGATGGTAAATTCATTCACTATAGCATTGATTACGATAAGATGGGAAGCTCTGTTGAGGCTATCAAGCATTTCCTGGAAGTTTCAGGGAAGGCTAAAGAAAAGAAGAAGTAATTCATACCACAGTTTAAAAGAATGGAAAAAAGGGAGATGAGCATGCTGCTCATCTCCCTTTTTCCGTTTAACCCGGGCATGGAATTCAATTGGCCGGGTTACGTGGATATGGCTGGCACTTGTTACTCTTCGCCGGTAGTAGTACTAGGCGGGGTTTGAGAAAACTCGTCTTTAGCAACATCTGAAGAATCATCGGGCGCAGCCGTGCGGGGGTAAAACTCCTCCTGCTCATTTATCTGGGCTACTGCTGTGCCGGTTTCTGCTGCCGGCTGCTCTTCGGCAGAAGTGGTGAAAAAGCTGCGCTGAAATAGTAAAATATTAATCACCCCCAGTGATATTGAAAGATCGGCAATGTTAAAGATGGGTTTGAAAAAAAGGAAGGATTCTCCACCCCAGAAGGGCAGCCACTTGGGAAAGGTGCCGCTCAGAATGGGGAAATACAGCATATCTACGACCCGCCCGTGCAGGAAGCTTGCGTAGCCTCCTTCGGCAGGAAAGAGCGTTGCCAACCCGCCATGGTAAGAAGATTCGCTGAAGATCAGTCCGTAGAAGGCGCTGTCGATAATGTTGCCCAGGGCGCCGGCCAGAATTAAGGCAAAGCTGACGAGCAGGCCATAGGAGAGCTTGGAGCGTATCAGCTGCCGCAGATAGTAAATGAGGAAGCCTACGGCAAAAATGCGGAACAGGCTGAGGGTCAGTTTGCCATAACTACCTCCAAGTTCGATGCCAAAAGCCATGCCGGGATTTTCGACGAAATGAATAGTCGCCCAGTTCAGGCCGAAAAGATGAATCTCTTCATTGTACTCCATGTGGGTCTTCACCCAGATTTTCAGCACCTGATCTACGAGCAGCACACAGAGTATGATGAGTATTACTAATGTGGAGCGTTTCAACGGTTCGGTTGATTTTCGATTTTCTGTATCCCCAGGACACGAATAATTGTCATGCTTAATAACATCGTCCGGTACAAACTGGTTGACGATTTCCGCCGGGTTTGCCCAAAAATAAAAGTGGCTTCAAGCCGTTCGAAGTCCAAAAAATAATGATTACCCCGCGAGTGAAGCGATGTAATCATTATTTTTCGGCTTTTTTCCCGGGTTACTTCTTCCTGTTCTGCTTTGCCTCGATGCTTAGCGTAGCATGGGGCACTGCGCGCAGGCGCTCTTTGGAAATCAGTTTGCCCGTAATACGGCAAACACCATATGCCTTGTTCTGTATTCGGATCAGGGCATTTTCGAGGTGCTGGATATGCTTTTTTTGACGCGCTGCCATACCGGATAGCCGTTCATTTTCGGCAGTGCCGATGCCGTCGTCCAATCCTTTAATTTTGGAGTCCGGGTTATCAGCCATATCAGAGAGCTGCTTCTGGTAGAAATCCAATTGTTCCTTCGCTCTTTTCAGCTTTTTCTCAATCAGGTCTTTGAACTCTTCCAGTTCTTCGTCACTGTAACGGGTTTTTCTATCGATATCACTCATAAATAGTCAGGTTTTACTCGAATGGGATCCAGTATGCTGGTATCGCCAAATTTTTTATCACGACTAAACTTCGCCGCAAAATTAATAATTATTCGAGTCTGGGAAAATAATTACTATGTGAATTGCAAGACAAATATGCTTTGCTTTTATTTTGACTTTGGCTTCCTACTATAACAGCTGCCCAAAGAAATGATTCCCAAGGTGCGCTATTTTCCGGAGGTGCCGCTGTGGCCTTCGAGTTCAAAATCCAGAAATTCCTCTTCGGTATCAGCGTTCTCTATATCCTGCCATAGATCAGGTTCGTCGATCAGCTCCATGGAACCGAAAGCATTTTCCAGTGCGATTTGGATATCGCGTTTGCGCTGCTGGCTCCGTTCAAAATCGGCCTTGACCTGCCGTTTAGCTGTTTCAAAATCGTAATCTTCCATATCCCCGTAGATGACGTAGTGCAGGTTGAAGAATCCCTGTCGCTTTGCCGGTTTTGGGCTTAGGCTGGGGTCATAGGTCTTGAAGCGGTTCATCAGAACCTGTCCGGCATTGACTTTCAGGTTGTACCGGAACTGATTATTAAAATGATGCTCTCCGCTCACGGTCAGGTTGATTGCATTGCTCTGAATGAACATGACGGGAATAAAAAGTGTGCTGTTGCGTACTTCCAGGAAGTTTTTGATGTTGACGAACTGAATGTTCTCCAGATCTTTGATTTTCACAAAGGTAGAAAAGCTTTCCAGCAGCTGGAAATCCTGCAGCAGTCCCTCATTGATACCTATTCCGGCGAGAACGTGGAGCCGCTCGTCGAGAAAATTCCCCTGACTGTCCCAGAAGGCGTCGATCACCATTTTGGTGTTCAACCGGCCCTTTACATTTTCATTGGTGAGCACGTTCTGCCCGAAATTATTGGTCTGGCGGAAAAATGTTTCGACGTCGATCTGTTCACAGATCAGTTTGGCTTCCAGGCGGGGCTGCTGCTCGAAAAAGAGGCGGCCGTTGAGCTGAACGATACCCTCCATGGCATTGGTGCTGCCTCGTATGAGAAGTTCATTATTATCGAATTTCAGTTGGCCGCTGAATGCTTCTCCGTCTATCTTATGGTAATTGAAGCGGTCGACATGGGCATCAAAGGTGCCCTTTAAGTAGCTGCTCAGACGCTCGCGCGTTTCGATCTGAACGCTTTTGATAGAGTCGACTTCTTGTTGAGAACTGGCTTCTTCTTTTTTTTCTGCGTAGGGAGAGAGGGCCATCAGTTCGTCAATATCCAGTTCCTCGGCCTG
>Ga0102940_1000246_pt1 | contig 37602 bp, 39 predicted proteins | sample SalPonR2_C_D1_MG_FD_78215 | JGI IMG/M metagenome (GOLD analysis project Ga0102940, IMG submission 78215) | Salt pond soil microbial communities from South San Francisco under conditions of wetland restoration - Salt Pond MetaG R2_C_D1_MG | ecosystem: Environmental > Aquatic > Marine > Intertidal... | reverse complement strand
ATGGCGCTTGGTCCGTGCCGCGGCCGCGTCGCCACCCTGGACAGGCGGAAAAGCCCCTTCGCTATTCGATCAGCATCGACGTGACCCACGGCGCCAGCAGCCTGACCGCAACGGGCCTGCGCGGGTCCTTTCTATCCCTTGCCGTCACCGCTCGCGGTGGAGCGCAGGATACCCCCGGGGCGCCTCGACCTGCAGCGCCCGCGCAGCTTTGCCCCATTGCCAAAGCCCGCAAACCCGGACATATCGGGCGACATGACCGACCTGACCCATATCCGCAATTTCTCGATCGTGGCGCATATCGACCATGGGAAATCGACGCTGGCCGATCGCCTGATCCAGGCCACCAACACCGTGCCCGACCGCGACATGAAGGAGCAGCTGCTCGACGCCATGGATATCGAGCGCGAGCGCGGCATCACCATCAAGGCCAACACCGTGCGTATCGAGTATGACGCGCTGGACGGGCAGCATTATGTGCTCAATCTCATCGACACGCCCGGCCACGTGGATTTCGCCTACGAGGTCAGCCGGTCCATGCGCGCGGTCGAGGGGTCCTTGCTGGTGGTGGACTCCACGCAAGGGGTCGAGGCGCAGACGCTCGCCAATGTCTACCAGGCGATTGACGCGGATCACGAGCTGATCCCGGTGTTCAACAAGATCGACCTGCCCGCCAGCGATATCGACCGGGTCGCCGAACAGGTCGAGGACGTGATCGGTATCGACGCCAGCGGCGCGATCCCCGTCTCGGCCAAGTCGGGCGAGGGCATCCGCGACGTGCTGGAGGCGATCATCGCCCATCTGCCCCCGCCGGAGGGCACGCGCGACGCCCCCCTCAAGGCCATGTTGGTGGACAGCTGGTACGACCCCTACCTGGGCGTCATCGTTCTGGTACGCATCCGCGACGGGGTACTGAAAAGGGGCGACCGCATCCGCATGATGCAGAACGGTTCGGTCCACCAGGTGGACCGGATCGGCGTGTTCAAACCTTCGATGCAGACGGTGGATGAACTGGCCCCGGGCGAGATCGGCTTTCTGACCGCCTCGATCAAGCAGGTGCGCGACACCCGCGTGGGCGATACAATCACCCACGACAAGCACCCCTGCGACACGCCCTGGCCAGGGTTCAAGCCGGCGCAGCCGGTGGTGTTCTGCGGGCTGTTCCCGGTTGACAGCGCCCAGTTCAACGACCTGCGCGATGCCATCGACAAGCTGGCCCTCAACGATGCCTCGTTCAGCTATGAAATGGAGTCGTCCGCGGCGCTGGGCTTCGGCTTTCGCTGCGGCTTCCTGGGGCTTTTGCACCTCGAGGTCATTCGCGACCGGATCGAGCGCGAATACGATATCGAGCTGATCACCACCGCGCCCTCTGTCGTTTATCACGTCTACATGAAAGACGGGACGTGCGAAAAACTGCACAACCCCGCCGACATGCCCGACCTGACCCATGTCGCCCACGTGGAAGAGCCGCGCATCAAGGCCACGATCCTCGTGCCGGACGAATTCCTGGGCGACGTGCTCAAGCTCTGCCAGGATCGGCGCGGCATCCAGCTCGATCTCAGCCATGCCGGCAGCCGTGCCATGGTGGTCTACGACCTGCCGCTCAACGAGGTGGTGTTCGATTTCTACGATCGGCTGAAATCGGTGACCAAGGGCTATGCCAGTTTCGACTACCAGTTGACGGGTTACCGCGAGGACAACCTCGTCAAGATGCAGGTGCTGGTGAACGACGAGCCCGTGGATGCCCTGTCGATGATGGTTCATCGCGACCGGGCCGAAATGCGGGGCCGGGCCATGTGCGAGAAACTCAAGGACCTGATCCCGCGCCACATGTTCAAGATCCCGATCCAGGCGGCCATCGGCGGCAAGGTCATCGCCCGCGAGACGCTGAGCGCCATGCGCAAGGACGTGACGGCGAAATGCTACGGCGGCGACGCCTCGCGCAAGCGCAAGTTGCTGGACAAGCAGAAGGCCGGCAAGAAGAAGATGCGCCAGTTCGGGAAGGTGGATATCCCGCAGGAGGCGTTTATTTCCGCACTAAAAATGGACAGCTGAAGCTGGCCATTTTTAGGCGCGTGCGGGTATACGTTTGGCGCAGCCAAATGTGGCCGCACACGGTTGGGGCTGGATAAGATCGGCGTTGATGGTGGAGGGGTGATCCAGTTTTGGCGTGTACAAGGGCGGAACGGGTAGGTGATTGGCGCAGCCGATTGCGGGTCGTGTTCGTAATAGCTTCGCTCATCGAAGATTTAACCCCTACGAAAATTTTTGTTGCAATTACTTAAAAAGTGATATTCGCTATAATGAGATGGTTGCTGTCTCAGGCTTAAATGATACGAAAAAAGGGAAACTTTAATATGGTAAACCCATTCAATGGGGCGCCAGAGTTCTTTATAGAACTTCATTACAAAATCGACCAGTTAGGGCATAAGCGCAGCTGTTTAGACGACACAGGGTTCTCTTTGGGAAGATCGCAATGCGGCAAATGGTTCGTAACAAGCCCAATTTCTCAAGCAGCGTCAAAGTTTCTCTTGGCCAGGAATGTGACTGGTTTGAACGCTGACGGGTATAAAGGTGAAGAACCTGTCGATAATTATACAGGACAATTAATATTCACTTTGTCTGCGGCTGCTTTTGAGACGTATTGTCGACTTCGGGATAGCCCCTGGTTTGATGTCTATAGAGATATATTCACGATTGATGATGGAAAGCGGTTTCGCGCAAAGGCGCAAAGCCAAAATTTGGAAGCTAACTTCTACTCTCGCTTGATTGGAGCACAAAAGGACTGCCGATTGAAGTCGAAAATAAGGGAATTTGCGGACGGCGAAGATGAGAAAAATTTCTTCGCAGTTTGTGTTGGTTTTAGAAATGCTTTCGCCCATGGACGGTTAGGATCTCTTTCTGGTACCCTCGCGCTTTCGCACTGCGCTCGCGAGATCATACTTCAGGCAATTGAGCGTGATTGTGCAGGCAGAACAGATAGAGTTAGATAATGAGTTCTTTTCAGTTTTTGAAGTTTGGTCTAGTTGCGCTCCGCGCGAATAGCACCGCAGGTGCCGCGCGATCGCCAGACCGCTCCGACGGGCTGGCGATTTGGGGTCGCTGGCGCTTCGCTTAAGCGTCGTCCGGACTTGGCGGGCATAAAGCGCGCTGCCCCGACCTCGGGTCGCCATCCCGCGGTCTGGCCATCGCGCGGCACCTGCTGCCGGGGCGCTGTCGGCGATGGCGGCGTCTTGACCCAAATCAACGCCCCGACCCCCGACACATGCCACACTCCCCATACAAACACCCAAGGGAGTCTCACATGGGCCGTCTTGCCGCCATTCTGTTCTTCGTCATCGGCACCTCGCTGGCCGGGACCTTCATCATCGCCGGGCTGGTCATGGGCCTCGATACCGCCCGGCCGATCATCATTGCCGCCGCGCTGGGCTTTACCGTTGCCGTGCCCGTGTCGATCATGGTCGCCCGGGCGATCCTGAACCGGGGATGAGTCATTTGGCCAAGGCGCTTTTCGGCGTCATCGCCTCGACCCTTGCGGGCACCTGCGTGGTGGTCGCGCTGGTGGCGGGAATGACGGGGCTCTGGCCGCTGCTGGGCGCCGCGGCGACAGGGGGTATCGTGGCGCTTCCGGTCTCGGCACTGGTGGCGCGGGGGCTTGGGGGCTGAGGATCACAACCTGTTGAAATCCTCTTGGTCCGGTCGGCCTGCTGCATACCCTCGGTGCAAGAAAGGAGGCCAATCATGGATCGCCTGAAACTCATCCTGATGTTTTCCGCCCTTTTCCCGGTGTTGTCGGGGGGACTGGTCATCGCCGTAATGTCGCTGGGCTACTACACGTGGCCCGCCATCCTTGGCGCTTTCGCGGTCGGGCTACTGTCGGCCTGGCCGGCCTCGCACTACGTCTCGCGCCGCATCAAGCGCAACGACCCGGCCTTTGACCACACGCGCGAAAAGGACAGGGACCTGATCCCCGACCCCGACGCGCAAGAGGTCTGATCACGCCAGAAACGCGCGCAGCGTGGCTTCGAAGTCGCGGGGGTTCTCGGCATGCAGCCAATGCCCCGCATCGGGGATCCTGGCAAACCGTGCCTGCGGGAAAGACGCCTTGATCGTTTCGCGGTGTTCGCGCCGGACGTAATCCGACCGACCACCAGAAAGGAACAGGGCGGGGCCGTCGAACCGGCCCGACACCTCGGGCCAGCCGATGATCCTGTCCATCTCGCGGTCGAGCACGTCCAGGTTCAGTTTCCAGCGCGCCTCGGCCACGTCCAGCGACTGGAGCAGGAAGGATTTGACCTCGTCATCCGCGTCCAGTAACGGCGCCGCCTCGGATCGCCGGGTCACGCCGGACAGATCGACCGCTTTCATGGCGGCGATGTTGTGTGACTGGCTGTGCCCGTAAGCGACCGGGGCGATATCGGCGACCACCAGGCGACGCACCAGGTCGGGCCGGGTCAGCGCCAGCATCATCGCCGCCTTGCCCCCCATGGAGTGCCCGACCACGTCTGCGGGGCCGTCCAGCAGGCCCGCCAGATCGTCGGCCATGTCTTCATAGGAATGGCTGTCGAACCATGGGCTGTCGCCATGATTGCGCATGTCCGGGCAGAGCACGTGGAAGGTGTCCGCCAGGCGCTTGCCGATCACGCCCCAGTTTCGGCCCGACCCGAACAGCCCGTGAGCGATAAGCACCTGTGGCCGCCCCGGCTCGCCATGTTCTATCACGTTCAGCATGGGCAATGGCTTAGCCCCGTGGTCGCAGAATTGAAAGCCCCCGGGCGGGGCGATATGAAGGCATGATGGATCAGGATCTGGACCGGATGGAGGCGGAGTTGACCCGCCTCATGCACGCGCGATTGGGTCTTCGCGGCGCCTCGTTGGACGTGCTGACACGGCGGGCCGGGCGGTCGCTACCGCGCGCGGTGCGCCGGGACCTGGCCAGCATCCTGCGCGCGCGCGCGCTGTCGGCTCATCCCCGGCTGGTCCCGATGGTCGATGGACCGGCGCTGCGGGCCGCGGCTGCACGCGTTGCTGGGCACCTGCGCGGCATCGACCCCAAGGCGCAGCGCTTCGATCGGCTGCTGGGCCTTGCGGGGGTGCTTGTCTTCAACCTGGTGGTGGTGGCGCTCGGGGTTCTGGCGGTGCTGGCCTGGCGCGGGTTCCTCTAGCCCCCCGTGTCCAGCCAGAGCGTCACCGGCCCGTCATTGAGCAGCGACACCTTCATGTCGGCGCCGAACCGCCCGGTTTCCACCGGCACGCCAAGCCCTGCAAGAGCCTTTGCGAAGTGCAGATACAGTCGCTCGCCGTCCTGCGGACTGGCGGCCATGGAGAATCCGGGGCGGTTGCCTCGGTTGGTATCGGCGGCCAGTGTGAACTGGCTGACGACAAGCGCCGAGCCGCCTACATCGAGCACCGATCGGTTCATGCGCCCGGCCTCGTCCTTGAAGATGCGCAGTCTGGATATCCTGGTCGCCAGCTTGCCGGACAGGTCAGCCGTATCGTCCCGCATGGCACAGACGAGGACCAACAGGCCCGGACCGCACTGGCCGATCCGGACGCCGTCGACATCCACGGCGGCTTCGGAAACGCGCTGAACCACGGCCCTCACAGTTCGGCCCTCGTAGGCGGGTTGGCCCCGGCGCGGGCCACTGTCACGGCGGCGGCCTGCGCGCCGAGCGTCAGGGCGGCCCGAAGCGGGGTCTCGTCCAGCGCGGTCAGTGCCGGTTTGGTCAGCGCCCCGGCGTCGTCCAGCGCGGCCAGCAACCCCGCGTTGAAGGTGTCGCCAGCCCCGACCGTATCGACGACTTGCGCCTGCGGGGCCGGCACGAAGACGGCGCCCGTGGCGGTATGGCCTGTCACGCCCCGGGCCCCCTCGGTGATGCAGACCAGACGGGTGCGCTCCGACAGAAGCCCGCGCGCCTGGGTGGCGAGGTCGCCCGCGCCGCGCAGCCAGACCAGATCCTCGTCGGACAGCTTGACGATGTCGGCGGCGCGCAGCATCCGCTCGATCCGCGCGCGGTAGGCCGCTTCGTCGCGGATGAAACCGGGGCGGATGTTCGGATCGAGCATGGTCACGCGGGTTTCCCCCTGTGCCAGCATCAGGTCCTCGTAGACCTGGCCGCAGCCATTGCCGACCAGGGATATCCCGCCGAAGAAAAGGGCGTTTGCCGTCACGTCGGGCAGGTGTTCGGGCCGTAGGGATCGCAACGCCGAGTTCTCGTCGTAGAAGGCATAGGTGGCCTGGCCCGCGACCAGCCGGACAAAGGCGAGGGTGCAGGGCGCGTCGAGCCGGGGCGACGGTCCGGCGTCCACCCCGCTCTCGGCCAAGCGGTCGCGTAGCAGGTCGCCCAGGAAATCCGATGACATCCCGCAGAAAAACTGCGTCTGCGCCTCCAGCCTCCCCAGTGCCACGGCGGTGTTGAAGACAGCGCCACCGGCATGGGGGGCGAAGGCCTCCTCGCCCATGGTGGACTGCCGGGGCAGCATGTCGATCAGGGCTTCGCCGCAGCAGAGGATCATGTGTTCACCCGGATGTTAGCGCCAACATAACGTGGCTGTTCGTAAACAGGACCAGGCGGGCCCCGGTCAAGCGCAAACCCGCCCCTATATCTGCCCCTGGCCAAGGGCCACCGCGTAACCGACGGCCCCGGCAACAAGCAGCCCCAGGACCACCGCAACCGCGATCTTGATGGCGGACCATGGCCGTTCCCCCTGCACCCTTCCGGTGCGCCCGTTGACGACAAAACGATAGGTTTCTCCTCGATAGGAGTAGGCAGCCAGCCAGACGGGCAGCAGGACATGCTTGAAGGTCAGCCTGCCGATATCGGTATCCATGTCGCGGATACGCTGGGCATCGCCGCCGATGTCGAACTTGACGTCACGCCGGATTACCCGGTCCATTTTCTCGCGCGCTTCGCCGAACGCTTCCTCCAGTTCCACCTGGTAGCCCTCGGCGCGAAACCCGGCCAGGTAGTCGGGGCGATAGGGCTCCAGGTCCGACAGGTCCCAGGGTTCGAGCGCATCGGTGTACCGGCGCGGCAGCGAGTGCGAGGCCAGCACAAGCACGTCGTCGAAGAACCGTGCGACCTGCCCGGAAACGCTGCGCCAGCGGCTCTTGCGCACGCGCACCTGCTTGCTTTTGCCGTCCCGCACGACGGTGCGCGTCTCGTAATAGTGGGTGCCGCGCTGGCCGCGGTAGCGGGTCGTGGTATCGGCGTCGAAGGTCCAGTAGGGCACGTAGATACCCTGCATCCGGCGGCCCTTGCGGGCATAGGTCTTCAGGCCGTTCGGCGCGAACCAAAGCCGGCCCAGCCAATCTGTCATGGCCGCGTGGGCGGTGCTTTCCTCGAGCGCGAAGGGCAGCAGGCCCTTCGGCTTGATATGGCGGTGCGTGCCGGTATCGGTGACCACCGGCGTCGCGCAGAAGGGGCATTCGGCGGCATGGATATCGCTGTCGAACTCGGTCTGGGCGCCGCAGTTGGGACAGGACATGACCCGGGTTTCCTCGATCTCGGCGGCGTCAAGGCTGCCGCTGACCGCGCTGCGGAAGTCCAGTTCACGCGGGGTCGTGGCGGGGGCCGTGCCGTCCAGGGCTTCGGCCGCGCCGCAATGGTCGCAGACCAAGCGCCCGCCGCCCGGATCGAAGCGCAGGTCGCCGCCGCACTGGTCGCAGGGAAAGCGATGTTCGTCGCCCTTGGCGGGCGCGGCGGGGGGCGGGGTCTCGCGCATGAGGAATGATTACCAAGCGCCCTGCCGCATTGCCACATGGAAAAGCGCTAGAGAAAGCGATGCAGGACCTTCGGCGCCATGATCCGCAGGGCGTTGTCGCGCAGTTTCACGTGCCGCCAGATGTGAAAGCCTGCGTGGATCGTCGCCAATCCGCCCAGGGTGTAGAACTCGATGATGTGCAATGTGCCTACGATCTCGTTGGCGCGCTCCATGTCCATGGGCGGGGCGATGGGCAGCCAGCCTCCTGCCTTGAGCAGCCGATGCGATGTCAGCCCCAGAAGAAACCCACCCACCGGCACCAGGAACAGCCCGATGAGCAGCGCCCGGTGCAGGATGCGATGGAACAGGCGCAGGCGGGGCGACAGCTTGGGACCCGGTCGCCCGGCCAGCCCGCGCAGGAAAAAGTCCAGCGACCAGATCAGCGCCAGCGTGACGAAGACCAGCGCGATGTCGGAATTGATTGCCGCGCCCCTGGGCCCGAAGACCTCGCGCACGAAATCCGGTGTCGCGATCATGAACCAGAAGGTGAGCGGGATCATCAGGGCATGCAACGCCTTGAGGCAGGTTCGCCGCGTCGGACGGCGCGAGCGCAGCCGGGATATGCGGGGCAGGGCGACCATATCATGAATAACGGCAAGACGCCGTGGAAAGTTTCAGATCGCCCTTGGCCGCCGTCAGCCGGGCGGCGGGGGTGGCGGGGGCATGACGGTGAAAAGCTGGGCCAGTTCTGCCACGTCCTCGGCGCGCATCCAGCCGTCCTGGCCCGGGGTCCAGACATGGCTGTCGCGGCGCAGGTCGCCGGACTGGGCCATCTTGCCCATGGCCGCCTTGGAAAAGGGTCCGCTGGTCTGTCCGTTCTCGGCAATGTGCCAGACGTGTTCCACCGGCGGCGGAGGCGGGGCGACCGGGGCGCCGGCGGCCTGTTGGCCCCCGCCCGGGCGTCCCCATGGCCCACCCATCTGCTGGCCCATGGCCATGCCCAGCCCTGCGCCCATCCCGGCGCCCATTGCGCCCGACGCCTCACCGCCCTGGCGCAGGGCCTCGGCGGCGGCGTATTTCATGTGCGCGTCCAGGTCGCCGCTCAGACCGCGGCTGGTACGGGTGTCCAGCGCCTTTTCGACAGCCGGTGGCAGGCTGATGTTCTCGATGTAGAACTCCGGGATGGTGATCCCGTATTGCGCCACTGTCTCGGCGATGGCCCCGGCCACCAGCTTGCCCAGGTCGGCGGTATTGGCAGCCATGTCCAGCACCGGGATGCCGCTGGCCGCGATCACGCGGCTGAATTCCTGCACGATGATGTTGCGCAGCTGGAAGCCGATTTCGTCCATGGTGAATTCGCCGTCCGTGCCGACGATCTCGGACATGAACCGCGCGGGGTCTGCGACCTTGACCGTATAGGTGCCGAAGGCGCGAATGCGGGTGGGGCCGAATTCCGGATCGCGCAGCATGATCGGGTTCTTGGTGCCCCACTTGAGGTCCGTGAAGCGCGTCGTGTTGACGAAGTAGATCTCGGACTTGAAGGGCGACTTGAAGCCGTGGTCCCAGTGCTGGAGCGACGTCATCACCGGCATGTTGTTGGTCTCGAGCATGTAGAGGCCGGGGGTGAAGACATCCGCCATCTGCCCCTCGTGCACGAAGACCGCCGCCTGCCCCTCGCGCACGGTCAGCTTGGCGCCGTACTTGATCTCGTGACCCTCGCGCTCGAATCGCCAGACCATCGTGTCACGGCGGTCGTCCGTCCAGTGGATGACGTCGATGAATTCCCCGGTCAGAAAGTCGAAGATGCCCATGTCCCTGTGTCCTTTCGTGTCAGGCGGGGCCACCCATCACATCGCGCGCAATCTCGCGGGCGATGGGGGCGGCTTCGGCGGCGGTCATGCCGGCCTTCAGTCGGTCGTCGTAGAGCATCTTGAGCAGAAGCTCGTCGTGATAGGTCAGCAGGCCGAATTCCTCGTCGTCGTTGAAGATCGAGGGGCGCGCCTGCGGGCTGTCGTTGGCCAGGCCCAGCCCCTGGGCGATCTCCTCGTGGATGCAGGCGAGGCGCATCAAGTCGGGGTGCTCGCCCCGGATCAGCGCGACCGCCCGGCCGTAGCCGGGCCCGTCGGGCGCTGAACTGGCCAGCACAAGGCAGAAGGTTTCGCGCGGCAGGTCGGTGACGGCGCGCATGGTGCTGTCCGTGATGCCGGGCAGCAACCGGCGAAGGCGGACGGGCAAGCCCGCCCGGTCGTCTTCGTTGAGGAACAGGACATGGAAATTCGGGTTCTGTCCGGTGACCGATATATCCAGCCCCGAGACCTCGGACAGCCGCGCGACGTAGTCGCTCACGGCGTCACGGTCCGCTTCGCGCTGGGCCGGCGGGATCGTCTTGCCGAATTCCACCGTCAGCCGGACAGGGGTTTCCCAGCGCCGCAGGCGGCTGACATTGGCCTGGGCGCGCAACTCGCTGCCGGTATCGATATACTCGTTGAACAGGGCAATGCGCACGAAGTTGCGCGCCAGTATCGTGTCGGTGAACTGTGTCTCTGGCCCGCCTCCGTCGGTGCGCAGCAGCCCCTGCGCCACCAGGTTGTTCTGGATGCGCTGGTAGTGCCGACGCAGGGCCTCGCTCTCGGGCGAAAGGTCGGGCGGTGCGGGCCGCTGTGACGCGGTCTCTGATGCCGGGCCAGTGTTGCCCTGCGTGCCGACATAGGCGTCGCAGCCCGTCAGCAGCAGAGCGACAAGGCCCGCCGACAGTGTCTTTGCCGTCCCTTGAAAGGCCACGCGATCAGGCCCCGGCCGCGGCCGAACGGTCCGTCGCGTCACCGGGGGTCTGGCCGGCGCTGGCGGCGGCCAGGGTAGATTTCAGCTCGGACTCCATCGTCTGCAACTCTTTCTCGGCCGCGGCACGGCGGCGCTTGCCTTCGTCGGCGATCTGCAGGCTTTCCTCGATGGTGCCGATCAGGTCGGCGTTGGCCTGCTTGACAGCCTCGATGTCGAAGATGCCGCGTTCCATTTCCTCCCGGATGGTCTTGTTGGCGCTGCGCAGGTTTTCCGCGTTGGCGGTCAACAACTCGTTGGTAAGGTCGTTGGCCTCGTGCACCGCCGCGGCGGCCTCGGATGACCGCTGTATCGTCACGGCCTGGGCAAGCTGGGTTTCCCACAGGGGAACGGTGTTGATGAGCGTCGAGTTGATCTTGGTGACCAGCGACTTGTCGTTTTCCTGCACCAGCCTGATCGAGGGCAGCGACTGCATGGTCACCTGCCGCGTCAGCTTGAGGTCGTGCACCCGGCGCTCCAGGTCGTCACGGGCGGCGCGCAGATCACGCAGTTCCTGCGCCTTGAGAACACCGGCCTCCTCGGGGGCGGCCTCGGCCTCCTTTGCCTTGGCGGGGATATCCGTCTCGTCCAGCGCCTTGAGCTTCGCCTCGCCGGCCGAGATGTAGAGTGCAAGTTCGTCGTAGAAGGCCAGCGTCTTCTCGTAGAGCCGGTCAAGGCTCTCGATATCCTTTAGGAGGACGTGTTCGTGCTTGAGCAGGTCATCGGTCACCCGGTCGATCTGGCCCTGCACGTCCTCGAAGCGGGCCGCGAACTTGGCCGCCGGGGCCGCGCGGCCCAGCAGCTTTTCCCACCACGACCTGTCGCGGCGCACGTCCAGTTCGCTGACGTTGAAGCCGCGGATGGTGGTCACGATCTCGCGCAGACTATCGCCGGCAGGGCCCACGTCCTTGTTGCGCACGCCTTGCAACATGGACTGCGATATCTCCTGCAACTCGGCCTGGCTGGCCGACCCGAAGGAGATGATCGAGTTGGTGTCGGTCATGTCCAGTTCCGCCATGCGCTTGTTGATCTCGGCGGCGGTGGGCTTGTCGGCCTTGTCGGCCGGCACGATCTCGGCGCTGGGGTCGGGCAGGACGACGGCGGAGACCTTCTCCACCTCTGCCAGGGCGGCCTGTGCTTTCTGCATGGTCTCGGCTGTTCTCTCAGACATTTCAATTATCCCCAATGGAAACGGACTTCATAGCCCTTCACGCTGCAAACGATCGCGCAGCACCTTGATCTCGACGTCCATGTCGCTGCGGTCGTCCAGCAGCATCTTCTCGGTTCTGGCGGCGAAATTCTCTTCCAGGTCGCTCAGCAACGCCTCGAAGTCGGCGCGGGCCGCGGCATCGCCGCTGCGCGCGTAAAGCTCGGCGAACTTGGCGGTCGCGTCTCGCGCGCCCATCAGGTAGACGCCGAGGAACTTGCGGGCGCCGGTCAGGTCCCGGGGGTCCTGTTCAACGGTGCGGATCATGCGCCGGGCCGTGGTCTGGAACTGCATCACGCGGCCTTCCAGGCGGCGGTCCTTTAACCTGGCAACATGGTTCCGCATGGCTTCCAGATAGGCCTCGGCCTCGTCCACGACGCGGGCCACGCGGTCCTGCTGGAACGTGTCGATGCCCTCGACGTGCTTGTCGCGCAGCGGGTCCGGCCCAAAGGCGGCGACGTGCAGCCCGCCCGCGGCCAGCGCGAAGAGCGCGCAAGCCAGCAGCCCGTCGCCATTGGCATAAGCGGCAATGCCGATCCCGAAGCCGGTCAGCACCGCGCCGAGAATCTTGCGCGGCAGGGCGGGCCGGCGCGCCACCCGCCGCGCGTCAAATGCGGCATGGGCGCGCAGCCCGTCGCGGGTCAGCCAGGCGGCCAGCGTCAGGACCGCTGCCCCGGCCAGGCCCAGCACCAGCCCCGTCGCCCCCTCGTTGAGCGAGGTGAACGCCAGGACGATCCCCGGCACGAAAAGCACATTGGCCCGCGCACCCGCGGCATCGACCTGCCGGTCCTCATGCAGGACGGGATCGCGCGGTGCATCCGATGCCCCGCCGGGGCTGTGTTGTCCGCCATAACGCCGGGCCATCGTCAAAGCCCCCCGAGCCAGCCGGTCGCGACGCCGAACATGAGGACGATCAGCAGCGCATAGGCCACGTTCTTGATAGTGTCAGGCAACCGGCGGCCTCCATCTTGTGGCACCGCGCGCGGCGCCACCGCTTGCAGCGGGGCCAGCAGGCGCGCCATGATGCCGGCGATCAGCACCAGTGTCGCTACCGCGGCAAGGATGAGGATCAGTCGCGCCATCGTGCTCCACGTGTCGTATCCTTGACAAGATAGGCGAATGAAAGCCCGGTTGCGAGGGGTGCCCGATCCGCCGCAAGCAGCCCTGACAACAAGGATGCACAGCCGGCCCCGTGCGGCAAGGGTCAATCGGGTCGGGTTTTCCCCGCCCTTGACCGCCTTGCCGCGGGCCTGCGACGGCGCTGCGGCTGCTTCTCGGCCTCCAGCCCCAGCTGGTCGCGCACAACGCGGGGGCGCAACTCCTCTACCGCGCCGGGCTTTAGGCTGCCCAGCTGGAATGGCCCGTAGCTGACCCGGATCAGCCGGTTCACGGTCAGGCCGATGGCCTCCATGGCGCGGCGGATCTCGCGGTTCTTGCCCTCGCGGATCGACACGGTCAGCCAGGCATTGGCGCCCTGCGTGCGGTCCAGCGTGATGGTCATGGGCTGATAGTGCAGGCCGTCAACGGTGATGCCCGCGCGCAGCTTGTCCAGCGCGGCCTCTTCGGGCGCGCCCTTGACCCTCACGCGGTAGCGGCGCTGCCACCCGGTGCTGGGCAGCTCCATGCGGCGCTTGATCTCGCCGTCGTTGGTCAGCAGCAGAAGCCCTTCGGAATTCAGGTCCAGCCGGCCCACGCTCATTACCCGCGGCATGTCATCGGGCAGGGTGTCGAAGACCGTCTCGCGGCCGTGCTCGTCGCGGGCGCTGGTCACCAGGCCCGCAGGTTTGTGATAGAGCCAGACGCGCGGGGGTTCCGGTTCCGAGACCGGCTTGCCATCCACGGTCAATTTGTCCTGGCCCGTCACGTTCAGCGCCGGGCTGTCGATGCGCTTGCCATTCACGGCGACACGACCCGCCGCGATCATGCGCTCGGCCTCGCGGCGCGAGGCGATCCCGGCGCGCGAAAGAACCTTGGCGATACGGTCGCCGGGTTGGGAAACGGGCTTTGACATGGTCAGGGGCTTAGTGGCCCGTTGCCCGTCGTGCAATCGCCTGGCCGTCATCTTGGCAAAAAACGCATGTTTCGCCCTTGCCAAGCCGCCCCCGCCAGCCGATCTAAGGACATGACCTTTCGCAGCCATATGGACGCCGCCCTGGACGAGGCCCGCGCCGCTGCCGCACGCGGCGAGGTCCCGGTGGGTGCAGTGGTCGCTCAGGCAGGTGAGGTGCTGGCACGGGCCGGCAACCGCACCCGCGAAGGCAACGATCCCACTGCCCATGCCGAGGTGCTGGCGATCCGGGCGGCCTGCGAGGCGCTCGGCACGGAACGGCTGACCGGCTACGATCTCTACGTGACGCTGGAACCCTGCCCGATGTGCGCGGCGGCGATTTCCTTCGCCCGGATCGGGCGGCTCTACTACGGCGCGGCCGATCCCAAGTCCGGCGGCGTGGCGCATGGCGCTCGGGTTTTCGAGCACCCGCAATGCCACCACACCCCCGAGGTGTACGACGGTATCGGCGCCGAGGCGGCAGAGCGGTTGCTCAAGGATTTCTTTGCGGCCCGGCGCGACGAAAACGAATAGGCCCGGGCCCGACCGTTGACCGCGCCATCGGCTAGATGGTGATCGGCTCCAGCACCTGCGGCTCCACAAGGCGTGTGCCCTCGGGCAGCCGTGCGCGCAGCGGTTCGGCATCCTGGGCCAGCAGCGGGAAGGTCTTGTAATGGCAGGGGATCACGATCTTGAAGTCGAAATAGCGGTTGGCCGCATAGGCTGCGCCTTCCATGTCCATGGTGAAATGCCCGCCCGCGCAGAGGATACCGATATCCGGCGCGTAGCGATCCGCGATGACCTCCATGTCGGCCATAACGTCGGTGTCGCCACTGACATAAATCGAATGCCCCTCGCCGCGGATGATGAATCCTGCCGGGTCACCCGCGTATTGCAACCCCTCGCCGGTGAAGTCGAAAGAGGAGGAATGCACGGCATGGGTCATGGTGACGCTGACCCCGTCGAGGTCGAGCGTGCCGCCCTTGCCAAACCCCATGACCTCGACATCGTCTTTTCCGTCCCAGAGCTGGGCGATCTCGTGGATGCAGAGTACCGGGATACCCTGGTCTCGCGCGATCGCCAGCGTGGTCGACGCGTGGTCGCCGTGGCCGTGGGTCAGGCAGATATGCGTCGCGCCCTTGGTCGCCTCGGCGGCGCGATCCTCGGGAAAGCCGGGGTTGCCCGCCAGCCACGGGTCGATCAGCAGCACCTTGCCGCCGATCTCGATGCGAAAGCCGCTGTGGCCAAGCCAGGTGATCTTCATGACACTCTCTCTTGGTTTGTTGCCGGGGCGAGGGTAACACGGATTGGCGGACAAACCAGACGGGGCACGGCGGATGAACCTGGCCGAACAGATCGACGGCTATTGCGAGCGTCTGGATTTCAGCTTCTGGGCCGAACCGGTGAACGCGGTGACGAACCTGGCCTTCATCGTGGCCGCGGTGATCATGTGGCGGCGCAGCGCCGGTGTGCCCCTGGCCCGCGCGCTGGCGGCGGTGCTTTTCGCCATCGGAATCGGCAGTTTTCTGTTCCACACGCTGGCGACGGTCTGGGCGGCCATGACCGACACCGTGCCGATCCTGGGCTTCATCCTGCTCTATCTCTTTGCCGTGCACCGTGACGTGCTTGGCTGGCCCGGCTGGGCGGCGGGGCTGGCGACAGCCGGGTTCCTTCCCTATGCGGCCGGGATCACGTTCCTGTTAAGCGACGTGCCCTTCTTCGCGGTCTCGTCCTTCTACTGGACCGTCCCGATCCTGCTGGTGATCTATGGCGCCGTGTTGCGCCGTCGTTTCCCGGTGCTGGTGCGCGGTTTCGCGGTCGGGGCGGCGATCCTGACCCTGTCGATCACCGCGCGCAGCCTGGACGAGACGCTTTGCGCGGCCTTCCCCGTGGGCACGCATCTGTTCTGGCATCTTCTCAATGCCGTGATGCTGGGCTGGATGATCGAGATATACCGCCGCCACATGCTTGAAGGCCGCGCGGCGGGACGCTAAAGCGGGCCGCAACGCAACAAGGGAGTGCGCCCCCATGTCCATCGACACGGAAACCGCCCGCAAGGTGGCCCATCTCGCCCGGATCAGGGTCGAGGAGGAGGAACTGCCCGCCCTGGCCGGAGAATTCAACGCCATCCTGGGTTTCATCGAGCAGCTCCAGGAAGTCGATGTCGAGGGCGTGGAGCCGATGACATCCGTCACGCCGCAACGGCTCAAGCGGCGCGAGGACGTGGTGACCGATGGCGACCAGCAGGACAAGGTGCTGGCCAATGCCCCCGATGCCCGCGAGGGCTTCTTTGCCGTGCCGAAGGTGGTTGAGTGATGAGCGAGCTGAGCAGACTGAAAATCTCCGAGGCCCGCGATGCGCTGCGCAAGGGCGAGGTCACCAGCGTCGAGTTGACCGAGGCCTGCCTGGCCGAAATCGAGGGCGGGGGCGCGCTGAACGCCTTTGTCCACGACACGCCCGACCTGGCGCTGGAACAGGCCAAGGCGGCCGATACGCGCAAGAATGGGGGCAGCCTCAATGGTATCCCGCTGGGCATCAAGGACCTGTTCTGCACCAAGGGTGTTGCCAGCCAGGCAGCCTCGAAGATACTCGACGGGTTCCGCCCCGAATACGAGAGCACGGTCAGCCAGAACCTGCTGGACGCCGGTGCGGTCATGCTGGGCAAGCTGAACATGGACGAATTCGCCATGGGCTCGTCGAACGAGACCAGCATATACGGCGACGCGGTGAACCCATGGAAGGTGGACGACCGCGCATTGACGCCGGGCGGGTCCTCGGGCGGGTCGGCCGCCGCCGTGGCCGCCGACCTGTGTCTTGGCGCGACCGGCACAGATACCGGCGGGTCGATCCGCCAGCCCGCAGCCTTTACCGGCATAACCGGCATCAAGCCGACTTACGGGCGCTGCTCGCGCTGGGGAATCGTGGCTTTCGCGTCCTCGCTCGACCAGGCCGGGCCGATGACCAAGGATGTGCGCGACGCGGCCATCATGCTTCAGGCCATGTGCGGCCATGACCCCAAGGACAGCACCTCCGCCGACCTGCCCGTGCCGGATTTCGAGGCCATGCTGACCGGCGACATCAAGGGCAAGACCATCGGCATCCCGCGCGAATATCACATGGAGGGCATGCCTGACGAGATCGAGGCGCTCTGGGCCGAGGGCCGCAGGATGCTGCAGGATGCCGGCGCCCGGCTGGTCGATATCAGCCTGCCGCATACGAAATACGCGTTGCCCACCTATTACGTGATCGCACCGGCCGAGGCGTCGTCGAACCTGGCCCGCTATGACGGGGTGCGCTTCGGCCACCGCGCCAAGCTGGGGCAGGGCGACGGTATCACCGAAATGTATGAAAAGACCCGTGCCGAGGGGTTCGGACAAGAGGTCAAGCGCCGCGTCATGGTCGGCACCTATGTTCTCTCGGCGGGGTTCTACGACGCTTACTACAACCGCGCCCGCAAGGTGCGCGCCCTGATCAAGCGCGATTTCGAGGAGGCCTTTGCCCAGGGCGTTGACGCGATCCTGACCCCGGCCACGCCGTCGGCGGCCTTCGGGCTGGGCGAGATGGCCGAGGCGGACCCGGTCGCGATGTATCTTAACGATGTGTTCACCGTCACGGTGAACCTGGCCGGCTTGCCGGGCATCAGCGTGCCCGCGGGGCTGAATTCGCGGGGCCTGCCGCTGGGTCTGCAACTGATCGGGCGCCCGTGGGAAGAGGGCGATCTGCTGAATACCGCCTACGCGCTGGAACAGGCGGCCGGTTTCGTGGCCAAACCCGGCCGGTGGTGGTAGGAACGGTGGCCCGGGACGGCCTGGTGGAAAGGCGTATGGCAGTATGGCAATGACAACCGGCAGGACTCTTGCGGTAGGGGCGGCGCTGATCGCGCTTGTCGGCTGCACCCCACAGATTCCCGACAGCGGGCGCGGTGTCGGGTTTTCCGACTTCAACCAGTATGAACTGGAACGCGCCCGGCGCGAAGCCGCCCTGCGCGGCGAGGCGCGCGCCGAGGCGGCGATGCCCGACGACGGCGATGCCAACGCGGAGATATCCACGACAGAGCTGGCCGATGCAGGCATCGGCGGGTCCGCAGGAGCGGCGCCGAGCGACACCCCGGTGCAGGACGGGTCGGCCGCGCCCGACGCCAGTGACCTGGCCGCCAACCCCGGGATTTCGGACGAACAGGATTTCGAGGCCGTGGCCGCGCGCGAGACCATCGAGAGCGATGCCGAACGTCGCGAACGCCAGGCCGCCGCCTACGAGGTGGTCGAGCCAACGGCCCTGCCCCAGCGCCCGAGCAACGGCGGCCCCAATATCGTGCAGTTTGCGCTGGACGCGCCCAACGACAAGGGCGAGCCGATCTATTCCAGGGCCGGGCTGTTCAGCGAAAGCCGCTTTCAGCGCAACTGCGCGCGCTACAACACGCCCGACGATGCTCAGCGCGATTTCCTGGCCGGCGGTGGGCCCGCGCGCGACCGGTTGGGTCTCGACCCGGACGGCGACGGATTTGCCTGTGGCTGGGACCCGACGCCGTTCCGTACCCTGGCGGGCGGCAACTGACGGCGCAGGTGGCGCTCTCTCCGAATTTCGGGGACCGGCGCGGCGCGGCGCGCCCCCAGCTGGTGGTCCTGCACTACACGGCGATGGCGGACAGCGGCGCGGCGCGGGCCTGGCTTTGTAATCCGGACTCGCAGGTTTCGGCGCATTACCTCGTTTCCGAGGCGGGAACGGTCGAGGCCCTGGTGCCGGAGGACAAGCGCGCCTGGCATGCCGGCGCCGGGGCCTGGGGCGACATCGAAGACGTGAATTCCCATTCCATCGGGATCGAACTGGCCAATCCGGGCACCGCGCCCTTTGCCGCGGCCCAGATGGACGCGCTGGAGGTTTTGCTTGCCGGGATCATGGCCCGTTGGGCCATCCCGCCCGAAGGCGTGATCGGCCACTCCGACTGTGCCCCCGGGCGCAAGATCGATCCCGGTCCGCGCTTCGACTGGACCCGGCTCGCGCGCTCTGGACTGGCGATGTCAACCCCGCCCGTACTCGCACCGGCCGCCCTTGACGAAGGTCGCTTCCGCCGCGACCTGCACAGGATCGGCTACACCGCGCAGGCGGGGACCGAGGCGCAACTGGCCGCCTTTCGCCTGCGCCATCGCCTGGGGCATGGCGGCCCGTTGGACGGGGTGGACTGCGCCCTGGCCGCCCAGCTTGCCGGTGGCTTTCCCGTTGACCCGGGACTGGCCAATGCATAAATCGACCGGGCGCGGAGGGCCGGATGGCCGGGGGCGGGCGTCAGCCCGTTCCAGGAAAGTCCGGACTCCATCAAGGCACGGTGCCGGGTAACGCCCGGGCGGGGCCGGTGGAATCACCGGCGTTGACGGAAAGCGCCACAGAAAACAGACCGCCGCGCCTGACGCGGCAAGGGTGAAAAGGTGGGGTAAGAGCCCACCACGGGGATGGCAACATCGCCGGTATGGCAAGCCCCACCGGGAGCAATGCCGAATAGGGATCTCGCCGCGGGTCCGGTGCCGTCAGGCATACCGCCGCAAGGGCCGCCTTGGCCCCGGGGATCCGGGTTGGCAGCTAGAGGGCATCGGCAACGGTGCCCCCAGAGGAATGGTCATCGAACCGGGGCGACCCGGGGAACAGAATCCGGCTTACAGGTCCTTCGCGCCCGTTCAAACGCACGCACGTGCGTTTGAACGCCTGCGCAGGGGCGGTTGGCGTCGGCCTGCTGTCCGTCGCATCCGGTGGTCATGCCGGGCCCGGGACGGGACGGCGTCCTGCCTCGGGTCCCGCCTTGGCCGCACGTCGCGACAAGGCCGGCCGCGCCTATTTCCCTTCCGCCTTGGCCACGTTCATCTTCACCGCCCGGAAGGCATCCGGCGTGACCGAAATCGAGTCGATCCCGTAGCCGACCAGCAGCGCGGCGAATTCGGGGTCGTTCGAGGGGGCCTGCCCGCAGAACCCGACCTTGGCACCGACCGCATGGGCGCGGGTGATGACCTGTTCGATCATCCATTGCACCGCCGGGTCGCGTTCGCGGAAGACATGGGCGAGGTTCTCGTTGTCACGGTCCACGCCAAGGGTCAGTTGGGTCAGGTCGTTGGACCCGATCGAGAAACCATCGAAGCGCTTGGCGAATTCCTCGGCCAGGATCACGTTGGCGGGGATCTCGCACATCACGTAGACCTGCAGGCCGTCCTTGCCACGCTCCAGTCCGTTCTCGGCCATGACTTCCAGAACGCGGTCGGCCTCTTCGGGCGACCGGCAGAAGGGAATCATCATGATGATGTTGTCAAAGCCCTTGATGCCGCGCGCCTTGGCGATGGCCTCGCATTCCAGCGCGAAACCGTCCTTGTAGCCCTCCGAGTAGTAACGCGAGGCCCCGCGCCAGCCGATCATGGGGTTCTCCTCGTCCGGCTCGAACCCCGATCCACCCAGAAGCGCGGCGTATTCGTTGGTCTTGAAATCCGACATGCGCACGATGACCGGGTCGGGGTAGTGGACAGCGGCGATACGGGACAGGCCGGTGGCCAGCTGATCGACGAAATAGGCGGGTTTGTCGGGATAGGCCGCGGTCAGGGTCTCGATCTCTTCGCGCGTGGCCTCGTCCGTGACCTGGTCGAAGCGGGTCAGCGCCAGGGGGTGCACCTTGATCGCGTTGTTGACCACGAATTCCATCCGGGCGAGCCCGACTCCATCGGCCGGAAGGCGCCACCAGCGAGACCCGGCCGAGGGGTTGGCCATGTTGAACATCACCTTTGTCCTGGTATCGGGCAGCTGGCCCAGGTCGATCTCCTCGACATGGAAACTGGCACGGCCGTCGTAAACATAGCCATCCTCGCCTTCGGCGCAGGATACCGTGACCACCTGTTCGTCATGCAGCACATGGGTGGCATCGCCCGTGCCCACGATGGCCGGCAGGCCCAGTTCGCGGCTGACGATCGCGGCATGGCTGGTGCGCCCCCCGTGGTCTGTGATGATGGCGCTGGCACGCTTCATGATCGGCACCCAATCGGGATCGGTCGTGCCGGTGACAAGGATCGCTCCGTCGACGAAATTCTCGATGTCGGCGGCGCTTTCGATCAGGCAGGCCTGGCCGCTGGCGATGGCGCCGCCAACGGACAGGCCCGTGGTCAGCACCGGACCCTTGTCGGCGATCTCGTAGGACTTGAGCGCACCCGCGCCGGCACGGCTCTGGACAGTTTCGGGCCGGGCCTGGACGATGAACAATTCGCCAGTGTCGCCATCGCGCGCCCACTCCATGTCCATGGGGCATTCGTAGTGATCCTCGATAGTGGCAGCCATGCGGGCCAGCTCCACCGTCTCGGCCTCGGACAGGACGAATTTCCCGCGTTCGGCCTTCGAGGTTTTCACGTTCTTGACCGCCTTGCCGTCCCCGGCGTAGATCATCTTGATCTCTTTTGCACCAAGGCTGCGTTCGACGATGGGCATCAGGTCCGGGTTCGAAAGGTGGGGTTTGTAGACCATGTATTCATCGGGCGTGACCGCGCCCTGCACGACGTTTTCACCCAAGCCCCAGGCGGCGTTGATCAGCACGACCTTGTCGAAGCCGCTTTCGGTGTCCAGCGAGAACATCACCCCCGACCCGCCGGTATCCGCGCGCACCATCTGCTGCACCCCGATCGAAAGCGCCACCTCCATGTGGTCAAAGCCCTGAACGGTCCGGTAGCTGATTGCCCGGTCGGTGAAGAGCGAGGCATAACAGCGCTTGCAGGCCGCCAGGAGCGCCGCCTCGCCCTCGACGTTGAGGAAGGTTTCCTGCTGGCCCGCGAAAGAGGCATCCGGAAGGTCTTCGGCGGTGGCCGAAGACCGGACCGCGACCGAGGGAGAGTCCTGCCCGGTGCGGCTTGCCATCTCGACATAGGCCGCGCGGATGTCCTCCAGCACCTCCGCTGGCCAGTCGCCGCCCACGATCATGGCGCGGACGCGGGTGCCGGCCTCGGCCAGGGTGATCTTGTGGGCGGTCAGCGCCTCCATCTCGGCGGCGATGCGCGCGCCAAGGTCGTTGTGGTCGATATAGGCGCGGTAGGCGTCGGAGGTGGTGGCAAAGCCCCCCGGCACGGCAATGCCGCGCCCGCCCAGTTCCTGTACCATTTCCCCAAGCGAGGAGTTCTTTCCCCCCACCTTGGCCACGTCTCCGCGGCGCAGATGTTCGAACCAGATCACGTTGTCGGCCATGCCGTCCTCCTGTCGCGTTTCGAGGGGACCATGCCGGGTGACGCCGGGCCGCGCCTTGATTCAGGTCATGGGCCCGGACGGGGCGGAGCGGGGCCTGATTCCGCCCGCATTGGCGGTTGACTCGCACCGCAAAGCCGGTAGAAGGCGGGCTTCAGACGAATTCACGCGCGGCCCAGCGGCCCGCGGATCAGGAGACGTAAAAATGGCGAAGCCGACCACCATCAAGATCCGCCTGAACTCCACCGCGGGGACCGGGCATTTCTACGTGACCAAGAAGAACGCCCGCACCATGACCGAAAAGATGGTCGTGCGGAAATATGATCCGGTCGCGCGCAAGCATGTCGAGTACAAGGAAGGCAAGATCAAGTAACCGATCTTCGCATATCCGCACCGACAGGGCCGCGCCGCAAGAGCGCGGCCTTTTTCGTTTGAGGCCCCGATTTCCAGCCCCCCGTTTCAAGGAGGCAATCATGACGCATCTCACGCTTGAGCGGCTCGCCGACGGGCGGCAATACCATTTCCGCCCGGCCGGGACGCGCAACGGTCGCCCGATCTACCGCGACGCGAAGGCTCGCGATCTGGTCATCTTCTGGGATCCGCAGCGGGGCTGGGCTTTCCGCGATCCTGCCAGGGGTGCTCTGGTGGGGGCGGGCGGGACTGCGGACCTGCCTCCCGAGGGGCTTTGGACAGGGTCCGGACCCTCACAAGTTACCCTCTACCGTCTGATGCGCCGGGGCTGACGGGCTCACCCCCGGCGCGATGCGCCCGAGACCCAGACGTCGCGCACCGCGCGGTCGTCGCCCATCATGATGGTGGGAAAAAGCGCCTCCCAGATGTCCTCGGCCCTATCGCTGCGCTGGGCGATGGCCGGCGTCGAGGCCAGGTCCAGCACGCAGAGATCCGCATGGGCGCCGGGCGCCAGCGTGCCGATCTGCCCGCCCATGTGCAGCGCGCGGGCCGAGCCTTCGGTCGCCAGCCAGAGCAGCTGCGCCGGGTGCAGCGGGGTGCCACGCAGCTGGCCGATCTCGTAGGCCGCCGCCATGGTGCGCAGCATGGAAAAACTGGACCCGCCGCCGGTGTCGGTGGCCAGACCAACCGGTATCCCGCGCGCCTTCATCCCGGCCATGTCGAAAAGCCCCGATCCGATGAAGGTGTTCGAGGTCGGGCAATGCACGACTGCCGCGCCGACCTCGGCCAGCCTGTCGATCTCGCGCGGCTCCAGGTGGATGGCATGGCCATAAAGTCCCCGTTCCCCCAGCAGCCCGTGCCGTTCATAGGTTTCCAGGTAGTCGCGCGCCTGCGGGAACAGGCCGCGCACCCACGCGATCTCGTCGGTCTGTTCGCTCAGGTGCGTCTGCATCAGGCAATCGGGGTGCTCGGCCCAGAGCGCGCCCAGGGCCGCCAGCTGATCCGGTGTCGAGGTGGGCGAGAACCGCGGCGTGATGGCATAGGCCGCGCGTCCCCGTCCGTGCCATGTCTCAATCAGGGCTTTGCTGTCATCAAAGGCCGACCGGGGCGTATCGCGCAGCCCCTCTGGCGCGTTGCGGTCCATGCAGGTCTTGCCCGCGACAACGCCCATGCCGCGCGCCTCGGCCGCCTCGAAAAAGGCTGTCACGCTTTCGGAGTGGATGGTGCAGAAACTGGCCAGTGTCGTGGTGCCATGCGCCAGCGCAAGATCCAGCGTCAGATCGGCTTGGGTGCGCGCATAGCTCGCCTCGCCGAACCGCATTTCCTCGGGGAAGGTATAGCTGTTCAGCCAGTCGATCAGCCGCTTGCCCCAACTGGCGATGATCCCCGTCTGGGGGTAGTGCATATGCGCATCGACAAAGCCCGGCAGGATCAGCGCCTCGCCGTAGTCGGTCACCTGCGCGCGCGGGTGGGCGCGGCGCAGCGCATCGGCCTCGCCCGTGGCGGCAATGCGCCCGTCGCGCAAGACGATGCCGCCGCGCGTGCTGTGCCGGCTCGCCGCCTGCCAGCCCCGCGCAAAGGGGTCGTCCATGAAGGTTAGCACCTGGCCCAGAAGCAGCTTTTCGTCCATGCGCCGCAAATTAGACAGCCCCCGGGGCCGGGTCCATCGCTTTCCGGCGACACACAGCTTTCGGTTTTGGACGAAACCGGGGCGCATCCGGCCTTGAGAGCGGGCCGGCTTTCTCTATGCTCCGGCTAGGGCAACAGGGGGCGCAATGTCTGACACGGCAGAGACCATCGAGGGCGAGAAGGACCAGCTGACCGACCGCATCGTCGCGATGATCCTGGACGCCGTGGAAGCGCGCGACACCACCGCGCTCGACGAGATACTCTCGCCGCTGCATGCCGCCGACATTGCCGACTTGCTGGAACAGATCGACGATCGCGACCGCAGGGACCTGCTGCGGCTCTGGTCTCACGGGGTGGATGGCGATGTGCTGTCGGAACTCGACGAGGCGCTGCGCGAGGATGTCATCGCTGCGCTGCCCGCCGATGCCTTGGCCTTTGCCGTGCGCGACCTGGAATCCGATGACGTGGTCGACCTGGTCGAGGACATGGACAGCGACCGGCAGGAAGCGGTGCTGGACGCGCTCGAAGCGCCCGACCGGGTCGCCGTGGAAACCGCGCTCAGCTACCCCGAGGAATCCGCCGGCCGCCTGATGCAGGTGGAGGTCGTGCGCGCCCCGGTCCACTGGACCGTGGGCGAGACCATCGACTACCTGCGCAGTCACGACGACCTGCCGGGACAATTCTACCATGTCGTGCTGGTGGACCCGCGAATGAAGCCCGAGGGCTATGTCGCCCTGGGCCGGTTGCTGGGCGCGCCGCGCGCCGCCAGGCTGACCGACCTGACCGAGGGCAGCTTCCGCACCTTCCGCGTCGACCAGGACGAAGAGGACGTGGCTTATGCCTTCAACCAGTACCACCTGATCTCGGCTCCCGTCGTTGATGCCGATGACCGGTTGGTGGGCATCATCACCATCGATGATGCCATGGCCGTGCTCGACGAGGAACACGAAGAGGACATCCTGCGGCTGGCCGGCGTGGGCGAGGGCAGCCTGGCCGACCGCGTGATCGCGACGACCCGGCGGCGGCTGCCCTGGCTGGCGGTCAATCTCGTGACCGCGATCCTGGCGTCGCTTGTCATCGCGCTCTTCGAGGATGTCATCGCGGGGCTGGTGGCGCTGGCCGTGCTTATGCCCATCGTCGCCTCGATGGGGGGCAACGCGGGCACGCAATCGCTGACCGTGGCGGTGCGCGCCATCGCCACCAAGGACCTGACCGGCGCCAACGTGCTGCGCGTCATCCGGCGGGAAATGCTGGTGGGCGTGGTGAACGGGATGATCTTCGCAGTGGTCATGGGAGGGATCGGCTGGGCCTGGTTCGGTGAACCCCTGCTGGGGGCGGTCATCGCCATCGCAATGGTCATCAACCTGGTGGTGGCGGGGCTGGCGGGCACGGTGGTGCCCATCGCGCTGGACCGGCTGGGCATAGATCCGGCCCTCGCCTCGGGGGCCTTCGTCACGACCGTGACGGACGTGGTGGGCTTTTTCGCCTTCCTCGGCCTGGCTGCGGTGGTCCTGCTATGACCGGTCCGGATCGCAAGGCCGCGGCGCGCAAGGTCGCCTTCGCGGCGCGCAAGCAGGCCCATGACGAAGGCGTCGGCACTGCGGCGCACCTCGCGGCCGTGCTGGAGCACCACCGCGGCGTGCCGCTTGCGGGCTACATGGCCATGCGCACCGAAATCGACCCGACCCCGGCCATGGAGGAGGCGGCGGACCATGGTCCCGTCTGCGTTCCGGTGATCATGGGCAAGGGGCAACCTCTGAGATTCCGCCAATGGTCGCCAGGCTGCCGGATGATCGCGGGCGAATTCGGTGCGCAGATACCGGAAACCGGCGCCTGGATCGAACCCGAGATCCTCATCGTGCCGCTGGTCGCCTTTTCACGGCAGGGCGGGCGGCTGGGCTACGGCGGCGGCTTCTACGACCGCACGCTGGAAGGCCTGCGCGCGAAACGACCCACCCTGGGCATCGGCTTCGCCTATGCCGCCCAGGAACTGCCCGACCTGCCACTCGACCCCACCGACCAGCCGCTCGACATGATCGTGACCGAACAAGGGGTTATCACCCCGCAACCGGCGTGGAAGAGGACGACATGGTGAACCCGCGTGTTGCAGCCCCTTCTTTTGAAAACCCTTGCCTCTGCCGCTCAGGCTTGGTCTTAAGACGCGCATGAGACTTCTTTTCCTGGGCGATGTCATGGGCCGGGCCGGGCGCCGGGCGATCACAGAAACCCTTCCGGGGCTGCGCGAGCGGCTGCGCCTCGATTTCGTCGTGGTCAACGGCGAGAACGCCTCCAACGGCATGGGCCTGACCGGCGATCATGCGAAGCTGCTTCTCGACGCGGGCGCGGATGCGATTACCCTCGGCGACCATGCCTTCGACCAGAAGGACATGCTGCAAGCCTGCGAGGCCGAGCCGCGCATTCTCCGCCCGCTGAACTATGCCAAGGCCGCGCCGGGCCGGGGCGCGCGGGTCTTCGACGTGCCGGGCGGGCGCAGGATCCTCGTCGCGCAGGTCCTGGGCCAGGTCTTCATGAAACGCGCCTTCGCCGACCCTTTCTCGGCGGTGGAAACGGTGCTCAAGACCCACCCGCTGGGTGGCATGGTCAATGCCTCGCTCATCGACATGCATTGCGAGGCGACCTCGGAAAAGATGGCCATGGGCCATTTCTGCGACGGCCGCGCCAGCGTCGTTGTCGGCACCCATACCCATGTACCCACCGCCGATGCGACGATCCTGCCGCAGGGCACCGCCTACCAGACCGACGCGGGCATGTGCGGCGATTACGACAGCGTCATCGGCATGCAGAAAGAGGAACCCCTGCGCCGTTTCATTACCGGCATGCCCAAGTCCCGGTTCGAACCCGCCAGTGGCACGGCCACCCTGTCCGGCCTCTACGTGGAAACAGACGACCGTACCGGCAAGGCAACGCGGGTCGACCACTTTCGCGAGGGCGGGCGGTTGTCGCCGGCCGGTCCCTCGTGAACAGGTTGCCCCGGCCTGGCACGACGCAGCCGACGGGGTGCGTCGGTCTGGCCCCTTCCTGTGGTGTGGACAAAGCGGTTGAAGCCTTGCCCGCGGGCGGAAAAGCTGGCCCGGCAACGGGTGTGGGGCAAAGATGATCGACTTGCTGGACCTTGGCCGGAACGCCGATGCCGTTCTGACCCTGGCCGTCGTGCTGGGGATGTTCCTGGCCTTCATGCGCGAAAGCTACCCGACCGAGGTCGTGGCGATCGCCGGGGTCGCGCTGATGCTGGTCGCGGGCGTATTGCCCTATGATGCCGGGCTGGCGGTGCTGTCCAATCCCGCGCCATGGACAATCGCGGCGATGTTCCTGGTCATGGGCGCACTGGTGCGGACCGGGTCCCTCGATGCGCTGACCACCCTGGCCGACCAGCGGGTCCGCACCAATCCGCGCCTGACCATGGTGATGGTCTTTGCCTTCGTTCTCCTGGCCAGCGCCATCATGAACAACACCCCTGTCGTTGTGGTGATGATCCCGGTCTTCGTGCAACTGGCCCGCACTCTGGGGCTGTCGGCCTCCAAGCTGCTGATCCCGCTGTCCTATGCCGCGATCATGGGCGGTACGCTGACGCTGATCGGCACCTCCACCAACCTGCTGGTCGACGGCGTGGCCCGCACGCAGGGCCTCGCCCCCTTCAGCATCTTCGAGGTCACGCCGGTCGCGCTGGTGGTGGTGGGTTGGGGACTGGTCTACCTGACCCTGATCGCCCCGCGGCTGTTGCCGGACCGCGACAGCATGGCGAACCTGCTGTCCGACCGGTCCAAGATGCGCTTCTTCACCGAGGCCGTGATTCCCCCCGACAGCAACCTGATCGGACGCGACGTGCTGGGCGTGCAACTGTTCAAGCGCGAGGGCGTGCGGCTGATCGACGTGATCCGCGGCGATACGTCCTTGCGGCGCGACCTGCAGGGGGTCGACCTGCGGGTGGGCGACCGCGTGGTCCTGCGCACCGCCATGACGGAATTGCTCAGCCTGCAGCGCAACAGGTCCCTGCGCCGGGTCGATCAGGTCAGCGCGGTGGAAACCCAGACGGTCGAGACCCTGATTACGCCGGGCTGCAAGATGGTGGGCCGTCGGCTGGGGGCACTGCGCCTGCGCCGCCGCTACGGCGTCTACGTGCTGGCGGTGCATCGCCGCAGCCAGAACATCGGCCGGCAGCTGGACGACCTGACGGTGCGCGTGGGCGACACGCTGCTGCTGGAGGGGGCGCCCGAGGATATCAAGCGGCTGGCCGACGACCAGGACCTGGTCGATGTCTCCACCCCATCGGCCAAGGAATTCCGCCGCGGCCATGCCCCCATCGCCGTGGGCGCATTGCTGGCCATTGTCGCGCTGGCGGCAACGGGTGTGGCACCGATCCTGCCCCTGGCGGTGGTGGCCGTGGCGGTGGTTCTCGTCACCGGTTGCATCGACGCCGAGGAAGCCTTCTCCTTCGTCGAGGGGCGGCTGCTTGCCCTGATCTTCGCCATGCTGGCCATCGGTGCGGCGCTCCAGACCTCGGGTGCGGTGGAACTGATCGTCAATGCCATTGCGCCGACGCTGCAAACCCTGCCGCCCTTCATGGTTGTCTGGACGGTCTACCTTCTGACCAGCGTGCTGACCGAGCTGGTGTCGAACAACGCGGTTGCGGTTGTCGTGACCCCCATCGCCATCGGGTTGGGCCAGGCCATGGGGATCGACCCGCGCGGACTGGTGGTGGCGGTGATGATCGCCGCCTCGGCCAGTTTCGCCACGCCCATCGGGTACCAGACCAACACGCTGGTCTATGGCCCCGGAGGCTACAAGTTCACCGACTTCCTGAGGGTCGGTATCCCGCTGAACATTACCGTCGGCCTGCTGGCCTCGGCGGTCATTCCATGGGTGTTCCCATTATGACCACGCCGGGGATGTCGAACTATTTGCGCGGGTTCCTGATCACCCTTTTCGGGGTGCTGGTCATTTCGCCCGATACGCTGCTGATCCGGCTGATCGAGGCCGATCATTGGACCCAGCTGTTCTGGCGCGGCACGCTCAGCGGGCTGGCGGTGCTTGTCGGGGTTGCCGTGGTGACGCGCGGGCGCGGGTTGCGGCCACTCATTCGGCCGACGCGGGCGGATCTGCTGATGGCGGTGGTCTATGGCTCGGGCAATATCGCCTTCGTCTACTCGGCCACGCACACGCTTGTCGCCAACACCCTGTTCCTGCTGGCGACCTCTCCCATCTTCGCGGCCCTGATCGCGCGCTTCGTGCTGAAAGAGGCCGTAGGCCTGCGCACGGTGCTGACGATCGCGGCCACGCTGGTCGGGATTGCCGTGATCGCGAGCGGATCGCTGGGCGCGGGCGGCGGCCAGATCAGCGGGGATATCGCCGCACTCTGGTCGGCGTTCGCGATCGCCGTGACCTTTTCCATCGCGCGGTTCCAGAAGGGCCGGTCGATGGTGCCGGCAATGGGGGCGGGGGCGCTATTGGCGGGACTGACGGCCGCTGCGCTTGCCGAGACCGTGTTGGTGCCCGCTGGCGACCGGATCTGGATGGGGCTGATGGGACTCTGGGTGGTGCCGGTGGCCTTTGCCTGCCTGACGACCGGGCCGCGCTATCTGCCGGCAGCCGATGTCGGTCTCTTGATGCTGCTGGAGGCGGTATTCGGCCCGCTTCTGGTCTGGTGGGTGCTGGGCGAGGATCCCGGCCCCCGCACGCTGCTGGGCGGGGCCATCGTGCTGGGCGCCATGGTTGCCAGCAACCTATGGCTGCTGGCGCGCGGACAGCGCGACAGGCGCCTTGCCAGACGCGCCTAGCCGTAGCGCGCGACGAAATTGCGCAGGATGCGTTCGGGCACGGTCACATCGGCCGCGCGACACATGGCGATCAGGTCGTCGGCGGTTTCGGGTGGGAAATAGCCGCGGTTCTTGTAGATACGAATGCGGGTTTCGAAGACATCGGAATCCGCCTCGGGGTGGAACTGCGTGGCATAGACGTTTTCGCCATGGCGGATCATCTGGAACGGGCAGGGGCCGCTTTCCAAGAGGTGCACGGCCCCCTCGGGCAGGTGCTGGACCGCCTCCTTGTGGCCGACGAAGGTGTCGAAGACCTCTGGCAGCCCGTCAAGCAGCGGGTCATCTCCCACGACCCGGCAGGTCACGGCGCCCACGGGTTCGCCATATCTGGCTTTCGACACCTCTGCGCCGAGGTGGTGCGCCAGGATGCCGATGCCGTAGCAGCAGCCCATGAAGGGAATGTCGCGGTCGGTGATCTCGGGCATCAGCGACAGGCAGGCCGCCTCGATATGCGCTTCGACGGGCGACTTGTCGGCGGGTGCGTCGCTGACGCAGCCCGGCCCGCCGCCCACGATCACGCCGGCATGGTCGGACAGGTCCAGATCCTCGGGCAGGTCGTCCCGGTCCAGCCGGACGCGGCGCGTCCTGTCGGGGCTCAGCCCGCCCTTGCGCAGGATCGCGGCGAACTCGTCATCGCTCGCCTCGGACTCGGGGCGCAATTGCAGGATCAGGAAGGGCTTGGTCATGTGTCAAAGCGGCCAGAAGGTCAGGATGGCCGGGATAGACACCGCCACGATCAGGATTTCAAGGGGCAGACCCATGCGCCAGTAATCCCCGAACCTGTAGCCGCCGGGGCCAAGGATCAGCGTGTTGTTCTTGTGTCCGATGGGCGTGAGGAAGGCCGAGGAGGCCGCCACCGCCACCGCCATCAGGAACGGGTCGGACGAGACATCGAGCGTGCGCGCCATCTCGATCCCGATCGGCGCGGCGACGATTGTGGTGGCCGTGTTGTTGAGCACGTCCGACAGGGTCATGGTGACCACCATCAGAACCGTCAGGATGGCCCAGGCCGGCAGGGCGCCGGTCAACCCGGTCAGGGCACCGGCGATCAGCTCGGTCCCGCCGGACTGTTCCAGGGCACCACCCAGCGGGATCATCGACCCGAGCAGGACCACCACCGGCCATTCGACATGGTCGTAGATCTCGGACAGTGGCAGGATGCGGGCCAGGGCATAGACCGTCACGACGATTCCCAGCGCCACGGGCAGGTAGACCAGCCCGAAAGAGGCCGCCGCCACTGCCGCGGCAAAGGTGCCGATGGCCAGCCACATCTTGCTGTCGGCCGTTACCGAGATTCCGCGGTCGGCCAGCGGCAGGCAGCCCAGCCAGTCGGCGACATCCGTGGCCCGGGCCGACGGCGCCAGCAGCAGCAGGATGTCGCCCGGCTGGACCATGGTCTTGCGCATCTGGGTCTTGATGGCGCGCCCCTTGCGCGACATGCCCAGCAGCACGGTCTGATGCCGCCAGAGCAGACCGACCGCCTGCGCGGTCTTGCCGGCGATGCGCGCGCCCTCGGGCACCACGACCTCGATCAGGGCCAGCCCGTCGCCCTCGGCCTCCAGCTTGTCGGCGTTGTCCTTGGTGGTGAACTTCAGCGACAGGGCGCTGCGAAACTCGTCCAGCGGCCCGGGCGCGGCCTCCAGCACCAGGATGTCGTCGCCGCGCAGCACCGCGTTGGACGCGGCGCCATACCGCCGCTCGCCGTTGCGGATCAGGCCCAGGATGGCCACGTCGTTCTTCTCGGCGGTCTCGTACAGCTCGCCCAGGCGTTGGCCGATCAGCTTGCTGTCGGTGGGCACGATGAGTTCGGCCAGGTAATCGGCATAGCTGTCGGCGACGGCCCCGGCGGTGGCCGCGTCCTGTGCCGGGATCAGCCGCCAGCCGATCAGCGCCACGAAGGCCAGCCCCGCCAGCGCCGTGACCGCGCCCACGGGGGCGAAATCGAACATGGCAAAGGGCGCGCCCAGGCTGTCCTCGCGGATCGAGGCGATGATGATGTTGGGGGGTGTGCCGATCAGCGTGGCCATACCACCCAGGATCGTGGCGAAGCTCAGCGGCATCAGTGACATGCCCGGGCTACGCCCCGCCTTGCGTGCGGTCTGGATGTCGACCGGCATCAGCAGCGCCAGCGCGGCCACGTTGTTCATGAAGGCCGACAGGACCCCGCCGATCCCCCCCATGATGGTGATATGCGCGCCAAGGCTGCGCGTGCTGTCGATCATTGTCCGGGTGATCAGGTAGACCGCGCCCGAGCGCACCAGCCCTGCGGAGACGATCAACACCAGCGCGACGATGATCGTGGCCGGGTGGCCGAAGCCGGAAAAGGCCGCCTCCACCTCCACCAGCCCGCCGGCCACGGCCGCCATCAGCGCTGCGAAGGCCACGATGTCATAGCGGATGCGCCCCCAGAGAAGCAGCGCGAAGATCAGCCCGAACAGGGCGAACAGAAGGGCCTGGTCCGTCGTCATGCCCGAACCCTATTGCGGCGATGCGCGGTCGGCAATCGCCTGTCGCGCCCTCTTCAAACGAAGGGGGCGACGGTTTCCTCTGGTCGGGGGGCGGCCAGGGCCACGGCCTCTTCGAGGTCGACGGACTTGTTGAGAAGCGCCCGGCCGATCACCGTGCCCGCGACCTGCGGGACGTACTTCAGGCGGCTGATGTCGTCGAGCGTGCGCACCGTGCCGCGGGCGATCACGGGCGTGCGCGACGCCTCGGCCACCCTGGTGATGAGCGAGACCGAGGCCTCGGTCTCCTCGATGTCAGCGTCGATGTCGGTGACCACGATGGCGGCGAGCGCGTCGTTCTCGAACCAGCCCAGCACGTCGAGCGGATCGAAGGCGGTGGTGTCGCGCCAGCCCCCGGACATGACCTTGCCCTGGTAGACATCCAGTGCCAGCACGATCTGGTCGGGATAGGCCAGCGCGGCCTCTTTCACCAGGTCGGGGGTCACCAGCGCGGTCTGACCGATGACGACGCGGGCCACCCCGGCCTCGACCCACTGGGTGATGCGATCCATCGTGCGCATGCCGCCCCCCAGTTGCACCGACCCGGGCACGGTACGGATGATCTGCTCGATCAGCGCGGTGTTGTCCGTCTCGGCGCGGGCCACGGCGTCGAAATCGGTGACATGGACCCAGCCGGCTTTCTCGGTGAAATCCCGCGCGACCTCGACGGGATCGAGATGCCATATCTCCGGGGCGTCCAGGCCGCCCCGGCGCAGCGAGACGCAGCGTCCGCCCTGCAATTCCAGTGTCGGGTAGATCTGCATGGGGTCCTCCCTCCCGTTGGCGTAAACGTCAGATGGAAAGTCTAACCGCGCGTGGCGGTCCATGATAGGTCGAAAGCGGCATCCCGCCGCCCGCGACCGCTCGGATTCCTGCACAGGGCCGTGCGGATCGGCGCGCGCCATTGCCCAGCGCCCCGCGCTTGGGTATGACAGCCGCCATACGCCAAACACCTCAGGGGAGTATCATGGCCGGCCATTCCAAATGGGCAAACATCCAGCACCGCAAGGGGCGTCAGGACGCCGCGCGGTCCAAGCTCTTCTCCAAGCTCGCCAAGGAGATCACCGTCGCCGCCAAGATGGGCGATCCCGACCCCGAGAAGAACCCGCGCCTGCGCCTGGCCGTCAAGGAGGCCAAGACGCAGTCCGTGCCCAAGGACGTGATCGACCGCGCGATCAAGAAATCCCAGGGCGGCGATGCCGAGGACTACGAGGAAATCCGCTACGAAGGCTATGCCTCGGGCGGGGTGGCCGTGATCGTCGAGGCGATGACCGACAACCGCAACCGCACCGCCTCGACCGTGCGGTCGACCTTTTCCAAGCACGGCGGCAACCTTGGCGAGACCGGCTCGGTCGGCTTCATGTTCGATCGCAAGGGCCAGATCATGTATCCGCCCGAGGCGGGCGATGCCGACACGGTGATGATGGCCGCGATCGAGGCCGGGGCCGAGGATTGCGAGAGTGCCGAGGACGGCCATGTCATCATCTGCGCCGACACCGATCTCAACGACGTGTCAAACGCGCTGGAGGACCAGCTGGGAGAGGCCAGTTCGACCAAGCTGGTCTGGCGGCCACAGACGACCGCGCCGGTTGACCTCGAAGGGTTGCAGAAGGTGATGAAACTGGTCGAGGCGCTGGAGGACGATGACGATGTCCAGAACGTGACCACGAATTTCGAGGCCCCAGACGAGGTGATGGAGGCCTACGCGGCGGAGTAAGGCCGGGCCGCGACCGAATTGCGAGGCCCGCCCGCCGATCCGGCGCGCGGGCCTCGCCGTTTATCGGGCATATCGGCGCCATGGCACGCACCCGGGTGGGGTGAAGAATATCGCGCGACAGGCTACGGTTTGTACGGCTTGCCTTCCCGCACGCCGTGGGCGAAAGAGACGGCCATGTTCGGCGCGTTCACTACCGGCTTTGGGCTGGGCTTTTCCCTGATCCTCGCCATTGGGGCACAGAACGCCTTTGTTCTGCGCCAGGGGCTGCGGCGCGAACATGTCTTGCCCATCGTCCTGACCTGCGCGGTGTCGGACGCGATCCTGATCAGCGTGGGCGTCTTCGGCTTTGCGGCCCTGACCGAGTGGCTGCCGGGGCTCGCCCCTGTCATGCGCTGGCTCGGCGCGGCCTTCCTGCTGGTCTACGGCGCGTTGAGTTTCCGGCGCGCCTGGGCGGGGGGCGAGGCCCTGGACCCGGCCAATGGCACGGCAATCAGCCTGCGGGCGGCGCTTGTCTTCTGCCTGGCCATCACCTGGGGCAACCCGCATGTCTACCTTGATACCGTCGTGCTGATCGGCGCGGTGGCGGCGCGCCATGCGGACCAGGCGTGGGCCTTCTGGGCTGGGGCGGTGGCGGCCTCTTTCGCCTTTTTCTTCTCGCTGGGGTACGGTGCGCGGTTGCTGGCCCCGCTGATGACGCGGCCCCGGGCCTGGCAGGTGCTGGACCTGGGGATCGGTTGCGTCATGTGGGCCATCGCGCTGAGCCTTGTTCTGGGGCACTAGGCGCCGATGCCAACTGGCGCGCGGTTCCTGGTTGTCCGGCCGCCACCGGGCCGGGACGCGTTGACCGCTGCAGGCCGTGTGTTTCCGGGGTGAAAAGACCGTCAAGGGAGATGCCGAAAGCAGAGCGGACAGAGCCCTCTTGCGACCCCTGCCAAACTCGGATCATCTGGCACGATGCCACAGCAGCACCGCCCCCTTGCCGGAATATTCTGGATGGTCGTCGCCGGCCTGAACTTCGTCGCGGTGACCGCGATGGTCAAACACGTGGGCGATGCCATCCCGGCGGCGCAGTCGGCGTTTCTGCGTTACCTGCTCGGGCTGGTCTTCCTGTTGCCGGTGATCCGGCCCATGCTTCGCGCGCGGCTGACGCCGCGGCAGTTGAGGCTTTTCACCCTGCGCGGGGCGGCGCATACGGTTGCGGTCATCCTCTGGTTCTACGCCATGACCCGGATTCCCATCGCCGAAGTCACGGCGATGAACTACATGAGCCCCATCTACGTCACGCTGGGCGCGGCACTCTTCATGGGCGAGGACCTTCCGCCGCGCCGCATGGCGGCTGTCATCATGGCGCTGATCGGTGCGCTCATCATCCTGCGCCCCGGCCTGCGTGACCTCAACGCGGGCCATCTTGCGATGATCGTCACCGCCATGGGCTTTGCGTCAGGCTACATGATCACCAAGCGGCTCTCGGGCGAGGTGTCGGCGGCGGTGATCGTTGGCATGCTGTCCATCACCGTCACCATCGGGCTGGCCCCGTTCGCCTTTGCCGTTTGGGTGCCGGTGACGGGCCCGCAGCTCCTGTGGTTCTTCGTCGTCGCCTGTTTCGCGACCACCGGGCACTACGCGATGACCCTTGCCTTCGTCGCGGCGCCGCTGACGGTGACGCAGCCGGTGACCTTCCTGCAGCTGATCTGGGCGGTGACCCTGGGTGCCCTCGTCTTCGGCGAAGGGGTCGATGCCTGGGTGATCCTGGGCGGGGTGGTCATCGTCGCCTCGGTCAGCTTCATTTCCTGGCGCGAGGCGCGGGCGCGGCGCGTGGTGACGCCGTCGCCCAATGCGCCAAAGCTCTGAAGAAGACTCGCAGTCGGCGGCGGCCGGGCCTATATTCTCACCATGAGCCTGCCTCCCGGTTTCCTAGACGAATTGCGCAGCCGCCTGAGCATCGCCCGGGTCGTCGGCCGAAAGGTCATGTGGGACAATCGCAAGTCCAACCAGGCCAAGGGCGACATGTGGGCGCCATGCCCCTTTCACCAGGAAAAGACCGCCAGCTTTCACGTGGACGACCAGAAGGGGTATTACTACTGCTTCGGCTGCCACGCCAAGGGGGATGCCATCTCTTTCGTTCGCGAGACCGAGAACGTCGGCTTCATGGAGGCGATCGAGATCCTGGCCGGAGAGGCCGGGATGCCAATGCCCGAACGCGACCCGAGGGCGCAGGAAAAGGCGGATTGGCGCACCCAGCTGGTCGAGGTCATGGAACTGGCCGTGCAGTTCTTTCGCCTGCAACTCAAGACGCAGGCCGGCGCGGCAGCGCGCGATTACCTGGCCGGGCGTGGCCTGTCCGAGGAGGCGCAGGCGCGCTGGGAAATCGGCTTGGCCCCGCCGGGCTGGTCCAATCTATGGGATCACCTGACGGGCAAGGGCGTGGAAAAGGACCAGATCGTTGCCGTCGGGCTGGCCCGCGAAAGCGACCGTGGGCGCGATCCCTACGACACCTTCCGCAACCGCATCATCTTTCCAATCCGCGATGCGCGCGGGCGCTGCATCGCCTTTGGGGGCCGTGCACTGGACCCGGGCGACAACGCGAAATACCTCAATTCGCCCGAGACCGAGCTGTTCGACAAGTCCCGCAGCCTGTTCAACCTCAAGCGCGCGCGCGAAGCCGCCGGCAAGGGCCAGGCCCTGATCGTGGCCGAGGGCTACATGGACGTGATCGCCCTGTCGGAGGCCGGGTTCGAGGCCGCGGTCGCGCCCCTTGGCACCGCCGTCACCCAAGAGCAGCTTGCCATGATCTGGCGCATCGCGCCCGAGCCGGTGATCACCCTGGACGGCGATACGGCCGGGCAGCGCGCGGCAGGCCGTGTCATGGACCTGGCCCTGCCGCTGCTGGAGGCGGGCGCATCCCTGCGTTTTGCCATGATGCCCGAAGGGATGGACCCCGATGACCTGCTGCGCGCCCAGGGCCCGGGCGGAATGCGCAAGCAGCTGGACGCGGCGCTGCCCATGGTGCAGCTGCTATGGCAACGCGAGATCGAGGGTAGGTCCTTCGACAGCCCCGAACGCCGCGCGGCCCTCGACAAGGCGCTGCGCGACAAGATCCGCATGATTCGCGATCCCTCTATCCGGGGGCACTACGGCGAGGCGATCAGGGAGTTGCGCGGGCACCTGTTCGGCACGGCCCGAAGCCAGGGCCCGGCCCGGGGACAGGGCGCGCGCCGCCGCGGCTGGCGTCCCGGTGGGCGATGGGCCCTGCCGGAGTGGAAGATCGCCCCGCCGATGCCCGCCAGCAAGGCCTCGCTGCTGGCCACCGGCGGCCCGGTCGAGGATCAGCTGCGCGAGGCGGTCATCCTGGCCACGTTGATCCGCAACCCGGGGCTATTGCCCGACTTCCTGCACGAGCTGGAACGGATGGTGTGCGCCACGCCTGACCATGCCAGGCTGCGCGATGCCCTGCTGCGCGCCGAGGGTCCCGAGATGGCGGACGAGATTGCGGCGCTGATCGGCACCGAGCCTCTTGAAAAGCTCTTCGCGCAGGCCCACGT